>Ga0209291_1000183_pt1 | contig 61246 bp, 56 predicted proteins | sample GOMGulsemesocosm_FD_184633 | JGI IMG/M metagenome (GOLD analysis project Ga0209291, IMG submission 184633) | Methane-oxidizing microbial communities from mesocosms in the Gulf of Mexico - GOM9B Gulf of Mexico (SPAdes) (version 2) | ecosystem: Environmental > Aquatic > Marine > Cold seeps... | reverse complement strand
CGGCTAAAGGTTCTAGGTTTATTACTGATGGTAAACTGTCTGTTACCATTTTTAATTCTTTGTATCCAATAGAGGTGATGTACAAACTATCAATATCACTATATCGCTTTTTTGTAAACACAAATTTCCCTTCTTCATCTGCGAAAACCCCGTTTCCATTTCCAAAAGAAATAGTAGCAAACGAAACAGGTTCTTTGGTCTCTTTATCCTGTATTGCTATTTGCCCGAAACTAATTGAACTAATTAGAAAGCATAATAAGAAGTATGTTTTTTGAATCATAGGGATGCAGTTTGTCTAATAACGATGATAATGTACTAAATATTATAGAAAAACCCGCTCAGAGGCGGATTTTTCTATAATTAGCGATAAATATTACGATACTATTTTACAACTAGTGGTTTTCAACGTTGTTAAAGCGTAGGATCCCTTTAGTAATTGTAATTTTTAATTTTCTATCAGTATCAGGTTTTAAATGATACCCAGAATATTCTTTAATAGATTTTTCAATCAAATTATCTTGTACATCTTGTGGTAAAGCATTTATTGTTGTTGGGATGATGCATCCTTTTACATTTAAGTCTAATTTAAACGGGGTATTATTTGAGTATCCTAAAGTTAAACGTGTACCATAAACATCAAAAGCAGTATTTTTATTATCCCATTTTTCAATGTTTATTGACCCGTATTTAGCATCAAATGTCATGGGTAAACGGCCTGTTATTGATTTAATATTGACTGTTAAATAATCACCATTGCCATAACCGCCCCATAGGATAGAATCAATTTCTAATGTTCCGTAATTGCAATTACTATATGTTAATGACCAAACTTCACCAATTGAAACATTAGATGATTGCATTTTTTTTAAAAATAAATCCATAGACTCGTCAATTTTTAAATCAGCAAAAAAAGTAAAAACGGTTAAATTTCTTGCGTACTTAATTTTCGATTTTTGAGAATAACTAATCGCTAAAGTGGATTTTCCGTTTAATTTACCTGCAATTACACTTCCGTAAGCGACACCAAAATCTACACTTGCATCGGTTTCATCAATGATTATATTTCCATAACTATTACTAACGAAGAGGGGGCAAGTTTTAGGGACTTTAATTTGGTAGTGTATTTCTTTATATAGTTTAATTTCTTCAAGTCCTTTGGTTTCTACTTTCACTTTCTTTTTATTGTAGTCATCAGAAAAATCAAGTTGTATTTCCTTTAATGCAGTAGTAAGGTTTTGTTCATTATTGCCATTGACAATAACATGGGCTTCAATTGCTATTTTGTCGCTATCCCAAGTACTAATATCAACATTTCCATACTTGTTCCATACTTCTAGTATTGTAGAGGGCAATACCTTAAATTCCTTTTGAATTGTTTTCTCTTTAGTGTGTTTTCCGGTTGGTTTCCCAGTATTGGCTATTGTTAATAATGGGAGGAATAGTAAAATAGCGAAAAGATTAGTCTTAAATAATTTCATTTTCAAGTGTTTTAATTTCTTTAGTAATTTCAATTTGTTTCATTACGTTTTCTAGTAATTGTATGCGGTACTGAAAATTATTAATCAGTGCTTTTACAATTCGTTTGTCGTAACTACTATTCAACTGTTCTTGCAAGTTCTGTTGTTCAGTTTCTAATACTTTTAATTGGTTAAAAGCATTTTCTATAATTTCTTGTGTGTCTTCATTTCTTTCTAACTCTAACTTTACCAATTCATTTTTAATAATTCCTTCAAAGTGAAATTGAGCATTAGCAACCTCTTGGTGGAAATTGGTAGTTTTAGTTTCTACAACTGTTGGTGTATCCATCTCTTCTATATTAAATAAAAAAGAGCTTGCAATACACAAAACTAGTACTGCCGCTGCATAATAATACCAAGCAATTTTTTTAACAGTTTTTTTAGGTTCTTGTAGCTTTCCTAAAAAGCGAGCGTTATGTCCTGAATTCATTTTTTCAATATTCAGTTCATCTTTATTTTGATGGAAAAACTCTTGTATGTGTTTATTCTCTTTAGGCATAAGTGTATAATTTTTTTCGCAAACTTTCTTTTGCTCTTGAAATGGTTGTTCTGCAATTATTGTAGCTCAATCCAGTAATTTCTGCTAATTCGTCATAATCATACCCTTCTACAAAATGCAAGGTCAATAACAAGCAGTAATTAGGTTTTAATGTTTTTATTTGTTTAAATATTTCTCGAACTTTAGCGTCTGTTAAATCAATTGGTTCTTCTATTTGTTCCAGTTTATCTTCTATTGCTTCTAGGTTTGTAAACTGTATTTTCTTTTCTTTTTTTAAATGATTTATAGCTTTACTAACAACGATCTTTTTTAGCCAGCTACCAAAAGCTTTAACTTCATTCAATTTATGTAATTCACTAAAAGCTTTTAAAAATGCTTCTTGAATAATGTCTTCGGCTTCAAAGGAATTTTGTGCAATTCTAAAAGCAACATTATACATAGCATCACAATACAAATTGTACACCTTCATTTGAGCCTGTTGGTTATTCAGTTTACATTGCTGAATGAGTTGAATTGTACTTTCTGTAATCATTAATTGAGTTAGTTGTTATAGAGACAAATGTATTGTATGATTGTTACAGTTTGAGTAAATTATTTTTATTTTCATGTATAAAAAAATCCGCTCTGAGGCGAATTTTAATAAACAGCCAATAATGGCTATTATTGGCTGTTTGGTATTTCGTTAATCTAGTTTTTGTGATTAGTTTAGTTTTACCCCGAACATAAATCCGGTTTCTGAAATACCGTTGTGGAATGATTTGACAAAGTCAACTCTTAATATTCTTACTTTGCCCCAACCAATGTTACTCAGTCCTATAGCATACTCACTGTATGGATTGTTTCCTTCTAAAATAGCAATATGGCTTGAGAGTACTAAATTGAAGTTCAGCTTATTTAATAATGGAATCTTTCCTAGTATGTAGCCTTTAAAGTTGTGTTCGGCATGAATTTCTGCATGGTTTTTATTTGTGCTAAAAGAGTAGTAGGGTAGCAAAGCAAACTTTTTTAATTGATTGCTTTGAGTAAAATGAGTTTGATTTCCGTTAAAATGCTTGAAGTCGATAAATGAAATTTTATTACTATCAGCGAATAACCCTCCGCTTACATTATATCGAAATTTTCCTTTATTTGATAGTGTTAACTTTTGAGATATCCCTCCAGTAAACAAACTGTATTTGTAATCAGAATTACTTGCAGCTACTGTGCTTTCAATTCCAATTCGGAATAATGGCTTTTCACTATAATAGCTATTATTGTATTTTCCATCGGGATATGTACTATATTCTTGACCTAATCTATATTGTGCATTTAGCTTTAGTTTACTAATGTTGTGTTCTTTAAAGCTAGGGGAGAAGTCTGTTGGTGCTAACGGGTTATTTGAACTGTAAATTTTGTCATCATCATTTAGGACTACATAGTCGGTAGTGTTAACGACTGCCTTTCTGGTTTCATGAGAAACAGTTAACGTCGTCCTGAAACCGTTAAAAATTTCTTTTCCAAATGAAACTTTTCCAAAAGTATTGTTATAAAACTTTGCGTAATTGTCTTCAAAAAACAAGGAGCTTATTGAGTTTTCAATAGGTTTTATTGGTTCCGAACTGTTAAATTGATTGAGTTTTCTACCTGCAGATATTCTTAAAATTGGTCGTGAAAAACTATTGAATATTTTGTAGAAGTCACCTGATAATCTAAATTGTTCATCAGATAAACCGTAATTTATTTTAGTAGATAAACTAGTTCTACTCCCCTTTTCCTTATTCCATTTGAAGTAATACAAATTTACATCACTATTCCATCCTTGAACTGTGTTGTATTGAACTGCTAATAATGGTGATCGAATGCCCCAGGACCATTTTTCGTAACTATTCCTCTGGGAATAACCCATTAACAAATCACCTACTTTAAATTTATTGTTCTTCTTGTCAATAGAGTCTAGATATACTTTTGATTCGCGGATAACTTGAACACTATCTTTAAATTTGTAATCCTTTTTCTCAACTTGAGTTAATTGAATTGGTCTGCTATTTTCCCAATAAGAATCCTCTTTTTTGTTAGCTCCCTTTTCAACTAAAAAAACTTCTTTAGTAAAAGATTTTTTATCGAATTCTGGATTAAAGTTATAATTACTGTACATAGCAGTAAATGTTCCGTCACCTTGTAGTTTTAAAAACTTAAACTTGAAATCCATAGTTTGCGAAATCATAGTCCAGAAATCATGATTAGGATCATTTCTGAAGTTTTGCTTAATCACCATTTCTTCAAAAGCAATACTTTGTAATTGCTTACCTGTTACTTTTAAATCAACTCCATACAATTCCCATTGCTCATCAACAATGTATAAATATCCTTCAAATACTTTGTCCTGTGCTCGTTTTGGAGTGATTTTTATTTTATTTATGGCGACTCCATCTTCATAAAATAAATCTTCTAAAGTATAGTTGTAGTAAGAAAATCCAAATTTGGCTAATGGTGAAATCACTTCTGTTTCTTCTAGTTCAATAGTATTGTTATAGAAAGAGAAATTAAATTCTGATGCAGAGTTATAGCTAAAGCCCTGTTTTTGCCCACTTACTTTAGAAGCTAGCATGTGTTCTTTAAAGTCATTAGGAGCCTTAAATTTTACTTTGGACATACTTTCCGACAAGTACACGATTCCATTTCTAGCAGAATCTAATCCTACAAAAAAATCATCCATATCTTGTCCGAACATTTTTTTAGGAGCATTTTTTATACGGTAAATTCCTTTAGAGTAAAAATCACATGTATATTCCTTAATTCGAGATAGATTTTGTTCTTGTTGAGCAATTGTTTTTTTTATAATTGCTAATGCAGGATCGGTTTTAGTATTGATGTTTACTAGATCTAAGGAAACTTCGCTTTCTTCTAAAATGATATCAAGTGTATGAGGGAATTTGGTAATTGAAACCTCTTTTTTTAAAGTTTTATACCCTAAGTACTGGAAAACAACTGTGTAATTTCCTGTTTTAGAAATGGCTAATTCATATACTCCATTTGTATTAGATGTTGTTCCTGTATACGTGTCAGACAGATAGATATTTACGTTGGTTAAGTTCTCTTGGTTTAACCCTGTAACTTTTCCTTTTATCTGTCCTAGAGAAGAGAAAATGGTTCCAACGATTAATAGTAAAGATAGAAGTGTTTTTTTCATTTTATTAGTTAGTTTTCTGTTGTTCAAAATTAGTATTAGATCGTACAGTTTAGTGCCAAATAAAACTTAAAATTGATGTAAATGATAGTTAAGTAGTTTATTGCTATTTATTGTAAGACGTTTATTTTAAGTAAATAGTTGCCTGAGTTTTTTAATCACTTTGTAAAAGTAATTGGTTTTAATAAGATTGGATTTGTTATTGGAGTATTGGTAATACTTTTTTCATTCTAAGAATCCCATTTGTAATTCTTAATGAAATAAAATTTGTTTCATTATTTTTTAAATAATACCCAGAATAACTAGAGTTTTTCTTTCTGATAACTAGCGTTTTTTTTGTGAAACCTAAAGAGAGTCCTTTTAATATTGATTCTGTAGAACAATCAATCATACTCATGTTTAAATTAAATGGTTTGTTTTCAGTATAGCCAATGGACAATTTTGCATTGTCAATATCAAAAGAAGCTATCTTATTATTCCAGTTCTTTACATCAACATAGCCATAGTATGCTTCTATTTTTACTTTTTCAGTAGCTAAACAATTTTCAATATTAGTGGTTAAATATTCGCCTTTTCCATCAATGCTAGTATTTATATTATCAATCATTAATGAGCCGTAATTGCATTTGTATTTTAAATTAGCCACATTATTAATCACTCCATTAGAAGAGATCATCTCAACAATATCAAGTGTTCCAGCTTTTTTGATTCTGTAATCACAAAATCGTCCCTTAATAGTTCCGTTTTTAATATAATCAACGGTGTTTCGTTGGGAGAACGAAGTTTCTAGCTTTGTTATACCTGTTAAGTTTCCAGCTTTAATATTTCCGTAATATGTTTTTAAAGATATAGACGCTTCTGATTCATCAATAGAAATATCTCCATAGTTATTATCAATATTTAAGTGACAGTTTTTTGGTACTTTTACTTGGTAATGAATTTCGCGGTATTCATGATGTTTGTAGGTTTTTTTCTTTGTTAATATAGTTACTATACCATCGTCAAGATTTAGACTGTAACTCACATCAATTTTATTAATGAGTTGTTTTGCTTCAGCTTGATTTTTACCATTCACAATAACTAAGACATCAATAATTATTTTATCACTATCCCAAGCAGTAATATCAATATTTCCGTACGAATTATTAATATTTAGTAACATACCTTCGACAAACTTAAATTCTTTATGAATCCTTTTCTCTTCTTGGTGCTTCCCTTTTTTTATTCCATTTTTGGCAAATGCCACGAGTGGTAAAATGAATAAGAAACAAAGTAGTTTTATATTAAATAATTTCATAATTCTCTGTTTTAATTTCTTTAGTAATCTCAATTTGTTGCATTACATTTTCTAGTAACTGTATGCGGTACTGAAAATTGTCGACAAGCGCTTTTATGATGCGTTTATCATAATTTACTTTTAATTGCTCTTCTAATTTGTGCTGTTCTTTCTCTAAAAATTGTAATTGAGAAAGTGCTCCATTAATAAGGTTTTCTGTGGTGTCGTTACGTTCTAATTCTAGTTTAACTAGTTCACGTTTTACAATTCCTTCTAAATGAAATTGAGCGTTTGAAATGTCAATAAATGGGTTTTCAGTTGTAGTTTTTACTATAATTGTATTTGTATTGCTTTTTGAATTATAAATACTGAATGTGCCAATACATATAATAAGTGCTGCTGCAATATTCAAATACCAATACTTACTATAGTTCGGTTTTTTAACTGGAGTATCTGCTTGGTCTAATTTTTCTATAAACCGAGCTCTATGTCCTGAGTCAGGAGTCTCTACATCAAACTTATTTGTTTGATTGTTGAGTAGTTGTTTTATATCGCTATTATCTGACATTTGTCTAGTTTTTTTCGCAAACTACTTTTAGCTCTAGATATTAGCGTTCTGCAGTTTGTGTGTGTAAATCCTGTGATTTCTACTATTTCTTCATAATCATACCCTTCTATGTAATAAAGAGTGAGTAGTATTCTGTAATTGTCTTTTAAGCTGTTTATAGTTTCTATTATGTATTGAATTCCAATATCTGAAGTGTTAAAATTAGTATCTAATTCTTCATCAATTGTATTACTTAGTTTTTCTATATCAAGTGGGCAAAACCTTTTTTTCTGTTTTAAATGCGTTAAACTTTTATTGACAACAATTTGTTTTAACCATTTTGGAAAAGTGATTTCTTCTTGTAGGTTGATTACTTTAGAAAAAGCCACAAGGAATGAGTCTTGTGTAATATCTTCTGCTAAATCTTGTTGTTGTACTATCCTAAATGCAGTATTATACATTGCTTTTAAAAACATATCATAGATCGCAATTTGCGCCTTCTGATCGTTTTTTTTGCAATTTTTAATAAGTTGAATTAATTCGACTTGATGCATTTATAAATTAGTTAGTTGAAGTAAGGACTATCCATTTTTTGATTTGTTGCAGTTTGGGGTGATTATTTTTTATTTCGATATTTTAACAAGAGCAGTCTATATCCTTAAAATGTTTTTACTAATCAAAAAAAGTAATGTCATTTTCAAAAGCAGTTCCAATAACAACTAGATTTGCGCCAGCTTTAAAAGCAGCGTCTATTTTATTTTTTGATCGAATACCGCCACCTACAATTAATGGTATGTCAATAGCGTTAGAAACGGAGCTAATTGTTTCTATTTCGACCGATTCGGTCGCTCCGGATCCAGCTTCAAGGTAAATGAGTTGTTTCCCTGTATATTGTCCGGCAAGAGCAGTATGAACGGCTAAATCAACATTGCTTTGTTGGATAGGTAAGGTGTTGCTTACTTTTTGAACAGCAGTTATTACTCCACCTTCAATAAGAATATATCCGGTAGGGATAATTTCTAAATTGCTTTTCTGTAATAAAGGAGCAGCTTTTATATGCTGTTCTATTAAATATTCTGGATTTCTTCCAGAAAGGAGGCTTAATAATAAAATGCCATCAGCAGTATTAGTTACTTGATTTACATCTCCTGGAAATAGTATTATTGGTAATGAAATAGATTCTCTTAGTTTAAGAATTAATAATTCAGTTTCTCCATTAGCAACAATACTACCTCCTACAAATATATGTGTAGCAGGACTTGAGCTTATTTTTGAGCAAAGATGATTAATGTCAGAATTGTATAGTTTATCAGGGTCAAGGAGTATGGCTAATAATTTATTGTTATTAGCTTTTGCTTTTAAAATGTCTTGATAAATATGATGCATTAGGCTCTCGGTTCGTTTGTTGCATAGACTAAGGTGTAGCCTTCAAAAATATCAAAATAAATATCAAAGTTTTCGTTAAAAGGTTCTTTTAAAATATAACCTTTAGTTTTTTTACGGTATAAATTAAATTCATCAATAGGTAAATGTTCTATAAATAGTAAACCGCCATCTGGATGAATTTTAAACAAACTTTCTTTAGCTCCCCAGATTACAGTTAACTGCTCAGTAAGATTTTCTTTAACAAGGTATCTTGCTTCTTTTCCAATAAATTTTGATGCAATACGTTGAATTTTATCTCTATTTTTTTCAATGTCTATCCCTATTTCTGTGTCAGAAATAGCAATTACTGAAAATTCAAAGGAATGAGAGATGGTAATTTTTCTACCATCTTTTAAATGTGGTTTCCCGTCTTCAGTGTAATACAAATCAAAATCAGATAATTCAGCTACTTCTAGTAATTTCCGAACGGCTAAAAAACCTTTTTTATGTGATTCTGATCGCATTCCTGAAGTACGTTTTTGACTTCGTTCATTTAACTGTATTGTTAATTCCAAATCATGTAATGATTCTTCTATTTTCCAGACAAATACCGTAGTAGTGTCATTATGTTTAATGGTCTTGTATAAAGGCATTTGAAATTAAAAGTTATTGCGTAACTTTGCACACGCAAAAATTAACACAATTGTGTTTTTTGTAAAAATACTATTTAATAATTAACCTACGCTTTTGTGTGGGGCAATAAAAATAAAAACAGCATATTATGAGTACAAAAACAGCTGCATATGTTCCGTTTAAAGTTAAAGATATTTCTTTAGCGGATTGGGGTAGAAAAGAAATTGATTTAGCTGAGGCTGAAATGCCAGGGTTAATGAGTTTACGTGAAGAGTATAAAAATGAGCAACCATTAAAAGGAGCTCGTATTGCAGGATGTTTACATATGACTATTCAAACTGCTGTTTTAATTGAGACTTTGCAAGCTTTAGGAGCTGAGGTTACTTGGAGTTCTTGTAATATTTTTTCTACACAGGATCAAGCTGCAGCTGCAATTGCAGGAGCAGGGACTGCTGTGTATGCATGGAAAGATATGACTGAAGAAGAGTTTGACTGGTGTATTGAGCAAACATTATTCTTTGGAGAAGACAAGCAACCATTAAACATGATTTTAGATGATGGTGGAGATTTAACTAATATGGTGTTAGATAAATATCCTGAGTTAGCTGCTGGAATTAACGGGTTGTCAGAAGAAACTACAACAGGTGTTCACCGTTTATACGAAAGAGTAAAGAACGGAACATTGCCAATGCCAGCAATTAACGTAAATGATTCTGTTACAAAATCTAAGTTTGATAACAAATACGGATGTAAAGAATCTGCAGTTGATGCGATTAGAAGAGCTACGGATATTATGTTAGCAGGGAAACGTGTTACTGTTTGTGGATATGGTGATGTTGGAAAAGGAACTGCTGCATCTTTTAAAGGAGCAGGTTCTATTGTTACTGTTACAGAGATTGATCCTATTTGTGCTTTACAAGCTGCAATGGATGGTTTTGAAGTGAAGAAATTAGAAACTGTTGTTTCAAATTCTGATATCATTATAACAACTACTGGAAACAAAGACATCATTCAGGGGCGTCATTTCGAAGCAATGAAAGATAAAGTTATTGTTTGTAATATTGGTCACTTTGATAATGAAATTGACATGGCTTGGCTAAATGGAAACCATGGTAACACAAAAGATACTATCAAACCACAAGTTGATAAATACAACATTAACGGAAAAGATATTATTATTTTAGCTGAAGGACGTTTGGTGAACTTAGGATGTGCAACAGGACACCCAAGTTTTGTAATGTCTAACTCATTTACAAACCAAACATTGGCTCAAATAGAATTATGGACAAATGTAGCAGCGTATAAAAACGAAGTTTACATGTTACCAAAAGAATTGGATGAGAAAGTGGCTAAATTACACTTAGCAAAAATTGGTGTTGAACTAACTGAGTTACGTGAAGATCAAGCTGCTTATATTGGTGTAACTGTTGCTGGGCCATATAAACCTGAACACTATAGGTATTAATATATTTTAATTTATATATAAAAAAACCTCGCTAAGCGAGGTTTTTTTATGCAAACAAAAAATCCTGAAAATATCATATTTCAGGATTTTTTGTTTTTAGTAGAATGAGATTCTATTTATTAGCCTCATTAATATATTTTTTTAATGCCATTGTCATTGAAGGCGTTTCAGGTGATGGTGCTTTGATATCAATTCTTAGTCCTGCATCATTTGCCGCTTTAACAGTTGTGTTTCCGAAAACAGCAATACGTGTTTTGTTTTGCGTGAATTTAGGAAAGTTCTTTAATAAAGAGTCAATGCCAGACGGACTAAAGAAAACGAGAATATCGTAAGATACATTTGCTAAATCAGATAAATCACTTACTACTGTTTTGTATAAAGTTGCTTCTTTCCATTTAACTTTTAGTTCATCTAAAGTAGTCGGAATTAATGGTTTTAATTTGTCAGAAGAAGGTAATAAAAACGTTTCTGTTTTATATTTCTTAATTAGTGGTACTAATTCAGGAAAAGTTCTTTTACCAACATAAATTTTACGTTTCCTGTAAACAACATATTTTTGTAAGTAATAAGCTACAGCTTCTGATTGGCAAAAGTATTTCATGCTATCGGGAACTTTAAAGCGCATTTCTTCAGCAACTCTAAAATAATGATCCACAGCATTTCTGCTGGTTAAAATTACAGCAGTATATTCAGAAAAATCAACTTTTTGTTTGCGTACTTCTTTAGATTCTATCCCTTCTACATGAATAAAAGATCTAAAGTCAATCTTTACTTTTTGTTTTTCTACCAGATCAAAATAAGGTGAATTTTCAACTTTTGGTTCTGGTTGAGAAACTAAGATAGTTTTCACTTTCATACTCCCAAATTATTTAAAGATTAGCTTGTATTAAAATAGCTCCTATTAAAAAAGGTGCGATTTCAAGTGCGCAAATATACAAAATAAAATAAAACCAATGCTTTAAAAATATTTTTTGATTGTATAGTATTATAATTGTGATACTTATCAAGTATAAAAAAAAGAAACACCCAATACTTAAGTATACCCAGTACTCATTTGGATTAGGTAATATATATAAGAAAATTATATTTGTTAAAAATACAAATAGACTAATAAAGTTAATACAAGTTAGTTTTTGAAAATTGTAGTTTTCAAAAATGGAATTTAAATCTAGAATTTCAAAAATTATTTTTTCAATCAAATACTTTGATATAAAATAGCTGTTTATAAAAATAAAAACAATCACAAAAAATTCAATACCTGGTTTAGGGAGGTATTCTAAAGTCTTTAGTGTAATATATGTGAAAATAGAAATATTTATTGAAAAAAAAAGATAAAATAGACTATTGAATAGGTTCTTCTTATTATCTCCTTTATTATGCAGAATAAAATATTTACCATTAGTTAGGACGTTTAAAAACTCTTCAAACTGATAGCTGTATATCTTTTTTAGACACATAATTACCAATAAAGAACCCAAAAGTAAATAGGTTAGGTGTTCATTATGTTCAATATTTCGTAATAGAAAATCCATCATTGCAAAACTACTCAATTTAAATGTAGTTACAATTTTAGAAAATATTAATAAAATTAAAAATTTAAAAGATTACTTTTACCCTCAATATGAGAGATACGCTAGTTGTTATACCTACATATAATGAAATTGAAAATATTAAGGCAATTATCAAAGCCACTTTTGAAGTATCTTCTGCGGTTGATATCCTTATTGTAGATGATAATTCTCCAGATAAAACCGCTCAAAAAGTTATAGCTTTGCAAGCAGAGTATCCTGAAAGGTTATTTATTGAAAACAGAAAGGGAAAGGAAGGTTTAGGAACAGCCTATATTCACGGATTTAAATGGGCGCTTGAACGTCAATATGAGTATATTTGCGAGATGGATGCTGATTTTTCTCACAATCCAAATGATTTGATTAAGCTGCATCACATGTGTCATAAAAATGGCGCTGATTTAACAATAGGGTCAAGATATAAATCAGGAGTTAATGTTGTTAACTGGCCAATGAATAGAGTATTGTTGTCATATTTTGCATCAAAATATGTTCAAATAATAACACGTATGAATATTAATGACGCAACAGCGGGATTTATATGTTATAGGCGAAAAGTATTAGAAGCGATAAATTTTGATAAAATTCAATTTATAGGTTATGCTTTTCAAATAGAAATGAAATTTAAAGCCTATATAAAAGGATTTAGAATAGAAGAAGTACCAGTTATTTTTACTGATAGAACTAAAGGGACTTCAAAAATGGATGGTTCAATTATCTCCGAAGCAGTGTTTGGAGTGATTTTAATGAAAATAAAAAGTTTGTTTACAAAACAATAAACTTAAGATGTTATGAATAAAGTGTTGATTAAGAATGCAAATATCGTTAATGAAAATAAAATATTTCATGGTGATGTGTATGTAGAAGGAAAGTATATTGTTGAAATTGCTGAACAAATTAGTGCAAAATCTCCAGATGTAAGTGTTTACGATGCGGAAGGAAAATATTTGTTACCTGGGGTTATAGATGATCAAGTGCATTTTAGAGAGCCAGGATTAACGCATAAGGCAACTATTGAAACAGAGTCTAGAGCAGCAGTATCAGGGGGAATCACCTCTTTTATTGAAATGCCAAACACCAATCCTCAAACAACAACGATTTCGGAGTTAAATAACAAGTTTAAAATAGCAAGAGCATCGTCTTATGCAAATTATTCATTTATGTTTGGAGGAACAAATGATAATTTGGAAGAGATAATGAAAGTAGATTCGTCTAATGTAGCTGCAATAAAATTATTTTTAGGTTCTTCAACGGGAAATATGTTGGTTGATAATGAAGAAGTACTAGAGAAAATATTTTCTAGTACAGATATGTTGATAGCTGTACATTGTGAAGACGAAGGTACTGTAAGAAGAAATTTAGAGAAGTATAAAGAAGAGTTTGGGGATGATATTCCTATGAAATATCATCCGATAATCAGAAGTGAAGAAGCGTGTTATATATCGTCTTCAAAAGCGATTGAATTAGCTAAGAAAACAGGCGCAAGGTTACACGTGTTTCATTTGTCTACAGCAAAAGAAACGAATCTTTTTACAAATAAAATACCGTTAGAGGAAAAGAAAATTACTGCTGAAGTATGTGTACATCATTTATGGTTTACAGATAAGGATTATGATGAAAAAGGAACTTTGATTAAATGGAATCCTGCAGTAAAAACTCAAAAGGATCAAGATGGGTTGTGGGAAGCATTGTTAGATGATAGAATTGATGTTATTGCTACAGATCATGCCCCTCATACAAAAGAAGAAAAAGATGGAGTCTACACCAATGCTCCGTCTGGTGGTCCTTTAGTACAACATGCATTAGTTAGCATGCTTGAAGCATATCATAATGGGAAAATTCGATTAGAAAAAATAGTGGAGAAAATGTGTCATAACCCCTCCAAGTTATTTAATGTTGACAAGAGAGGGTATATTAAAGAAGGTTATTTTGCTGATATGGTTTTAGTAGATTTAAATAAACCTTGGACAGTTACAGAAGATAATATTTTTTATAAATGCGGATGGTCTCCTTTTGAAGGAAGTACTTTTAAATCAAGAATATCACACACATTTGTGAACGGTAACTTAGTGTATAAAAACTTCAAGTTTTATGAGGTGAAGAAAGGAATGCGACTAACGTTTAATAGGTAGTTATGAAAAGGTTTTTATTGGTTTTATTGTTAATAATAGTTTCCTGTGATAAGAGTTTTAAAACTCCAGAGCCTGATAATTTAATAGATCAGCCAGTGATGGAGGAAATATTATATGACATAAGTTTACTTAAGGCTGCAAAAAGTAAAAGTTATAAAATAATTAAAGATAATAATGTTCAAGCGGATGTTTATATATATGAAAAATATAAAATAGATAGCATTACTTTAAGGCAAAATATAGAGTATTATGCTACTACTTCATTTAAAAAAAGCAAAGAGATTGAGGAACGAATTAGATTGAGGTTTGATGCGGATAAAGCTAAAGTAGAAAAAATAATTCAGGATAGTCTTAAAATAAAGAAAGATAAAGATAGTGTTAAGTTGTCAGGTGAAAAAATTAAAATCTAATTACCGGCTTTGAAAAAGATAAAAAAATAACTCTACAAAAGTACTTATTGGTATTTCATCGATGATATTATGTGATTGTCGGTGTTTTTTCATTTTTATCAAATAAATAACACCTCAAAAAAAACTTTGCGAAAAAATAGGGTTTTTACTCATTACGTTGTTATATATGTATTAAATAGTCTTTTAGGTTGTTTTTCTTGCGTAAAAAAAAGTATTGGATACTGGTTGTCAGTTTGTTACCATAGTTTTTTAGTCTACATTAGCTGCCTTAATTGAGTTATTAATCAATTAATTGTTTTAAAAATCATTTATAATGAAGAAAGAATTATTATTATCAATCTTATTTCTTGTGTTTACTTTTAAAGTGAATGCTCAGGATATTGTAGAAACGAATGGGGAGTCGATTAATGAAATGAAGAGTGCAAAGTCTGATGTATTGACTGCTAATTTCGATTTCATTGTTACTGATACAGGTGTGAATAGTAAGGAGCATGAGTATGGTTCTGGTTTTTTTAAGCAGAAATATATTGTTATTTCAGCAAAGAAAGTTGGTGGACTAGGAGGTACAAAAGATCCATTAACAGGTGAGCCGCATTTCCAAATTTATTGTGCTACAATAAAAAAAACAGGGGATCTTGATAGGCCTTTAGGATACTCTAGGATTCTAAATACTAATGATAATGAAGGGACTATTACTTTTTCTCCAGATCAAAAAACGGTTTATTATACTAGAAGTATATTAGGTGATAAGAGAAATTATCAATTATATAGAGCTAAAGATTCTGTGGGTAATGGACAGTGGTTAAATGAAGAGAAAATTCATTTTAATAGCGAAGATTATTCAGTTGAAAATCCGTATTTATCGGAAGATGGTAAAACATTATATTTTGCGTCTGATATGCCAGGTGGTTTTGGAGGGTATGATTTATATTCAGTTAATATAAATGAAGATAATACAATTGATAACCCTGTAAACTTAGGGAATAAAGTAAATACTCTAAATAATGAACGTACTCCTTTTATAGATGAAAAAGGAAAGTATTTTTATTTTGCTTCAGATGGTCATAACACTATGGGGGGCTTAGATGTATTCAGAGCTAGGAATGTAAAAGGGGAGTTTGTTAGACCTTTAAATTTGGGGGCTACAATAAATAGTCCAGAAGATGATTATGCGTTTATATTGGCTAATGAGCAACGTGGATATGTTACCTCAGCAAAATCTGATGGTATGGGTGGATCTGATGTGTATAAACTTAGGCTAAATTATAATAAGCAGTCTATAAAAGGTATTGTTAGAGACGAATTAACAAAAGCTGTTATTGCAGATGCGGTAATTGAAATAATTGATATTGACGGTAATGTTGTACCTGTAAAAACAAATAAGTCAGGTGAGTTTTCTACTTATGTAGACCCTTATGAAGTATATACAATAAAAACCAAAAAGGAGGGGTATGACGACAATGTTATTGAGTTGCCTACAAATTCTGCAACTGAACGTGTATTTAAGGTTGAAGTTAATTTAGAGCAAACTTCGCCTGAAATTGTTGAGGTTGATGGAAGGTCTATGATTAAAATTGAAAATATTTATTTTGCTTTTAATAAGGCTAGTATCAAACCAGCTTCAAGAATGTCATTGAATAAAATTGTCGGTGTATTAGAAGAAAACCCAACAATGAAAATAGAAGTTAATGCACATACCGATATTAGAGGTACAGCTTCATATAATTTAGCTTTATCTAAAAGAAGAGCAGCTTCTGCAATGAAATATTTAATTTCTAAAGGAATTAAAGCTGATCGATTGATATCTGAAGGTTTTGGTGAGTCACAAACAATAATTGATTGTCTTTCTAAAGAATGTTCTGATGAAGAGCATGAGGTTAACAGAAGGATAGAATTTGTTATAGTTAATTAGAAATTTATTTAATTACACGATTTGTAATAAAAAAAGCTACCTACATATTGGGTAGCTTTTTTTATTATAAATATTTCTCTAGCTCTTTTTGTTGTGCAAGAATAACATGTTGTCGAAAAAATGCGCAGTACAGTGTATTTTGTCGATATTATATGTATTTCGTCTATATGGTTGAAAAACAAAAGATACACTAATGATTTCGTTTTTTAATTGTGTTATTCTTATGAATTTACAGATATGATTGATGATAATTAAATAGCTAAGTTGTAAAAAGCTCAAAAACAGGTATTTGTGTCTTTTTTGAGTTTTATGATTTTAATTATTTGATATATATTTACATCATAAGTTAATCAATATAATAATCTTGGGGGTTATTTTTTTAAAAGAAAAAAAGATGAAAAAAAGTATCGTTTTAGTAGCAGTAGTTTCAGTTATGTTTGCATCATGTGGTAGAAGCGGATGGAGTTGTAAAAAACGTTATTGTGAAGTTAAGAAAGACAAAATTGAAACATTCAAAAATCAAATAATTCTTGAGCAAGAATGTGTTATGGTTCAGCCGTAAGCTTAGTATATATCATTAAAAAAGGGCTGTGATAAAATCACAGCCCTTTTTTAATGCTTCCTTGTTTTATAAATTAAATAATGATTTAAAAGTCTAGTTTGTAAATAGGATAATCATTATTTAATATAGTTCTAATAACGTCAGTAGTACTATTTGTGTAAAACTCGTTTATTGAGCTCTTATTGGTGCTAAATTTACCTTGTGTATAAAGGATACTTTTCACTTGTTTAGCAACAGCTTTTCCAGAATCAATTATTGAAATATTTTCTGAGAGTACTTTTTTTATTTTGGGTATTAAAAAGGGATAATGGGAACAGCCTAATACCAAGTAATCTATATTCTCCTTAATCATAGGGGTTAAGTATTTAGTTAATAAGTCTGTCATTTCCTTTGAATCAATATTCCCAGATTCAATTAATTCTACTAAGCCTACGCCTATCTGTTCTACGATTTTAATGTTTTCGGAGTACAACTCGGAGGTATTATTGAATAGCTTGCTTGAAAGTGTCCCCTTAGTAGCTAAAATACCAATAGATTTAGTTATAGAATTTAATGCTGCAGGTTTTATAGCGGGTTCAATTCCAATAAAAGGTATGCTATAGGTGCTCCGAAGTTGTTTTATGGCATTTGTGGTTGCTGTGTTACATGCGACAACGATTAGTTTACAACCTTTTTCAATTAGTAAATTAGTGTTTTTAAAACATAAATCAATAATCTCTTGTTTGCTCTTTTGTCCGTAAGGAGCATTAATACTATCAGCTAAATAAATACTACTCTCATCGGGAAGTAATTGGTGAATTTCTTTCCATATAGAAATTCCACCTACTCCTGAATCAAAAACACCAATGGGATTGTTATTTGTCATAATTAAAAATGTCATTACCAAAAAGTTTCCTTAATAGTAATGACATTTGAGTATTAATATAATAATTAAGAAACTGCTTTTAGTTTACTTAATGTTGATTTTGTTAATTTCTTTTGAGCATAATTTCTATCTACAACTAAGTTTTTGTCTTCAGCACTTGGCAGTTCAAACATAGCATCCGTTAATATAGATTCACATAAAGAACGTAGTCCTCTTGCGCCTAATTTATACTCTATTGCTTTTTCAACAATATACTCTAATGCATCGTCTTTAATATCAAATGTAATATCATCCATTTCAAACAATTTTTTGTATTGTTTGATGATCGCATTTTTTGGCTCAGTTAGGATTGCTCTAAGTGTTTTGGTGTCTAAAGGATCCATATATGTTAATACAGGAAGTCTACCAATGATTTCTGGTATCAGTCCAAAATCTTTTAAATCCTTAGGGATAATATATTGAAGTAAGTTGTCTTCGTCAATTTTGTCATCCTCTTTCGAGGCGCTATATCCAACGGCCTGCATATTCAGTCTTTTGGTGATGGCTCTTTCAATACCATCAAAAGCTCCGCCGGCAATAAATAAGATGTTTTCAGTATTAACTTCAATAAATTTCTGATCAGGATGCTTTCTTCCTCCTTTAGGTGGGACATTTACAACGGTTCCTTCTAATAGCTTCAATAGTGCTTGTTGAACACCTTCTCCAGAAACATCTCTTGTTATTGATGGGTTATCACTTTTTCTAGCAATTTTATCTATCTCATCAATAAAAACAATTCCTTTCTCAGCTTTTTCTAAATTGTAATCAGCTGCTTGTAAAAGACGAGTTAAAATAGTTTCAACATCTTCACCTACATAACCAGCTTCGGTAAGTACTGTAGCATCAACAATAGCCAAAGGGATGTTTAACATTTTAGCAATTGTTTTAGCCATTAATGTTTTTCCAGTACCAGTTTGACCAACCATTACTATATTGCTTTTCTGTATTTCAATATCATCATCACTAGGTGGTTGTAGTAACCTTTTGTAATGATTGTAAACCGCAACTGAGATCACTTTTTTGCTAAATTCTTGACCGATAATATATTCGTCAAGAAAGGCTTTAATGTCTTTAGGTTTCCTTAAACTTAATTCCGCAGATAGTGCATCATCGCTATTTTCAGTAGCCTCTTCTAAAACAATTCCGTGTGCTTGTTCAATACATTGATCACAAATGTGTGCATCTAAACCAGCTATTAATAAACTAGTTTCTGGTTTTTTTCGCCCACAAAATGAACATGATAATTCTTCCTTCGCCATCATCTTTATTTTTATCTAGCTAATATTTCATCAATCATTCCGTACTCTTTCGCTTTATCAGCTCTCATCCAATAATCTCTATCAGAATCGTTGTACACTTTGTCATATTCTTGACCAGAATGCTTTGCAATGATGTCGTATAATTCTTTCTTTAATGTAAGTATTTCTCTAGCTGTAATTTCAATATCACTAGCTTGTCCTTGTGCACCTCCTAATGGTTGGTGAATCATAACTCTAGAGTGAGTTAATCCAGATCTTTTCCCAGGAGCTCCTGCGCATAATAATACTGCTCCCATTGATGCTGCCATACCTGTACAAATTGTTGCTACATCTGGTTTAATGAATTGCATAGTGTCATAAATACCAAGTCCTGCATAAACACCTCCACCTGGAGAGTTGATGTAAATTTGAATATCTTTAGACGCATCAATACTCTCTAAAAATAATAATTGAGCTTGAACAACATTTGCTACTTGGTCATTTATACCAGTTCCTAAAAAGATGATTCTATCCATCATTAAACGAGAGAATACATCAAAAATAGCAACATTCATTTGTCTTTCTTCAACAATATTAGGAGTCATACTTTGTGGGTACATACTGCTTAATATTTTGTCGTAATGCATGCTGTTTATTCCGTGGTGCTTAGTAGCGTATTTTTCAAATTCTTTACCGTAATTCATATTGAAGTATAATTTTTTATCAATTTAAACAAAAAAGCGTCAAACAAAAAAGTTTAACGCCTTAAAGATACTTAATTTTGTTTGTTAATTTTAGTTGTAAACTTCCTTTATGAACTCTTCGTAGTTCAATTCTTTTACTTTTAAGTTTACATTGTCTTTATAAAAAGCTAATAATTTTTGACTTACTAGCTGTTCACCTAATTTTCTTGCTTCATCTTGGTTAGATAAAACTCTAGCAACAATACCATCTAATTCTTCATCAGAAGGATTAGTTTGTCCAAACTGTGCCATTTGAGCTCTTACCATTTCAACTGTATGAGCTTTTAAATCTTCAAATTGAACTTTGATGTCGTTTTCTTGTAATAACTTGCCTTCAATTAATTGGTAACGTAATGCCTTTTCAGACTTAGCATATTCTTCCTTAGCTTGTTCTTCTGTTAAAGGGTTTTCTCCAGAAGTTTGCATCCATTTCTCTAAGAATGTTTGAGGTAAGTCAAACGATGTGTTTTCAACTAAATGCTCAGTAACATCATTTAATAAACGTTGGTCAGCTTGCTGGGCAAATTGTTTTTGAGCGTCATCTTGTAAACGTGCTTTTAGTTCCTCCTCAGAAGTAACAGCGTCTTTGCCAAATAATTTGTCAAAGAACTCCTGATCCATGTTAGCTAATTCTCTATTGTTTGTTTCTGTTATTTCAAAAGAAACTTCAATTTCTAACCCTTTAACGTCTTCGTTACTTACTTTTAAAGCATTCATTAAATCATGCTCCTCGTTAAAAAGATTCTTTGTTTTTAGAGTAAGAGTATCTCCTGATTTTGCTTTTAAAAATTTACCAGTATTAGTTTTACCTTTAATTTTGGTTAAACTAATAGTGCTTGTATTTTCAATTTCTTTTTCTTCATTTTTGAAAACTCCGGTAATTTCTGTTTCTTCAGTAATTTCTGTAGTAGGGGTTATTTTACCATATTGTTTTCTGATATTTTCTATCTGATCATTGATGGTTTTTTCGTCAGCAACAATATTGTATTGAGTAATAGCTTTTTTATTTTTTAAGTTTACGTCAAAAGTTGGCGCTAAACCTAATTCAAATTGAAAAGAAAAATTTTCTGCATCCCAATTTAGGTCTTCTTGTTCTCTTGGTAGTGGATTACCTAATAAATCAAGTTTTTCTTCTGTAAGATATTTGTTTAAGTTTTCTTGTATTAATTTATTTACTTCATCAACTAAAACGGCTTTTCCATATTGCTTTTTCACCATTCCCATTGGTACTTGACCTTTACGAAAACCAGGTATATTTGCTTTTTTACGATAATCTACAAGTATTTTTTCTACTTTCTCTGTGTAATCGTTTTTTTCGATTGCAACTGTTATAACTGCATTAAGTGCGTCAATGTTTTCTCTTGTGATATTCATATTTAATCTATTTGAAATAGTAAATTTAAGTGTGCAAAAATAGCACATTTTTATAAGCTTACAAATTTTTTGTAGCTACCGGTGTTTTAATTGCTTGATTCAATGTATAAAGTGAAAACTTTACACTTCTTTCTTATTATCTTTTAATAGTTTGTGTAATATTGATTGTGAAATAGAAAGCAGTATACTAAATAGTAATGCCCATCCTATGCTAGCTACAGTAAATCCACTTATAAAATACCCAGCTATCAATACTATAATTGCATTGATAATAAATAGGAATAAGCCTAGTGTGACTATGGTTAGTGGGATTGTAAAGAAAATTAATATAGGGCGTACTAGTGTGTTTAGAAATCCGAGAACTATTGCTACAATAATGGCTGTAGTATAACTTTGGATAGAAATACCGGATAATATATTAGCTAAGACAAAAACGGCAATAGCGCTTAGTAGTATTTTCAAAATGTAATTCATAAGTGTTTATTTGTAGTAGGGTAAGCTAAAAGTATACCACAAAAAAAACCTTGCCAATTTGGCAAGGTTTTTTTTGTGGTATGTTACTAATGTTAAATTAGTCAATATATGTTGTTGGGTAATTACCAGTGTTAGTAACAGGAATTGTTGCGTTAAATTCCTCGTTAATTCTCTCAAGAATTATATTTGAAATAAATGCATATCCTCTAGCTGTTGGGTGAACACCATCTAAAGAGAATCCTCCTCCTGTAGCATAAACATCAGTAATAGTTACTCCATTAGATGATAGACCTCCATTAGCTAATTGTTCCATAGATGTTTTAACATCAACTAAAATAACATCATCATTAGCTGCTGCAAGCATGCTAATAGAATTATTATATGCTGTTTGAGCATTGGCAACCATTGAAACTTCATTCTCGGTTAATACTTGGCTGTCATTTAATGGTACGGCAACACCAATTGTTGTTGTTGGGTCTCCTTCTACAGCCAAAGTTCCTATTAAAGGACCTGTAGTTAAAAGAATAAGATCTGCAGCAGTAGCTTGTCTCATACTAATTAAGGCAGGGTTTATTCCTGTTAAATCTGTTAAGCTTTCATCCATAATTACAAGAGCGTTGTTTGCAGATTCAGAAAATACAATAGTTCTTTTTGCAATTTCAGCATCAGCCATTTCTTGGGTAAGAGGCGTATTAGCAACTAAATAAGCAAAAGCACCTTGAATTCCTGCGTTATAAGCTCCATAAGCACTTGCGCTATTTAAAAAACCTGCAGTTGCAGCATCTAATGGGACTGGGTTGTGGTCAACATATGTAAAAAATGGTATTGAAGTTACGCTTGGTAAGTTCATTACTACACCTTTTGCACCATTAGCAGTTAAGCCAGATAATAATGCATCATAGGTTCCGTGAAAAAGCGTAGGGTCAGTGATGTCATTTGGACCATGGGTTGCTGGGTTTGGGTTACCTAATTGGTCAACTCCAACTCCTCCAGAGGTGGCAAATGATAAAATGTCATTATTTCCTATCCAAAGAGAAAAGAATGTTGGGTCTTGAGCAACTGCGTCACCAAGCATTGTTGCTGATGGGCTAGAAGCCATTCTTACAAAATAAGGGTTTGCAGTCCCGGTTTGTACACCAGAAATATTTCCGTAAGTATCAGATAATAAATGAAATGATTTAGCTCCTGGAGCACTAACATTATTGAATGGTCCAGTTAAAATATCACTTACTTCAGTAGTTGGTGTTCCTGCTAAATTATCAGGACCTAAAGGATCTCCAGTAAGTACTAATCTTGTATCAAAACCAGGGATTTGAGTTCCACTTAATACCAGTCCTCCTATATTATCGCTAACTAACGGTTGAGTGAATGACCCACCTCCAACATGGCTAAATTTATCAGCTAGTATGTTAGGGTAGGAGTATTTTTGACCTTCTAAGTACACTGTCCCATCTGCATATCCTGCTGTTAACGAGTTACCTACTGAAACAAACTTACTAAAATCAGCTGTTCCTGCTGAATAAAAGCCAGCATCTTCAATTGAGTTGTCTAATTCAGGCTCGCAGGCAATTAGCCCTAAAGCCATGATCGCTATATATTTAATATTTTTCATAATTTCTTTGTTTTAAAAACCTTATAATTTATATGATAATCCTATACCTGGAGCTATTACAGATGATTTGTATGTTCCTTCGAAAGGTGCATTTTGCCCGCTTTCTTGGTAGTGGTCATATGAATTGTCAATTTCCTCAAAATGTAAATACAAGAATGAGGCATCAATTGATAATTTATCGTTTACTTTAAAAGATAAACCTGCAGTGTATCCTACAGAGTCATTACGAGGAGTTTCAGGCGCAAAATATCCGTCTTGTACAGGTGATTGGTCAAAGTAAACACCAGTTCTTACTGTTACTTTTTTATGAGCTTCGTATTGAAGTCCAAATCTAAATGTTTCGGCGTCTTTGTAGTTTCTTGGGCTAGTTGAAACACCAGCATCATTGTCAAACTCTACTACTAAAGCTTCATATTCGCTCCATTGTGCAAAGTTGTAGTCAAAAGCAAATAAGAATTTATCGCAGAATTCATAAGAAAGTCCCATTGTAATTTCAGCAGGTAAAGGCAATTCGGCATCAAATTTACCGTCAGAAAGATTATTTGGTAAACTTTCTGGAACGTTTTCAAAGTCTGCATCACCATTTTCAGCTTGCATAATTACTTTTGACCTATAGTTAAACCCAATGTTTAATTTTTCTATTGGTTTAATCATTACACCTAATGTATACCCCCAAGCAGAAATGCTTTTTTGTTCAACAGTAACATTTGTTCTATTTCCGTTAATATCTACTAAGGATCTATTTAAGTTTTTGTTGAAATTTACAGATCCATTTACATAAATTGGACCACCACCAATACTTAATTTATCACTGATTTTAACAGCAATTGTTGGTTGTACAAAAATAGCTTTTAAGTCAATATCATTAACTAGGTGAGATCCAGACCAGTCTTTTTCCCACTCTACAGAACTACCATATGGTGTGTAAACCCCTAATCCGAATGATAGCCAGTCATTTGCTTTGTATGTTGCGTAAAAGTTAAAAGGAGTAGCAAGTCCACTCTCAGTATTGTTTACATCTCCAAACTCTTTGTTTTCGTACCTTGTTTCTGCGATAACCCCTGATACTCCAAGTGAAAAATTCATTTTTCCGTCAAGAAATGAAATACTGGCTGGGTTAAAAAATACAGACTCTGCGCTACTGATTACGGCAACACCAGTGTGTCCCATTGCTAGTTGTTTTTGCCCTTGAATTGATACTCTGTAGCCACCGGCATAGAGAGTAGATCCTACAAGAAAAAACAAAACAAAAGATAAAAGTTTTTTCATAATAAAATTTGATTTCTGATTAAGTTAATTTGAACACATACTATGTATGCATAGCAATAATACGAATAATTTAACAAAATTTAATCGTTTTTTGGTAAAATTCATGAGGCTGCTCGGCATGTAGCCAATGTCCAGAATTGCTAATTTCTTCAATATACGCGTTAGGAAAGTTTCGCTTTATTGTTACGATGTCATCTGAGGTAATATAACTCGAATTACCGCCTTTTAAAAATAAAGTTGGCTTATGGAATATACTAACAGATTGAAATGAAGTAACTACTTCGTGGTATTTATTTAATAGCACAGGTAAGTTGAATCGATATGCTAATTCAATTTTTTCTTTTCGATAAATATTTTTCATCAAAAATTGAATAACTCCAGTTTCTGGAATATAATTGTTTAAAATTGCTTCTATTTCTTTTCTTGATTTTTGAATTGTAAAATCAACCTCAGATAATGCTTTTAATATATATTGATGATGTGCTGGGTAGGTTTTTGGTGCAATGTCTGCTATGATTAATTTTTGAATTAACTCAGGGTAAGTTAAGGCGAATTGCATTGCGGTTTTACCCCCCATAGAATGACCTAGAAGAATGCAGTTTTCTAGGCGATGAAGATCTATATAGTTTTTTAGATCTTCAACCATAAGACTGTATGAAAACTCTTCAGAATGAAAGCTTCTGCCGTGATTTCGCTGATCAATTAAATGAACTTCAAAGTTTTCAGCGTATTTGTTCCCTAATGTTTTCCAATTGTCAGACATTCCTAAGAATCCATGAAGAATTAGGAATGGTTGTCCCGAACCTAAAATTTTAGAATGAAGTGTCTTCATAAATTGTTATCCTTTTAATTTATTTAAGTACATGTTAATAACATTTTCAATTCCTAAATAAATAGACTCAGAAATTAAAGCGTGACCAATAGAAACTTCAAGTAAACCAGGTATATTTTCTTTGAAAAACTTTATATTATCTAAACTTAAGTCATGTCCTGCATTTACTCCTATGTTTAGTTCATTAGCTAAAACAGCACATTCAGTATATGGTTTTATAGCTTTTGAGTTTCCTTTTGTGTATTGATCTGCAAATTCCTCAGTGTATAATTCTATTCTGTCAGCGCTAATGTTTTTTGCGCCTTCAATCATTTTTAAAATTGGGTCAACAAAAACGGAAGTTCTGATGTTATTTCGTTTAAATTCGGTGATAACATCTGTTAGAAAATCATGATGTTTAATAGTGTCCCATCCGGCGTTAGAAGTAATAGCATTTACAGCATCTGGAACTAGAGTAACTTGAGTAGGTTTTGTTTCCAGGACTAGTTGTATAAACTTCTCGTTTGGGTTTCCTTCTATATTGAATTCGGTTGTTACAATTTTGGTTAAATCTCGAGCGTCCTGGTACCTGATGTGTCTTTCGTCAGGCCTTGGGTGTATTGTTATTCCTTCTGCACCAAAACGTTCAATGTCACTAGCGACATGTAATAGGTTTGGGGTGTTTCCTCCTCTAGAATTCCTAAGAGTTGCGATTTTATTTATGTTTACGCTTAACTTTGTCATGATTGAAAAATTGAATGACAAATTTAGGACTTATTCCTATAAATTGGTTAATTTGCATTATAAATTTATAACTAAATGAATCTTAGTGAACTCATTATAAATGACATTAAACCTGTTGAAGTTAATCAGAAAATTCGTTTGGTTCAACAGATGTTTAATAATCTTACTTATTCTCATATCCCCGTTTGTTTAGGGGAAGAATTTTTAGGTTGTATTTCTGAAAACGATACCCATTGTTTTGATTCGGAAATAGCTATAAAGGATTGTCAATATGCTATAGAGCTTTTCTTCGTAAGCGATACTGTTAATTGGTTAGATGTACTTGAGGCATTTGCTCAAAACTCAACAAATGTGATGCCTGTAATGCATGAGGGCATATATATTGGTTATTATGAGTTGAAAGATATAATAGGTTTATTTGATCAAACACCATTCTTTTTCGAGCCAGGAGCAATTTTGATTGTAAGAAAAGAAATGAAAGAGTATTCGTTTAGTGAAATTTCTCAAATTGTAGAATCTAATAATGCAAAGATGTTAGGTGCATTTTTGTCAAAAACAGAGGATGAGCAGGCAGAGATTACAGTTAAAATAAGTAACTCAGGGATGTCGGATATTATTCAGACGTTTATTCGTTATGGGTATGTGGTTGTTGCGGGTCATGAAGAAGAGTCTTATGTACAGGATTTAAAAGATAGATCGGATTATTTGAAGAAATATTTGGATATATAATTATGGTGAAAGTTGCAATTTACGGAAGGTTTGAAAGTAATTTTCCCAAAGAGTATGTGTGTATAGTTTTGGAGCAGTTGAGTATTCATAATGTCTCTGTTTATATTGAGTCTTCGGCATTAAAATATGTAAATAAAATTTCAAGTAGGGGTTACAAGTCTTTCAATTCATATAAAGATTTAGACGATTCTTTTGCTTTTTTTATAAGTATAGGTGGTGATGGTACAATATTGAGGTCGATTTCTTATGTGAGAAATTCAGGTATTCCTATTGTAGGTGTTAATACTGGGAGGATGGGTTTTTTAGCAACAATTCAAAAAGATAAAATAAAATCGTCTATTGATGAAATAGTTAAAGGTGAATATGATATTTCTGAAAGAAGTTTGCTAAAGCTCAAAAGCGAAGTAGAGATCGAAGGGTTGGATGAAGAGTTTAATTTTGCGTTAAATGAGATTGCAGTAAGTAGAAAAAATACAACATCGATGATTAAGGTTCAAACCTTTTTAAATAATGAATACTTAACGTCTTATTGGGCTGATGGGTTAATTGTAGCTTCTCCGACAGGATCTACAGGGTATTCTTTGAGTTGTGGAGGCCCAGTTGTCGCGCCGGATTCAGATAGTTTTGTATTAACTCCAATTGCGCCTCATAATCTTAATGCAAGGCCTTTGGTGATTCCTGAAGAAACTGAAATAAAGTTGATTGTTGGGGGTAGAGAGGATTTGCATTTAGTGTCATTAGACTCTAGAATAATTACGGTTAAAAACGGTACAGAATTAATAATTCAAAAAGCTGATTTTAATATAAATATGATTGAGCCTAAAGGGGAGAGTTTTTTACATACACTTCGTAATAAATTATTGTGGGGAGAAGATAATAGAAATTAAAGCAATAAATTTTTATAAATGATGTTTTATAGTGAGCATGTTTAATTGCGTGAACTGAGTCATTTTTATATATTTGCAAACTTTTAAGAACACTATGTATCGTTTAACTATTTTATTATTACTGTCCTGTTTTTTTTCTTTTGGGCAAATCCATGAAGTTGGGTTATTTGTAGGGGGATCAAATGCAATTGCTGATGTTGGGTCAGGAAAGTATATAAACCCAAACGATATTGCTATAGGTGGGATATATAAATGGAATAGAAGCCCTAGGCATTCTTACCGATTATCGGCTATATATTCAAGTATCACAGGTGATGATTCAAAATCTATAGACCCAAGAAGGAAGCAGAGAAATTTAACTTTTAAAAATGAAATAAAAGAAATTACTGCTGGAATGGAATTTACATTTTGGGATTTTGACTTGCATAATCAGCATAATTATGCAATTAAAACTACACCTTACTTATTTACAGGGCTATCTTATTTTAACTATAATGCTTTAGTATTGAATCCTAATAATAAAATTGAGGAGTATAATTCTCATAATTCATTAGCAATACCAATGGTTGTAGGGGTAAAGTCTGCAATAACAAAGCGATTTGTATTGGCGGTAGAAATAGGAGCTCGTTATACATTTACGGATGATCTTGACGGGAGTAATCCGGTAAGAGATAAGGAAGAGTTTGAGTCGTTAAAGTTCGGGAATACAAATAGCAATGATTGGTATGTATTTACAGGTGTGACTTTAACATATACATTTGGTAAAAATCCTTGCTTTTGTAATACAAATTAAATCATGAGTTTTTTAGAACAAATAGATAAGAAAAATGTGCCTAAGCATGTTGCAATCATAATGGATGGTAACGGTAGATGGGCAAAAAAAAGAGGTTTACTACGTGTTTTAGGTCATGAAAGAGGAGCGAAATCTGTTCGAGAAACCATTGAAGCGGCAGGGGAGTCAGGTGTGTCACATTTGACATTATATGCATTTTCTACAGAAAATTGGAATAGGCCAAAGAGTGAAGTGGATAAATTGATGAAATTATTGGTCTCTTCCTTAAAAAAAGAATTCAAAACACTTCATGAAAATGAGATTAAATTATGTGCCATAGGGAATTTAGAAGAGCTACCTCCTAAGGCATATAAAGAGCTTTCTGAAGTGATAGAAAAAACCAAAGACAATAAGAAACTGGTATTGACTTTAGCATTGAGTTATGGATCTAGAAACGAAATTGTTAAAACGGTAAAAGAAATTGCAGAGAAAGTTAAAAATAACATAATTTCTGTCGAAAATATTGATGATTCAATTATTAATGAGCATCTTTACACGCGAAATTTACCAGATGTAGATTTACTTATAAGAACAAGCGGTGAGCAGCGCATAAGTAACTTTTTGTTGTGGCAAATAGCATATGCTGAATTATATTTTACAGATGTACTTTGGCCAGATTTTAAAAAAGAAGACCTGTATAGGGCTATATTAAATTATCAAAATAGAGAAAGACGATTTGGAAAAACAAGTGAACAACTTAAGTAGGGGTATATTTTATAGTTTAATATTTATTCTTTTGGTTTTTAGTGCTAAAACTTATGCTCAGGTAGGGAGTTATGTTTCAGGGACAAAATATTTAATTGAAGATATTACAGTTTCTGGTAATGCTACTTTTAATAAACAAACTATTGTTACATTTTCTGGGTTAAGAAAAGGTCAAGAAGTGATTATCCCTGGTGAAAAAACTAGTAATGCAATTAAAAAATTATGGGCTTCAAACCTATTTAGTGATGTTAATTTGTATGTGACGAAGGTAGATGGAAAATCTATTTATTTAAATATTGAAGTTAAAGAGTTGCCGAGTTTAGATGAGGTTAAAATTACTGGTGTAAGAAAAGGTAAACGTGATGAGATAATTAAAGAAAATAAACTGACTAAAGGAGTTAAAGTTACCGAGAACCTTTTAACTACTACAAAAAACTATTTGCAAAATAAATATGCAAACGAAGGTTATCTAGGAGCTAAGGTTTATTTAAACCCTGTTTCAGTAAAAGACTCTATTGGAAAAGAAAAAATTAACTTGGTCGTTAATATTGATAAAGGAAAAAAAGTAAAGGTTTCTGATATTGACTTTGTTGGTAACGAAAGTTTTAAGTCTTCAAAACTTCGTAATAAAATGAAAAACACAAAAGTAAGAGGCTTAAAAAATCCATTACGAATTTTTAAGCGATCTAAGTTTGTGAAAGATAAATACGAAGAGGATCTTGATAAAATTGTTGAATCATATAAAGAAAACGGGTATAGAGACATTAAGGTTTTGGGAAGTGATCCTGTTTTTAATGAGAATAAAACCATTTCATTAAAAGTTGATATTAAAGAAGGGAAGAAGTATTATATAGGAGATATTGAATTTACTGGTAACACTGTTTATACTGATAAGTATCTGAAGCAAAAATTAGGTTTATTTAAAGGGGATGTTTATAACGCAGTATTATTAGAAAAACAAATTGCGGATGCGACTAATCCAGATGCGGATGATATCACAAATCTATATCAAAATAATGGGTATATGTTTTCAAACGTGGTTCCTGTTGAATCTGGTGTTAGAAATGACACTATTGATTTTGAAATAAGAATCTCTGAAGGGAAATTAACACGATTTAAAAACATTACAGTAGTTGGTAATGATAAAACAAATGACCATGTAGTTTATAGAGAATTACGAACTAAACCAGGTCAAATATATAGTAAGCAAAAAATTATTAGAAGTTTACGTGAATTAGGTCAAATGGGTTTCTTTGATGCTGAGCAATTAGTGCCAAATATTAAAAATCCAAATCCAAACGAAGGTACTGTAGATGTTGAGTATGCTGTTGTTGAAAAAGGATCGAGTCAAATAGAGCTCCAAGGAGGTTATGGTGGAGGTGGGTTTATAGGTACTTTAGGGTTGTCTTTTAATAACTTTTCTATTAAAAACATCTTTAATAAGGATGCGTATCATCCTTTGCCAATGGGTGATGGGCAATCAATGTCATTAAGAGCCTCAGCTGCACAAACATATCAAACTTATAGTTTGTCATTTGTTGAGCCTTGGTTAGGAGGTAAAAAGCCACAGCAGTTTTCTGTTTCTTTTTCATACTCTCGTTACTTTAGGTATGATAATAGTACTCGTAGGGTTGATAAAGATCAGCAATTTGGTATTTTAGGGGTGTCACTTGGTTTGGCAAAACGTTTAAAAGTTCCAGATGACTATTTTACCTTAAGTCAGTCGGTTTCATTACAACACTATAATCTTAAAAATTATCGTACTAACTTGTTTAAAAATATTAGTGATGGGCATGCAAATAGTTTAGCATACACAGCAGGATTGTCAAGAGATAGTAAAGGAATTAATCCTATATTTCCTGAAAGAGGTTCTAAATTTTCATTAACAGGTAAGTTTACATTTCCGTATTCATTAGTAAATGGTGTGGACTATGAAAACTTAGAAAATTTAGAAGAGTATAAGTTGAAAAATAGCCATGGTAATTATGTTGATGAAAATAATAATGTAGTTGCTAATTTTAATGACGCTACTGCCGATTTAAGTAAAGTTGATCAAGAGCGTTATAAATGGTTAGAGTTTTATAAAATTAAATTTGATGGTGATTGGTATTCTAGTTTGTATAAGCGTCTAGTATTAAGAACTAATGTTAGCTTTGGTTTCTTAGGAGCGTATAATAAAGATAGAGGAGTAGTTCCTTTTGAACGTTTTTCTGTTGGAGGAAGTGGTCTTGGAGGTTCTGGTTTGCAAAATTTTGAAACAGTTCGTTTAAGAGGGTATCCTGATAATGGAAGTTTGTCTAGTGATGATGGGGGTATTATTTTTAATAGATTTTCTTTGGAATTAAGACATCCGATAGCAATGAAATCACAAGCAGCACAAATATACGGACTGATTTTTGTAGAGGGAGGAAATTCATTTGATGATTATTCAGAATATGATCCTTTTAATATGTATCGTTCTGCAGGAGCAGGTATTCGTATACATATGGCTGCATTCGGTTTGTTAGGGATAGATTTTGGTCATGGATTTGATGCGTTACCAGGGCAAACTGATAAAAATGGATGGGAAACACATTTTATCTTAGGGAGAGAGTTTTAATTTTGGCACGATATTTTCAATAAACACAATAAGTTATGAAAACAAGAGTTCTTTTAATCGTTTTATTAGTAGTGATTACTTTTAGTAGTAATGCTCAAAAAAGTAATATAAGAATGGGGTACGTCGATACTGAGTATATCCTTGAAAATATTCCTGAGTATAATGAGGCTTTAGCTCAACTTGATCAGAAAGTTCAGAAATGGAAAACTGAAATTGATTTAAAGCTTCGTGGGATTGAAAAGAAAAAATTGGATTTGCGTAACGAACGTGTTTTATTGACAAAAGAACTTATTGAAGAAAAGGAAGAAGAAATAAAAATAGAGGAAGCTGAAATTTTAGATTATCAACAAAAAAGATTTGGGCCAAATGGGGATTTATTTATTCAAAAAAGAACATTAATTGAACCAGTTCAAGATCAAGTTTTAACAGCGGTTCGAGAGCTTGCTAAGAGTAAGAAGTATGATTTTATTTTTGACAAGTCTGCTGATGTTGTTATGATGTATTCAAATAAACGTTATGATCTTAGTGATTATATCGTTAGGGTAATTACAAGATCTGCAAAACGTAAACAAGCTAAAGATAGAAAAGCTAAAAAAAATGCTGAAACTGAAGATATCATACCGGTAATCAATCAAGAGGTTGATGAAAGAAAAAAGGCAGCTGAAGCGAAAAAAGCAGAAAGACAACGTATTCTTGATGAAAAAAGAAAGAAAGTTTTAGCAGATAAAGAGGCTAGGAAAAAAGCGTTTGATGAAAAACGTAAAAAAATGCTAGCTGATAAAGAGGCTAAAAAAAACAATAAATCAGGTTTGCCAGGGGTGCCTGTAGAAGATAAGGAAGAAGAGAATAAATAAACACTTAATAAACTATAAAATGAAAAAAATTAAAACATTATTAGTTGCATCAATATTATTTTTAGGAGCAACAAGTTTAACATCTGCACAAAGTAAAGTAGCTCATATTGATACTCAGGAATTAATTGCTGCTATGCCAGATATGAAAGCTGCACAAAATCAGTTAGAGAAATTAACAAAAACATATCAAGCTGATTTGCAAACTATGGCTACAGAGCTTCAAAATAAAATGAAGCAATATCAAGCTGAAGCATCTAGTAAAACTGATGAGGTTAATGGTCAAAGAGCTCAAGAGGTACAAGGAATGCGTGATAACGTATTAAAGTACGAGCAAAATGCTCAGCAAGAAATGGGTAAAAGACAAGAAGGATTAATTAAGCCTATTATGGAAAAAGCACGTGTAGCTATTCAAAAGGTTGCTAGAGCTAAAGGATATCAATATGTAGTTGACTCTACTGCAGGTTCTGGGTTGATTTTAGCTGATGGTCCAAACTTAATAGAAGATGTTAAAAAAGAATTAGGAATGTAAATCATTACTATATATACTTTAAAAAAAACCTATGTTCAGCATAGGTTTTTTTTATGTCTTTATCTTATATAAAATAATTGTTATTGTCTGTTGATAATCTTCTGCTGATAATAAAAAGCTGGTAGCAATACAAGTACAAAAATAGGTTGTATTAAAAACCTTCTGATATAAAAGAGTATTTGGTGTAGTCCTTCAGTAAGGTTTGTGATAGTAATTGTGTAAAGACTAATAAGAATAACGAATAGAGTTAGGTAGAAGGTTACAGAAAATCGTAAAACTTCTTTTTTTCTAAAAGCAATAAATAATATTGTTATAGATAATAGACTGTTGATGGTGTAACGAAAAAAAGTATGAGTTAATATTTTAATTAAACTATAGCTAGGTACTTCTTTTGTGTAGTGTAGTCGTTTGTAGAACAAGATAAGAGGATCGTAAAATAACTCATCTTCAAAAACCCGAACAATTGCAAGTAGCAAGAAAAGAAAGCCAATAATGATTATTTTTAATGTTTTCGATTGCATTTATCTTTTGGTTTTTTGAAATGAATTAACCCAAAACATCCATAAAATAAATACTACTCCGTAAATCATTGCGGGGAAAATATAGCTGTGTAATGGCTCAGAATATTGAGGATAGTGATAAAGGCAAACAACAAGAATTACTATTCGTATAATGTTCATTATATGAATAGTGATTAGTCCTAAGAGAGCGAATAATAATGTAGATTTTAGTTTTTTTGTAAAGCTAAAAATGAATGCAAGAAATAAAATCATAATACTTATAGCATTACAGCCTTCTGAAATTCCTGCTATATTTTTTCCTCTGACATATAAGTTTATAAAATCATTAGTTGAATTTGTTATTGAGTTTGTTTCATAACCAATCAGGTTCAGTAAATTTATCGTTTGTTCAGAAACTAAATTTGTGAAAAAATCTGGACTGATTGTACTATTTAAAAACTGGTAATATAGTAAAGATAGAAGAATATAGCTAGATAAAAATATAGCTAAAAACTTTATAACAGGTTTGTTTTTTATGATTATTGCATTCATGATACAGCACAAATTAACAACTTTTTGATTTCAATTCTTTAATAATTAGATACTTTTGTAATCTTTACTTTTAAAAATAAAAACAAAATGACATTTGAAGATTTAAGACCGCTTGTTTCAATAATAACAAAAGATATAACACTTCCTGTTTTTGATAGGTTAAAAGGAGTGTGCCAATTGCTACAAGATAATTTAGGAGCTTATGATTGGGTAGGTTTTTATTTCGCTAATCATAAAAATAAAACATTGCATCTAAGTGCATACGTAGGTGAGCCTACTGATCATTTAACCATTCCGTTTGGGAAAGGAATTTGTGGTCAAGTTGCTGAAAGTAATAGTAATTTCGTTGTTCCAGATGTAAAAGCTCAGGATAACTATATTGCTTGTAGTATTACTGTAAAAGCTGAAATAGTGGTTCCTCTTTTTATTGAAGGAGTAAATGTTGGTCAAATAGATATTGATTCTAAAACAATTAACCCGTTTACAAATGCTGATGAAGAATTCTTAGCTTTTGTAAATGAGGAGGTTGCCATGCTGCTTAGTGGGCACGATGTAGATCAATTATTGCTAAAATAATTGTTGTATTGTATGGTGCTTTCGGGGATAAAAATTACTTTTGCACCTTTCAAAAATAACAACAACACAACAAAAATGGCTACAAAAGCAATCAAATCAGCATTAATTTCAGTTTTTCATAAGGATGGTTTAGCGCCAATCGTTAAAAAATTAGATGAATTAGGAGTTACTATTTACTCTACTGGAGGGACTGAGAAGTTTATTAATGAATTAGGGATTAATGTAGTCCCTGTAGAGGAAACAACATCTTATCCTTCAATTTTAGGAGGAAGAGTTAAAACTTTACACCCAAAAGTATTTGGAGGGATTTTGAATCGTCAAGATCACCAAGGTGATATTGCTGAGATGGAAGAATATAATATTCCTCAATTAGATTTAGTAATTGTAGATTTATACCCATTTGAAAAAACAGTTGCTTCTGGAGCTCCTGAGCAAGATATTATTGAGAAAATTGACATTGGTGGTATTTCTTTGATTAGAGCTGCTGCTAAGAATTTTAAAGACACTGTAATTGTTTCTTCAATGGAACAATATGATGAGTTTTTAACTGTTATTAACGAAAATAACGGAGAAACCTCTATTTCTGATAGAAAGAAGTTTGCTGGAAAAGCATTTAATATTTCTTCTCATTATGATACGGCTATCTTCAACTATTTTAACCAAGAAGGAGAAGAAACAGTATTGAAGATTAGTGAAAATAATGGAAAAACATTGCGTTATGGAGAAAATCCTCATCAAAAAGGATTCTTTTTTGGAGATTTTGATGCGATGTTTGATAAGCTTCATGGAAAAGAATTAAGTTATAACAACTTATTAGATGTTGATGCTGCAGTGAATTTGATGGATGAGTTCAAAGGAGAGGCTCCAACGTTTGCAGTATTAAAACATAATAACGCATGTGGTTTCGCTCAGCGTTCAACTATATCGGAGGCTTATATTGATGCTTTAGCAGGTGATCCTACTTCTGCTTTTGGAGGAGTGCTGATTTCTAATACTTATATAGATGCTGTAACAGCAAACGAAATTCACAAATTATTTTGCGAGGTAGTTATCGCTCCTGGGTTTGATACAGATGCAGAAGAAATACTTAAAGGAAAGAAAAACAGAATCTTATTAGTTCAGAAAAATATTGTAATGCCAGGAACAAATGTAAGGACTTGTTTAAATGGTGTTTTAGTTCAGGATAGAAATAATATAACTGATACTATTCAGGGTTTAGAGGATAAAACAACTACAAAAACTACTGATGCTCAAAAAGAAGATTTAATCTTTGCTTCTAAAATTTGTAAGCACACAAAGTCGAATACAATTGTGTTGGTTAAAAACAAGCAGTTGTGTGCGAGTGGAACAGGGCAAACATCAAGAGTTGATGCTTTAAATCAGGCAATTGAAAAGGCAACTAAATTTAATTTTAATTTAGATGGAGCAGTAATGGCAAGTGATGCATTTTTTCCTTTCCCTGATTGTGTAGAGATTGCTGATAATGCAGGTGTAAAGGCAGTGATTCAACCTGGAGGATCAATAAAAGATCAATTAAGTATCGACTATTGTAATGAAAATAATGTAGCTATGGTTTTTACCGGAACTAGACATTTTAAGCACTAAGAAGTACTTGATGTTTTATTAAAAACTCCGTAAAAAATATTTTTACGGAGTTTTCTTTTTTAATGTTATTTTTTCCTTAAATTTAGTACCTTTGGTAGGATTACCAATGTAAATACGTTTTACCCTTTAAAAACACCACACGCTTATGGGATTTTTTGATTTCTTAACAGAAGAAATAGCAATAGATTTAGGTACTGCAAATACTTTGATTATTCATAATGGAAAGGTTGTAGTTGATGCGCCTTCTATTGTTGCAAGAGATCGAATATCAGGAGCTATAATAGCAGTTGGTCAAGAAGCTAACATGATGCAGGGTAAAACACATGAGAATATCAAAACAATCCGCCCGTTGAAAGATGGGGTAATTGCTGATTTTGATGCTTCGGAAAAAATGCTAACGATGTTTATAAAAAACATTCCAGCATTAAAGAAAAAACTATTTCCACCTTCATTACGTTTGGTAATATGTATTCCTTCAGGAATTACTGAGGTTGAAATGCGTGCAGTAAAAGAATCTGCTGAACGAGTAAATGGTAAAGAAGTATATTTAATACATGAGCCAATGGCGGCAGCTGTTGGTATTGGTGTAGATATCATGCAGCCAAAAGGTAACATGATTGTTGATATTGGAGGTGGTACAACTGAAATTGCAGTAATTGCTCTTGGAGGGATAGTATGTGATAAATCTGTTAAGGTTGCTGGAGATGTGTTTACAAATGATATTGTTTATTTCATGCGTACACAACACAACTTGTATGTAGGAGATAGAACTGCAGAAAAAATAAAAATACAAATAGGTGCAGCTACGGAAGATCTAGAAACACCGCCAGAAGACATGTCTGTTCAAGGTAGAGATTTACTTACAGGTAAACCAAAACAAGTACAAATATCTTTCAGAGAAATAGCAAAAGCATTAGATAAATCTATCTTAAGAATAGAGGATGCCGTAATGGAAACATTATCACAGACTCCACCAGAATTAGCTGCTGATATTTATAATACAGGTATTTATTTAGCAGGAGGGGGATCTATGTTAAGAGGGTTAGATAAAAGATTGTCTAAAAAAACAGACTTACCAGTTTATATTGCCGAAGACCCTCTTCGTGCAGTAGTTAGAGGGACAGGTATTACTTTAAAAGATCTTGCTAAGTACAGAAGTATTTTGATTAAATAGCGTGACTAATGCAGCAGGTAATTTCTTATTTATTAAAGAAAAAAAACTTCTTGTTTTTCATCTTACTGTTGAGTATATCTTTAGCACTTACAATTCAAGCACACAGATATCATAAAAGTAAATTTATTTCTGCAGCAAATGATGTTACTGGTGGGTTGTATGAATCCCTAAACCATGTGAATGAGTTTATTAATCTTGATACATATAATGAACGTCTCTTAAAAGAGAATGCTCGATTACGAAAGGAATTAAGTAATTATAGCTTCCATAGTACAGCTAGTGATTTAAAAGAAGTGCCTTATGATTTTATCCCCGCAAAATTAATAGAGAATAGTTTTCATAAAAAAAATAATATTCTTGTAATCAATAAAGGAACTAAACATGGAGTTACTGTTGATATGGGAGTGATTACAACTAATGGGATAGTTGGTGTTATAGATGATGTTGGTGAAAATTTCTCTACAGTGTTATCAGTATTACATATACAGTCACAAATTAATGTACAATTAAAGAAAACAAATCATATAGGTTCTTTGATTTGGGATGGAGAATCGCCGTTTAAAGTGCAGTTAGAAGATATTACTAAAGTAGCGCCTATAAAAGTAAACGATACAATTGTTACAGGGAATTATTCTATCTTTCCACAAGGAATTAATGTAGGTAAAGTTATTAAAGCAAAACTAAATCAAACACAAAATTATTTTGATGTAGATATTGAACTGTTTAATGACATGTCAAATATTGGATACGTATATGTGGTAAAGAATAAAGCGCTAAAAGAAGTAAATCAACTCTTAAATCAAGACAAGAATGAATAAGGAAGTTGTTTTACGAATCCTCTTTTTTATATTACTTGTTTTATTACAAGTACTGGTGTTTAGTAACATGCGTATAGGGGCTTATGTACCCTATGTGTATGTGTTGTTTATAATTATATTTCCAATAAAGTCTGATAGAACGGTGTTTCTAATAAGTAGTTTTTTGTTAGGATTGAGTTTAGATTTTTTCTTTAGTTCCGGGGGAGTACATGCTGCTGCATGTACTGTAATTGCGTATATACGTCCGCAAGCATTAAAATTTTCATTTGGGAGAAGCTATGAATTTCAGACTATAAAGCTAAATAAAGTATCTATAGCTGCTAAGCTTGCATATTTTTCCATTTTAATAGTAATACATCACTTGGTGTTGTTTTTATTGGAAACATTTAATCTGTCTTTTATATTATATAGTTTAAAACACACATTATTTAGTAGTATTTATACAGTGTTATTATGTTTAGTTTTGGTTACATTATTTAGTAAGAGGAAAGAATGAGGAATGCGTTACTATATCTCCTGGTTATTATTACGGGGCTGTTGTTTGTCGGAAGGCTGTTTTATTTACAAGTAGTAGAGGATAGCTTTAAGCATCAATCTGAAAGTAATGCGTATAAACGTATGCGTGTTTATCCTGAAAGAGGGCATGTATATGATCGAAATCAGCAATTATTAGTAGCAAATCAACCTTCGTACGATTTAATGGTGATACCGCGTAAGGTAAAACCGTTTGATACAGTACAATTATGTGATTTATTGGCTATTGATAAGGAAAAATTAATTAAGCAATTAAAAAAAGCACGACGCTATTCTCCAAGATTGCCTTCTCCAGTGGTAGCCCAGATGTCAAAAATAGAATACGCTTCGCTACAAGAAAAGATTAGGAAATTTACTGGGTTTTATATTCAAAAAAGATCTGCTAGAGATTATCAAACCGCAATAGGAGCAAATGTTTTAGGATATATTGCTGAAGTGACTCCTCAAAAAGTAAAAAAGAGTCCGTATTACCAATCGGGAGATTTATATGGGAAATCTGGAGTTGAAAAATCTTACGAAGAAATTTTACGAGGAAAGAAGGGAGTAAAATATATCCAAAAGGATAAGTTTAATAGAGATATTGGTTCGTATAAAAACGGAACTTTAGATACATTACCAGAAAACGGTAAGGATATTACTATAACTATCGATGCGGTTTTACAAGAATATGGCGAACAGTTAATGGAGAACAAGCGTGGTGGAATCATTGCTATAGAACCTTCAACGGGAGAAATTCTATCTCTAGTATCTGCACCAAGTTATAATCCAGCTTTATTAGTAGGGAGACAACGTTCTAAAAACTTTACGAAGTTATATTTAGATTCAATAGCAAAACCATTATTTGACAGGAGTTTACAAGGACAGTATCCCCCTGGTTCTCCATTCAAATTGCTAAATGCATTAATTGCTTTGGAAGAAGGTGTAGTTGATGAAAACACTAGAGTTACCTGTAGACATGGATTGCATTATGGAGCAAGAAAACCATTTGGTTGTCACTGTCCGTTCGGTACAAGTAACGATTTAAATAGAGCAATATTTGAGTCCTGTAATGCTTATTTTGGTAAAACCTATTTAAATATTTTAAACAAGTATCCCAATGCAAGTATAGGGGTTCAAAAATGGAGTGATCACGCAAAAAGCTTTGGTTTAGGGAATTATTTAAATAATGATTTGTCAGTAGGGAATAAAGGGCGTATCCCTGATAGTGCATACTACAATCGGGTTCATAGGAAAAATAGGTTACGTAGCACCTATATAATTTCAAATTCAATTGGCCAAGGTCAAGTAGAAACAACTCCAATACAGTTGGCGAATATGACTGCTGCAATAGCGAATAGAGGGTATTATTATACACCCCATATTGTGAAAAATATAAAAGGTGATACATTACCTAAAGAGTTTACTACTAAACGTGTTACTACAATTAGCCCAGAGCATTTTGAACCTGTAATTCAGGGTATGTATGATGTATATGAAAAGCCTAGAGGAACAGGTTATCGTTCAAGGATTGATGGTATCGAAATTTGTGGTAAAACAGGTACTTCTGAAATATATCAAAAAATTAATGGAGTAAGAACGCAATTGGATGACCATTCCATTTTTGTAGCTTTTGCACCAAAAGATAACCCGAAAATTGCAATAGCAGTTTTCGTGGAGCATGGTTTTTGGGGCGGTAGATGGGCAGCACCAATTGCTAGTTTAATGATTGAAAAATATTTAAAAGGTACAATCTCTAGAAAAGATTTAGAAGTGAGAATGTTAGACGGGAGTTTGCAACATGTATATGATAGTTTTACTAGTGGAGAACCATTTGAAATAAATAGAAAAAGACCTAGATAATGCGTAACAAAGGAAACATATTAGTGCGTATTGATTGGTTAATGATATTAATCTATTTTGTATTAGTATTCATCGGTTGGTTGAATATTTATTCAGCTTCCTATTCTGAGGATTCAACACTTAGCATGATGTCACAACCTCATGGAAGACAGCAAGTGTTTATTGGGTTAAGCATATTTTTAATCATATTGATACTTTCTATAGAGGCTAAATTTTACGAACGATTTTCAAGTGTAATCTACTTAGTTTCGTTATTGTCCTTAGTTGGATTATTTGTTTTTGGTAAAAATATTTCTGGGGCAACATCATGGTATTCATTTGGAGGTTTTAGTATTCAGCCAAGTGAGTTCGCCAAGTTTGCAACGGCATTAGCTTTAGCAAAGTTTATGAGTGATACGCAAACCAATATTAAACTATTGAATCACTTAATTAAAATATTTGCAATTATATTTTTACCCGCATTAATTATTATTCCGCAACCTGATCCTGGTAGTGCAATGGTATACGCAGCTTTTTTCTTTGTATTGTACCGTGAGGGCTTATCACCAATTTATTTGTTGTTAGGTTTTTCTGGTGCAGCATTATTTGTGTTAACATTGATTCTAGATCCAATGATAATCTCTGCTATTTGTGCAGTTTTAGCATTATTAATTTATTTCAAAAACAGAAGAAAGAAACATAGTAAATTATTGTACGTTGCTGTTTTAGGTTTGTGTATAGGTTTATCATATTCAGTTAATTATATATTTGAAAATGTATTTGAACAACGTCATCGTGATAGGTTTAATATAGTTTTAGGTAAAGAGGTTGATACTAAGGGAATCGGGTATAATACGGCGCAATCTGAAATTGCTATTGGTAATGGAGGATGGACTGGAAAAGGCTGGTTAGAAGGGACACAAACTAAAGGGGGGTTTGTTCCAGAACAACATACAGATTATATATTTAGTACCGTTGGAGAAGAATGGGGTTTTTTAGGCAGTAGTTTTGTGATTTTTCTTTTTGTAGCGTTGATATTAAGAGTGTTACATAGAGCAGATTTACAAAAGTCAAAATTCAGTAGGGTGTACGGTTATAGTGTTGCAGCAATACTATTCTTTCATTTTTTAATTAATATAGCAATGGTAATGGGGGTTTTTCCGACCGTAGGTATTCCGCTACCATTTTTCAGTTACGGAGGCTCTGGACTCTGGGGATTCACTATTTTATTATTTATTTTTATTAAGCTAGATGCGAATAGAATTAATGAATGGTAATTTTTCTTACCTGAAACTCCAGTTTTTATAATTGATATTTGCTTCTAGACTGTTTTCTTTTCCATCTTCTAATTGTGAGAAAAAATCGATACCTGTAAGTTGTTCAACTTCATCAACAGATACTACAAATTCATACAGCGGTTTATTAGATTCTTTATGCGGAACTAGGAAAGCAATCATTTTAGTATTTCCGTTCTGATTATCTAATAAAACTTTGTAGAAATATTTTGGAACAGTTACGTTTTCTTTACCAATTGAATTTAGGTTGTCTTTTAGAATACCGCCAGTAACTACATATACGCCATTGTATTTACTTGCCCAGTACCTTGTTTTTTGTTCCAATCTATTCCAGACACCAGCATTGAAATCATGTTTTTGTGGTGATATGTTTGAAGTTAAAAAAGTTTCATCATGGGCCTCAATAGAAAATTTCCTATCTGCCGCAGGGCATAAATGACCTTTGTCATAACCAGAATTTTTATAACTCCTCCAATCAGCAGATTTGGTTTTTATACTCTTGTCTCTAATAAAATAAGGTCGTTTAAAGCGATTTTTAGAGAGTTGATTTCTTTTTAGTTCGTAGGCAACCCATTCCGCTTGTTCATGGAGTTCATTATATGATAAAGAGTAATAATCATGATGTACAATGTAACCAGTTGTGGATGTAGGTAGGTAAAAAACATTTGTCTCTGATGAGGGGTTGGCTTTGTCTTGGTAATTTTCTTGAGCAAATTTACTGTCTATACTATTGTTTAAAAAATAAAAACCAATAACAGTGAGTACTGTTAGTATAGAATATATTGTTTTTTTACTCATTTAGTCTAACTCTTGTAATAGTGTTACTGCTTTTTTATAATTAAAATTACTCTTTTTTTGAATAATGGTATTTAGTGTTTCTTTTAATAAAGTATGGTCCTCTTTTTTTAGATAAACTAAAGCGGAAAACCACAATCCTTTTGAATTGTCAATAGAACTTGAACTAGTCATTTTGTAGAATTCAATTAATGCTTTATCAAATTCATTTAACTCCAAATAAGTCATGCCACCATAAATGTAAACATTTTCATTGAAGCTAGTAGTTGATTCAATGTAGCTGATATATAATGTTTTAGCTTTTGAAAATTGTTTTTCTTGGTATGCAAGTACAATTTCACTTGAAGAGTTGTCAGTAGTGCTTCTAGCAATTAAGGACGGTAAGTCACTTTCGGTGTAATAATCGTTATATAAATCATGTTTGTTAAACTGAAAATATCCAGCGACACAAATAAATAACCCGATTAATGCTGCTGCGATTGAAACCGGGAACTTGAATTTATTTTTAGAAGCATAGGAAATACCAATTTTTTCTATGGTTTTTTTAAAGTCTTTAGCTTCGTTACTTCTAAAATAAGTGTCTAAATCGTTAGTGTCAATGTTATTTTTTAAGGGAGTATAATTTTTGTTAAAATGAGCACTAAGTTGTTTAAACAATTCAACGTCTTTTGCTAAGCTCTCGTCTTTTGCCATTAATGTTTCAAAAGCTAAAGCTGTTTCTGGAGTCATTCTACCAGTAAGATATTGCTCAATTAATTCATCTTTATTTTTATCTAACATAATTCTTGAAATCTTTTATCTAGTTTTACTAGATCAGCTAAGCGTTTTTTACATTTAAAAACTCGTTGAAAAGCAGTGTTTTCATTGGCATAATTAAATTTTTCTACAATAGCTTTATAGCTAGTTTTTTTAAAATATAATGTTAAAAGTTTTTTGCAGTTTTCTGATAATAATGTTATTTTTTCTTCAAACAATTCCCATCGTTCTTGCTCCAAAACTGCATTACTATTATCACGCTCTTCACTTACTAGTTCAAAAACCCCATCATTTCTTACCTCTTTTTTTCGATTATTTAATTCTCTACGCCATAAATTTTTACAAGCAGTGAATAAATACGCTTCAAAGGAGGTGTTTATCTCAAAATCACGAATTTTAACTCTGGCAGTTAATTGATATAAGGCTTTTTGAAAAATTTCCTGAGCATCTTGTTGTGTTCCTTTATTATTTTTAATAAACGAAACTACTTTAGGAAGCATATCTCCATATATCTTAACAATAATTTTTTCATCTCCTTTAAGTAGAGCATTTAAATAAATATTAGAGTTTTGTTGTGTCATTTTAAAATAATATAGATTTTTGGGGTAAGATTTACTTAAAAATCTGAACAGATGGTAAATTTAAACATTTTGTACAAACATTAACACCCAAATTATTATGAAGATTAAAATTTTATGCCTTTTGGTAATTGCAATGTGCTATAGCTGCACTACAGATGAAACTGTATTTGATGATTCTGCACAGGAGCAAGAATCTAAATTACGTGTTGAACAGGAAAGGCAACAACATGTTCTGATTGGGCTAGAGTTGGCTGTCCCAATAAAAATCAATTTTAAATGTACTCTTACGAAACGTGAAAGATTCGAGGTTAGCAATTATTACTTTAATAAATATGTTGGGTTGGGACTTCGCTTAATTGGTGATCCAATAGCAGACTGTTCAGGGACCTACCAAAATTGGGAGTCATGGGGTTATTATAATAATGCAGATGAGGAAGGAGTTGAAGGATTATCTTTTGAAATTGAAACAGATACACGTATACATTTTCATGCTGATATAGGTCCAAATGGTGGCGATAGTGGTCCAGGTGATTGGGAATTTTAATTAGGTGGTATTATATTTATACGTAAATTGGGGCTTTTAAGCCCCAATTTATGTATAAATTATTGTTGTTTTTCTTTTATTTTTTCTTACACTTTTCTTGTTCTGCTCAGAACAAGACTATTAGCGATATTCTTGAATCTAAACTTAGGGATAAAGAAAAAATTAATAAAATCGACTCTTTATTAACTAATACTTATGCCAGCCCTAAAAAATATGCTAATGATTTAATTCTGTATTCAGAGTGGTTAACAAAAATAAAATATTACCACGAAGCCATTATAGTTACTAAAAAAAACCTAAAGTATTCAAAGAACAACTTAGCTAATGAGCTATGTTTTATTCAAGAAATACAATATAAATTGGGTAAATTATATGGTAGAACTCAAGTTTATAAAAAAGCACTTCAAATTCTTCGTGAATCTCTTACATCTGGAATTGAATGTAATTTAAACTACAAAATTAATACCGCAATTGCTATCTGTTATAAAAGAACAGGCGATTATTACAAAGCTATTAATTATTTAAAGTATGCATCTACTGCAATTAAAAAAGAATATATAGGAAGTTCTTCAAAGAAAAATAGAAACATTATAGTCAATGCCATAAATATTTCTCAATCTTATAATAAACTGGAAGGGATTGAAAATATAGAAAAAGGCCGAGCTTATTTGTTAAAAGCCGATTCTATAGCTGCTTTGTCCTCTTTAGGTTATGTTAGAGAAATATGGTTAAACATGGCCTTGTTTTCAACCTATAATTATGATGAGACCTTGGATATAACAAAGGGTAATTTTTATTTAAATAAAGCACTGTCTTTTGCTTATAAAGAAAATGATTCTTCTCAAATAAATTATATTTTACGAAGTAAAGGGAATCTTTATAATACTACTAATCAGGATACTGCAATTTATTATCATGAAAAGGCTACAAAATATATTCCTAAAAACGATACTATATCAATACAGTACTATTATGGTAATGTTGCATACTGTTATTTACAAAAAAAGAATTTTGTAAAAAGTAACTATTACTCAAAACAAGTAATACAGGAACTTGCTGGGGTAGGTTTAAATCAACTTTTAGATAAAAACAATAGACTTTATCTTTATAATATTAAAGATAAAAAACGTTTTTGTACTTATTTAGATGATTACTGTAAGTCAATAACGGAAAATCCGGTTAGTAGTACTGATAAAGATAAACTCAATGAAGTAATTCAGGTTTATTATTTGATAGATGAGTTAATAGATTTAATTCAAATAAACAGTACTGAACATTCTTCAAGATTACATTGGCGTAAAGAAGCTACTAAATTTTATAGTAATGCTATTAGTGCCTGTAGTTTTTCTGAAGATATTTCTAGTATATTTTATTTTATGGAAAAAAATAAGGCACTTGTATTAATGGAAGATTTAGAACTGGAAAAACTAAAGAAACAAAGTAATTTACCTAGAGATTTTATAGCAATATTGAATGTTCTTAAAAAGGATATATATATATTAAGGAAGGAATTAAATGCAAAAGGGAATAGCACTATACAGAAACAGTTATTAGAAAAAAAGGAAAGGTTATCGTATTTAAATGATAGCATAAAGAAATTAAATCCAAATGCAATTGAACTTGAAGGCAATGCATTAATTTATTCATTAGCATCTTTTCAAGAAAGTATAGAGGAAAATGAATATGTCATAGAATATTTTATGTCTGATTCTATTGGATATGGATTATTAATTGGGAAACATGAAATAATTCCTTTTAAATTAAAGGATATAGATACGTTACAAACTAATGTTGCTGAACTACTAAAAAAAATAGAAAAACCTTTTACGACTATAGAGGACCAACAAAATTATTTTGATCAAGCTAATAAAGTTTTTTTGAAGCTATTCCCAATTGAGAATATCAGAGAAAATATAAAAAACAATAAACTTACTGTAATTCCTGATGGGGTCTTAAATTTTCTGCCATTTGAAGCACTAGTTACCAATGTTGGGAGTAGAAAATATTTGATTGAAGAAACCGAAATACATTATGAGTTTTCAAATTCTTTTTCAAAAAAGAACCAAAAATCAACTTCGAACCTTAGTTCTTTAGGGGCTTTTGCGCCAGAGTATTTTACGTTTAATGAGTTATCAAGACTTCCGAATAGTGTTAAAGAGGTAGAGTCAATAAGTGATCATGTATCTAGTGATTTATTTATAAATGATAAAGCAACCAAAGGTCAATTTTTAATGGAGTTACCAAAACATAATATTATACACCTTGCTACGCATGCAAAAACAAATGATACTATTTCTCCTTGGATTGCTTTTCATGATCAAAAAATATCTCTAGATGAATTATATCTTACCAAAAATAATGCGGACTTAATTGTATTAAGTGCGTGTCAGACAAATGTAGGAAAGTTAGAAATTGGCGAAGGGATTATGAGCTTGTCAAGAGGCTTTTTTCAAACGGGAGCAAAAAGTGTGATTTCTTCTTTATGGAATGTTGATGATAAATCAACTGGGGCAATCATCTCTTCATTTTATAAAAATTTAGCAAATAAAATGGATAAGTCTATATCTTTAAGGAAAGCAAAACTTGATTATATTAAAAATAGTTCTCTGTCTGAGGCTTCACCATATTATTGGGCGTCTTTAATTTTAATAGGAAATACTGATGCTATTGCTATTCCAGAGTCATACATGTGGTATTATTTGTGCTTTGGGCTACTTGTAACATTGGTAGCTACCTTTTTCTTAATTAAATATATACGGTAGTAAAATAGTTCTTCCTAGAATATGTTTCTTGTTTTTTTTAATATTCCTTTTGATTCTTTTAATTGATTCAAAAGTTTTTTAGAAGGGGTATTCTTCATGTGGCTTTTTAATGGTATAGAAGTCCCTTTTTTTTCTTTTAAAATTTATTTAATTCTTTGGGTAAGAAATCGTTCGGCATGTAACTAATTAGCAAAAGAAAGAATTAAGATGATATCATTTATTTTTCAATTAGTAGATTTTGTAATTGAAATATATAAAGCAGTGATTAATAGTGTGTTTGAAGTAAATATTAAATATGAGACAGGGGTTAAACTAACTAATTAACTAAACTTTAAATGCACTATTCAGCTGTTAAGTATAAATTAAGGATGTCAATTTTTAACATCCAAAGCATCCCTCAATGCATTACCAATCAACATAAATGCCATTACCAAACTCATTATGGCAACACCAGGAATGATTGCTAAATAGGGTTTCCCTAAAATAATATAGGAATAATGGTCTTTAATCATAGCTCCCCAACTCGGAGTAGGAGGTTGTGCTCCAATGCCTAAAAAACTCAATCCGCTTTCAATTAATATTGCTCCAGCAAAGTTAGCTGCAGAAATAACAATTACTGGTGCTAAAATATTAGGTAATATGTGTTTGAATATAATTCTGAAATCAGTAAATCCAAGAGCTCTTGCGGCTATTACATATTGCATTTTTTTAACACCCAATACTTGTCCTCTTACAACCCTTGCTACTTCTACCCACATCGTAAGTCCAACAGCAATAAATACTTGCCAAAATCCTTTCCCTAGAGCAAGGGTAATTGCAATTACTAATAATAAAGTTGGAATAGACCATGAGATATTGATAACCCACATTATTAAAGCATCAATTTTCCCTCCGTAATATCCTGCTAACGCGCCAGTGAATATTCCTATCACTAAAGAGATAAAAACAGCAATAAAGCCAATAAAAAAAGAAATTCGAGCACCAATTAATGTTCTGCTTAATAAATCTCGGCCGTATTTATCTGTCCCTAAATAAAATTTTTTTGTACTAATATATTGTTTGGTAATTTGATCCCAATCTGTATTAATGTCAAAAATCACTTTACGGAATTTCTTTTCCAATTGATGCCCTTCTACTTCAGAGTATGGAGTTATATACAGTTGATTATCATGAATTCTGTAACTTGAAATTGGAAGTTCTGTACTTCGTGTTTTTGTTCCAAAAAACAGTTTGTCGAAATATGATTGCTTGGATTTGTTTTCTGAAGGCAGTGTAAGTATTTGTGTTGTAAAACCAGGTGATTTAGAATGTATGGATAAATGCATTTGATTTGCATTTTGTGAATTATCTGGTGCAAAAGCGTAAGCGAAAACTGCAATAATTCCGCAAATAATAATGTATCCCGAACTTAAAACGCCCCAAAAATTTCGTTTGAATTTTTGGAGCGCTAAACTACTAAGTGAGCTAGGTTTTTCTGACATTTATATACTAGTCTTTTAAAACTATTTTTTGTTTAACTTTAATGTTATTGATTTGCAAATCTTCTAAAACATTTACAGCTTCCTCAATATAGACATCTTTGGCTAAGTATTTATGCCAATTTTTTCTTTTGTCACCTAAAACAGAATCTTTTTCAATTAATTGTGCTTCGTAAGGTAAAGAAGTAAATGATAAGTCTGTTTTATATTTACCTATTGCATCAAATTGTTTACCTATATTTTTTATAGTTTCTTTTTCAGCTAAATAATCACTATAATTTAATGAAGTTTCTTTTTCATCAGATTGCTTTTTAATCCATTTAGCTTGTTTTTCAATTAACTGTAATTGTGTATTATCACTCATGCGAGCTTTACTGTTACTGATAGTCTCTTCGTAATTTATAAAGCCATCCCAAGCAGTGTAGCTTGCTGGGTCAATTTTATCCCATGGTAAAGGGTTATCCTGGTCTTTTTCTCCAATATCAATAAAGCTATAACGGTCAACAACAACTACATCACTTTTAACGCCTTCTAATTGAGTTGATCCACCGTTAATTCTGTAGAATTTTTGAGTTGTAAGTTTTAAAGCACCAACATCACCAAAGCTACTATTTCTCATGAACCTGTTTAAATCCATTACGTTTTGAACAGTTCCTTTTCCGAATGTTTGTGAACTACCAATAATAATTGCTCGTTTATAATCTTGTAAAGCAGCAGCTAAAATTTCTGATGCTGAAGCTGATAATTCGTTTACAAGTATTACTAATGGACCATCCCAGACAATACTAGGATCATTGTCTTTTAGTACATCTTTTTTCTTTCCTGATGATTTTACTTGTACAACTGGTCCGTCTTTAATAAATAGGCCTGTCATGTCAACAACAGTTTGTAATGACCCTCCTCCATTATTTCTTAAGTCAATAACTAAACCTTCCATTCCTTCTTTTTTTAAACGGATGATTTCTTTTTTTACATCTGAGGAAGCGTTTCTACTTTCAGTATAATCTTTAAAATCTACATAGAACCTAGGAAGGTTAATTATCCCAAAAGTTCTATCGTCTTTTTTAATCAATGAACTTTTAGCATAAGTTTCTTCTAGTTCTACAATATCTCTTTCAATTTGAATGATTTTTGTAGAGCCATCAACTTTTCTGATAGTAAGCTTAACAATAGTTCCTTTAGGTCCTTTAATTAGTTTTATGGCATTATCTAATCGCATACCAACAATACTGGTTGGTTCTAGGTCTTTTTCTTGGGCTACTTTTAGAATGATATCCCCTGCTTCCAATTCTTTTCCTTTCCAAGCAGGTCCTCCGGAAATAAGCGACATAATTTTCACTTCGTTTTTTCTTTTTTGTAGGCGTGCACCAATACCTTCTAGTTTACCTGACATGTCCTGGTCAAAACGTTCCTTGTCCCTAGGGGCATAATAAGCAGTATGTGGATCGAAAACTTCAACTATAGCGTTAAGGTAATTGGTAAACCAGTCCTTTCGCTCTAAATCTTTCATGATGTCGTAATAATCTACTAAAAATTCTTTGGTTTTAGCTCTTGCTTCCTTTTCAGCTTCCTTTTTGTTAATTTTCTTTTTAGGAGTTTTTTCTTCAATTGGAATACTATCGTTTGTTACTGTATCTTCAGTTAGTTCATCATCATAATTATCAATCGTTGAGTATTTTAATTGCTTTCTCCAACGGTTTCTCATTTCTTTTTTAGAGCTTGCATAAGGAAGGGCTTCATAATCAGTATTTAACACTTCTTTTTTAGAGTAATCAAACGCATTGTCAATTAATTCAAAAGATAAGGTTTCTCCTTCTTTCATACGTTTCATTAACCTTTCATAAACTAAATTAAAAAAAGTTAAATCCTTGTTTTTTATCTGATCATCAATATCCATTCGATATTGTTTAAAATCATTGATGTCTGATTGGTAAAAGTATCTTTTTAACGGATCAAGAGAATTGACAAAATCATCAAAGACTTTTTCTGAAAATTGATCATTTATATCAGATGGACTGTAGTGCCATTGACCTAAAACATAACTGATTAATTCAAGTAATAATTTATCTTTATTAGGGTCATCAAATGTTTTTGTAGTAAAGCTGCATGAAGTAATTGCGATTAAGCATACCAGAGTGGCTATTTTGAAATTCTTTATCATAAATCGTGTCATTAACTGTCTGTGTATGTAAGTTACTGAAAATATCAAGCCAAAGTAATTAAACTGTTCATAAAATTTTCTTAAAAGAAGCTTAACTGTTTATTAGTAGCTATTTTTGTACTTTAGCGTTTGAATAACAAATATAAAAAAATGAGCGACAAACCCCTTATTTTAGTAACGAATGATGATGGAATTACTGCTCCGGGTATTAGGGCTTTAATTGAGGTGATGAATGAATTTGGAGATGTATGTGTTGTGGCGCCTGATAGTCCACAAAGTGGAATGGGGCATGCCATTACATTAGATTCTACACTGCATATAGAAAACTTAACTATAAAGGATGGTATGCAAACTGAGTATAGTTGTTCTGGTACGCCAGCAGATTGCGTGAAACTTGCTGTAAATGAAATTTTAGACAGGAAACCAGATTTATGTGTTTCAGGGATAAATCACGGTTCTAATTCAGCTATAAATGTACTTTATTCAGGTACTATGAGTGCAGCAATTGAAGCAGGAATTGAGGGGATCCCTTCAATTGGATTTTCTTTGGTGGATCATAGTTGGAATGCAGATTTTGAGCCTTTGAAAAAGCATATTAGAACCATAACTAAAAACGTTTTAGAAAATGGTTTGCCTGAAGGAGTTGTACTAAATGTGAATTTCCCTAAAGAGCCAATAAAAGGGATAAAAGTTTGTAGGCAAGCAAAAGCAAATTGGATTGAAGAGTTTGATAAAAGAACCAGTCCACAAGGGAAAGAATATTATTGGCTAACAGGTGAGTTTGTAAATTTAGATAAAGGACAAGACACGGACTTGTATGCATTAGAAAATAATTATGCAACTGTTGTTCCGGTTCAATTTGATTTAACGGCACATCATTTTATGCAAAACTTAAATACATGGGATTTTGAAGATTAAACAAGAAGTTTTAAAAGGTTTTATAACAGGAGTTATTTCATCAATCGTCGGGGTGTTTATTTGTACAGCAATATTATCAAGAGTAAAAGGAAAAAGTTTAGAAGCTACTTTTCAGTTATTTAAAGCAGAAGGGCATTTATGGATGTTGATTGCTCTTGGGGCAATTGCAAATTTGATAGTGTTTTTCTTGTTTCTAAAAAAAGACTTAGATTATAGGGCTAGAGGGGTGCTTTTGGCAACTATGTTAGTAGCGTTCATAGCTTATGGATTTTACTTTTTGTAATTTATTAAGTAGAATTGAGTTTTTTATAAAAGATAAACTAAAAGAATGAAGTATTACATTATTGTAGGGGAAGCATCTGGCGATTTACATGCGTCAAATTTAATGAAGGCGATACTTCAGAAAGATACAAATGCCGAATTTAGATTCTGGGGTGGTGATTTAATGCAGTCCGTTGGTGGAACATTGGTAAAGCATTATCGTGAACTTGCTTTTATGGGATTTATAGAAGTGATCATGAATTTAAGAACAATAAGTAAAAACATTTCGTTTTGTAAAAGAGATATTGCAGAGTATAATCCTGATAAAATCATTTTTGTAGATTATCCTGGGTTTAATTTCAGAATAATGAAATGGGCTAAGGAATTGAAGTTTGAAACTCATTATTACATTTCTCCTCAAATATGGGCTTGGAAGGAAAACAGAATTAAAGCAATAAAAAGAGATGTAGATCATATGTATGTGATACTTCCTTTTGAGAAATATTTTTATGAAACCAAGCATAATTTTCCAGTTCATTTTGTTGGTCATCCATTATTAGATGCGATAAATGACAAAGAGCTGATAGATGAACTTGAGTTTAGAAAAGAGTATAATTTAAGTGATAAACCAATTATAGCGTTATTGCCAGGAAGCAGGACGCAAGAGATTAAAAAGATGTTGGCTATAATGCTTTCAGTAGTTGATGATTTCAAAGATTATCAGTTCGTAATAGCTGGTGCTCCAAGTCAAGAATTTACTTTTTATCAGCAATTTATCAATAATAAGAATATCAGTTTTATTTCAAATAAGACTTATGATTTGCTAAGTTTTTCTTCAGCAGCATTAGTAACGTCAGGAACAGCAACTTTAGAAACAGCATTGTTTAAAGTGCCTCAGGTTGTCTGTTATAAAGGGAGTAGTGTTTCCTATCAAATTGCTAAAAGGGTAGTGAATTTAGAATATATTTCTTTGGTGAATTTAATCATGGATAGAGAAGTTGTAAAAGAATTGATTCAAGAAAACTTCAATGTTAAAAATTTAAAATTTGAATTGAACAACATATTGGATCCTTCTTATAGGACACAAATGTTTAATGATTATTTTGAGTTAGAGCAAAAATTAGGAGGAGCGGGTGCTAGTGAGAATACAGCAAAACTAATTACAGCTCATAAAATATTTTAGATTATGAATAAATATATTATTGTATTTGTAGGGATTGTTTTTTTGGCTTCGTGTAGTTCAAATAAACGTGTAGTTACATCCAAGTCGCCATCGTCTAAACCTAAAACTCATACTACTAAAAAACCAATTCCGTCAAGTAATGATAATGGAGTAGTCACCCCATCTAAAGATGTGGTTGTTGTTTCGGCAAATACAACAAATAAAATTATAAGGAAAGCATTAAGTTATAAAGGAACGAAATATAAATATGGAGGAACTTCTAAGAGCGGAATGGATTGTTCTGGTTTGATGTTTACTTCGTTTAAGTCAGGTGATATTGTATTGCCTCGTACTTCAATTGCGCAGTCTAAAAAAGGGTTTAAGGTTTCCAAATCAGAAGTTCGAAAGGGAGATTTAGTTTTTTTTAAAACAGGTGGTAAGCGTAGTATTAATCATGTAGGTTTAGTAGTTAGTGTCGATAATAGAGATGTGAAATTTGTGCATTCTTCTTCTTCTAGAGGGGTTATGATCTCTTCTTTAAGAGAAGGGTATTGGTCTAATGCTTTTTCGCAAATTAGAAGAATAAAAGGTAGAGGTGGTGTAGTTTCAACCCCTAATAAAAGTATGAATTCATCTACCTATGTTGTTAAAAAGGGTGATACATTATATGCTATTGCTAGGAAATATAAAGGTGTGTCTGCTGTAAATATAATGAGTTATAATAAGCTTTCTTCTTCCAGTTTATCTCCAGGGATGATTCTTAGTATCCCTACAGGAGTTAATTAGTTTAACTAGATATAGTGACTGTAAAAATACCCTATAGATGGTATTTTATCGCATACGCTAATTTGTTATCTTTGTATAGTCCACAAATTATTGTGGATTAAGTAAGTTTTTTTGGGGTAAAAATCTCCGCTATTTTTAGCGGAGATTTTTTTTGTAATCAATTATTAATGTTCATAAAGTTTAGTCTGATTTGAGAATTAGTTTAATGAGATGATCTCTGTCAAAGTGTTTTTAGGTGTTAGATGATGTTTAAAAGGTTAAATTAAAACTAAGACCATAAGTTCTAAACAAAAAAAGCCCCTTGTATAAGGGGCTCTTAGTTTTATATAAAAACGATTGTTAGTAAAAAGTAGCTCTGTTGTCTTCTATAACTGCTTTCTTTTTTAAAGCTTCCATTACTTTGCTTCCTACAGCGTTGATATTGTTTGCTGGATCTTTAGCAAATGATTTGTAAGAATCCATTTTAGGAGCTTCAGTATGCTTAGTTACTTCAATTTTGTAAACTCCGTTAACACCGTCAATCAATTCAGAAACTTGTCCATTTTCTAAAGCAAATGCAGTGCCTACAACTTTAGGCTCTCTACCAGCTCCAGGTAATGTTGGGTTACTCATGCTTACTGCGTTAGCAGCTTTAACAGTTGTTTTTTGATTAGCAGCGATATCAGCTAAAGTAGTTGCTGATAATTTAGCTCTTAATTGTTTAACTTTCTCTTCGTTTCTTAAGATTGGTAATACTTTAAAAGAAGCATCTTCAGCAGACATTAATCCTTTTTCTTTTCTGCTAGTTACTTGAACTACAGCATAACTACCGTTAATATCAAACCTTCTGATATCACCTACGTTAGTTTCGTTGTTGAACATCCATTGAACAATGTTACGTTGTGTTCCTTGTAAACCAGGTAAGTTTTCAGATAAGTTTGTGATTTTGTCAACCGGACGTAATGCGTAATTCTTTTCAGTTGCTTTTTCGTCAAATTTACTAGCGTTAGCTTCAACTTCAAATTGACTAGCTTCAGCATATAGTGCGTCAATAGTTTTTTGAGAAGGTTCAACTTCCATAGCAACAGTTGCTACTTGGTATTTCTTCTCTTCTTTAGTATCAATAACTTTAATAATGTGAAAACCAAAGTCTGTTTCAACTAAACCAATACTTTCTTTTTTATTAGAGAAAACAAAGTCGTTAAACTTAGGAACCATTTGTCCTTCATAAAACCAACCTAAATCACCACCTTTTGAAGCAGATGGTCCATCAGAGTTTTCAGTTGCAAAAGTTGCGAAATCAGTTCCTGAAGTTTTTGCTTTAGCTAATAATTCATTTGCCAATACTTCAGCTTCTTCTTTAGTTCTTTTTACTTCTGGATTAGCTCTTTGAGCTCCTTCGTAAGCAATTAATGCATGGCTTGCTTGCACAGATGGAGCTAATTTAGTGCCAGTTAATTTAATGATCTTAGAAAATTCACCAGCAGTATATGGTCCGTAAGTTTCACCAATAGCCATTGAATCTACTAAGGCTTGAATAGGAGCTTCTAAAGCAGATTTTAATTTGTAAATACTATCGTATTTAATTGCTGATTTTTCATTTACAAAATTTTCAATGTCAGTAGTTGCTTTTAAAGTAGAAAGGTATCCGTTCATTTTTACTTTTGCAGCATCTTCATCTTCTTTTGATGGTTTCTCTTCAAAGTATACATATCTTACAGCAGCATTTGCTTCTTCTTCAAATTCACTTTTGTGAGTGTTGATGTATGCTTGGATTTTATCTTTTGAAATTGTGATAGTAGAATCTGCAATGCTAGAAAATGGTAATTGAATAAACTTCATGTCAACTAAATCATTTTGCATTTTGTAAGCTAACTCACCTTCTTTTTCAGTAGGTAAAGAACCAGCTTTAATTAAAGCATAGTATAATTGTTGTTTACCATTAAAAGCAATGCTCTCTTCTTGAGTTTCCCATGCTTTTGGGTTTGCTTCAACTTGAGTTTCGATAAATTCTTTTAATTTACCTTCGTCAAATACCCCATCTTCGTTTTTAAATTGAGCTAGGTTACTATAGTTGTTCTTAAAAAGTTCCCACATTTGGTCTTTTTCAACAGTAATTCCTAATTTATCTAATTCCTCTTGAATAAGTATTCTAGTTACTTCTTGGTTATATACATTATTAGCAACCTGCATATTTGTTTGTTGTCCGCCTTTTTGTCCAGCTTCAACTTGTTTTGCAAATGCCTCTCTATGAATAACTTCATCATTAACTTTTGCTACAAATTCTTTAGTTCCACCATTTGCGAAAAAATCGATCAATTTTGTTGGGTCAATTAGGAATGCAAATAAACCTAATGCTATAATGAAAATTAGAAAAATTGATTGTTCACGTATCTTGCTTAAGATTGCCATCTTTAAATGTATTTTAGTATATTAAGATAGCGAAAATAACGTTTTATTGTATAAAATAAAAGGAGTTTTTGTGAATTGTTATATAAATTATTTAGTAATGCTTTTTATGTTTGTTTTTTGTAAAAAACTCAGAGGATTTTAGTTATATAATTGACTAGTCTTTAAATAAAACTTCTAGTTTCACTAGATCGATTTTTGTATTAGAAGCCTCAAGTATTGTGAATAAATAATTGTCTATATGTACTGTTTCTCCTTTTTCAGGGATTCCTTCAGTATTATAAACTATTAATCCTCCTAAAGTTTCATACTGTTCTGCATCAGGTAGGTTTAGTTTAAATTTGTCATTTATATAATCTACATCTTGCCTTGCTGAAAAGTGAAATATATTTTTAGAAATATGTTCTTCTGTTAAAAGGATATTATCATACTCGTCTTCAATTTCTCCAAATAGTTCTTCGATAATATCTTCAACGGTCATCATCCCAGAAGTTCCTCCGTATTCATCTAGGACAACAGCAATACTTTTCCTCTTTTTAATTAACGCATCTAATGTTTCGCTAATTAGCATTGTTTCGGGAACAAACTCTATTGGGTGTATGATTGATTTTATTGTTTTAGGCTTTTTAAATAAGTCAAAGGAGTGTATGTAGCCAATGATGTCATCGATTGTGTCTTTGTAAACAAGTACTTTGGTGAAGCCAGTTTCTGTAAATAGTTGTGTTAGTTTTTTAGTGTTTTCATGTAATTCTACTGCTACTATTTCTGTCCTGGGCACCATTACTTCCCTAGCTTTAACTTCGGCGAACTCTAGTGCGTTTTTAAACATTAAGATCTCGGAATCTACATCGTCTTTATGATCAACACTCTCCATTTGTTCCGTAATATAGTTTCCTAATTCTATTTTTGAAAATGTTAATTGTAGGTCGTCTCCTTCAGTTTTAAAGAATTTTTTTAATACAAAGTCAGAAATATGCATAACAAACCAAGAAATAGCATAAAATAGATAATAGAAAATATATGCTGGTATTGCGAAAAACTTTAACAAAGTGTTTCCGTAAATTTGAAAAAATACTTTTGGAAGAAATTCTGCAGTAACTAATATTACTAAAGTAGATGAGATTGTTTGTATAAGTAAGCCGAAGTTGTCAACGATGTAGTTTAATTGATTGTTTTGTGTGGAAATTGTCTCTTTAAGCCAATTCATAATAAAATCCCCCATAAATAGTCCGTAAATAACTAAAGCAATGTTGTTCCCAACGAGCATAGTCGCAATGAATTTTGAAGGGTTTTCTGTTAATTTCGAGAGTATTTTTGCTATAAAACCACCTTTCTTTTTTTCTAATTCAATATGAATTTTATTGGAAGATACATAGGCCATTTCCATTCCTGAGAAGAATGCAGATAGGATAAGCATGATGATGATGATTGTTAACTGAAAGATCATTATGTAAATGTAGTAAAAACTTTAGTGCGTACAAGCGCTAATTTTAGATATGCAAATATGTATGTAATAAAAAATCCCTTTAGAATTTCTAAAGGGATTTTTTATTGTATTAATTTACTTGATTACTAGTCAATCCTGATTGTGGATTAACGTTGCTTTTTAAGTGTCTTTTTAACTTCAACTTGTTGGTAGCATTCAAATACATCACCCTCTTTAAGGTCGTTGTAGTTTTTGATTTGAATACCACAATCATAACCTTTGGCTACTTCTTTCACGTCGTCTTTGAAACGTTTTAGGGCTGCAAGCTCTCCATCGTATACTACAACAGATTCACGTATGATTCGGATTTTTCCGTTACGAAGTATCTTACCAGAAACGACCATACAACCAGCAATTGTTCCGACTTTAGATATCTTGAATAATTCACGTACCTCTGCAGTACCAGTGACCTCTTCTTTAATGTCAGGAGATAGCATACCTTCCATGGCATCTCTTAAGTCGTTTATAGCGTCATAGATAATAGAGTAAGTTCTGATATCAATTTCTTCTAAATCAGCAACCTGTCTGGCTTTACCAGCAGGACGAACGTTAAACCCAATTATAATAGCTTCAGAAGCAGATGCTAACAATACATCAGATTCAGTAATTGCTCCAACTCCTTTGTGAATAATATTTACTTGAATTTCTTCAGTAGATAACTTTTGGAAAGAATCAGTTAATGCTTCAACAGAACCATCCACATCTCCCTTAAGAATGATGTTTAATTCTTTAAAGTCTCCAAGAGCGATACGACGTCCAATTTCATCAAGTGTAATGTGACGTTGTGTTCTTACTGATTGTTCTCTGTGTAATTGAGTACGTTTCGTAGCAATTGACTTAGCTTCTCTTTCGTCTTCAAATACATTAAACTTATCACCGGCTTGAGGGGCGCCATCTAAACCTAGTATTGATACAGGGGTAGAAGGTCCAGCGATTTTAACATCGTCACCTCTTTCATTATGCATTGCCTTTATTTTACCAGTATGTTTACCAGCTAATAAGTAGTCACCAATTTTTAAAGAACCAGCTTGTACTAATATTGTAGAAACATATCCTCGACCCTTGTCTAAGAATGCTTCAACAACAGTTCCTGTTGCAGTCTTATTTGGGTTTGCTTTTAAGTCTAATATTTCAGCTTCAAGCAATACTTTTTCTAATAATTCATTAACCCCTAAACCTGTTTTAGCAGAGATGTCATGTGATTGAATTTTACCACCCCAATCTTCAACAAGTAAGTTCATTGCAGCTAAGCGTTCTTTTACTTTTTCAGGATTTGCAGCGGGTAAATCTACTTTGTTTATTGCGAATATAATAGGTACTCCTGCAGCTTGTGCATGAGAAATTGCTTCTTTTGTTTGCGGCATGATGTCATCATCAGCAGCAATAACAATAATAGCGATATCAGTTACTTGTGCACCACGGGCACGCATTGCAGTAAATGCCTCGTGACCTGGAGTATCTAAGAAAGCAATTTTTTGTCCCCCTTCTAATTCAACTCCATATGCTCCAATATGTTGTGTAATTCCACCAGATTCACCAGCAATTACATTTTCCTTACGGATGTAATCTAGTAAAGATGTTTTACCATGATCAACGTGTCCCATTACGGTAACAATCGGGGCTCTAGTAACTAAATCTTCCGGTTTATCTTCTATCTCAATAATTGCTTCTTCTAAATCTGCAGATACGAATTCAACTTCAAACCCGAATTCTTCCGCTACAATTGTTAATGTTTCCGCATCAAGACGTTGGTTCATGGTTACCATGATACCAAGTGACATGCATGCCCCGATGATTTTTGTGTTAGGCACATCCATCATGGTAGCAAGCTCATTAACAGTAACAAATTCAGTTACTTTTATTTTATTGTCAGCATCTTGAGCTTCAATTTCATCCTGTCTTTTCTGACGGTGTAAATCTCTTTTATCTCTTCTGTTTTTAACCCCTTTAGATTTACTTGATCTACCTTGTAGTTTTTCTAAGGTTTCTCTTACTTGCTTTTGAACATCAGCTTCAGATGGCTCTTCTTTCACAACTGCTGCTACTCTTCTTCCTTTTCCTCCTCTTGCACTTGCAGGACCACGGTTGTTTCCGGCTCTTGAAGGTCCGCGATTAGCTCCTGTAGGTTTACTAGTGGTAGTTCCTGGTTTTGTAATACGCTTACGCTTAGGTTTTGCTGCTGCACCTTTTTTGTGATCTACCTTTTTCTTAGGTTTATTAAATTGAGTTAAGTCAATTTTTTGTCCAGTCATTTTTGGTCCAGACAATTTTTGATATTGTGTTGTTACTTTCTCATCAACAGGTTCTTCGGTAGCAGGGGTTTCAGTTGATTCTACAACTGTTTTTTTAGGAGTAACTTTCTGTTGTGGTTTTTCGACGTCCTTTTTAGGGTTGTCTTTTTTCTTTTTCTGAGCAGGTTTAGTTTTTTCTAAATCTATCGTCTTTAATACCTTTGGTTTTTGAACTTCTGTTTTACGAGTTTCAATTACTGCAGGAGCTTTTGGCTTAATTTCTTCTGGTGTTTCTTTAGCTTCAGGTGCAGTTTTTTGAGGTGTCTCTGGCTGAGGTTTACTTGCATCTAAATCTATTGTACCAACAGTTTTTGGTCCAGAAAGCTTTGCCTTGGCTTTAATGATTTCTTGCTTTTTAAGCTCTTCAGCTTTTTTGCGTTCATCTTCTTCTTGTTCGCGTTCTACACGAAGAGCTTCTTTTTCCTTACGTTTTTCTTCACCAACTTCTTTAGAAGCCACTTTTTTATTGGCATCTGTTTGAAATTGATCAGATAGTACCTGGTATATATCACCAGATATTTTTGTAGTAGGACGAGCTTCTATTTCAATTCCTTTAGAATTCAAAAATTCAACAGCTCTGTCTAGAGAAATATTCATTTCTCTTAACACCTTATTAAGCCTCATTACTTTATTGTCAGCCATATAACTA
>Ga0209291_1000181_pt1 | contig 61323 bp, 46 predicted proteins | sample GOMGulsemesocosm_FD_184633 | JGI IMG/M metagenome (GOLD analysis project Ga0209291, IMG submission 184633) | Methane-oxidizing microbial communities from mesocosms in the Gulf of Mexico - GOM9B Gulf of Mexico (SPAdes) (version 2) | ecosystem: Environmental > Aquatic > Marine > Cold seeps... | reverse complement strand
TTACCTAAACTTGATAATGCATACTCAACGATGTTAAAAGGTAAATTGTTAGATATTCAATACAATGAAGCTGAAGATACTTTTAATTGGACACAAAAAATATAAGTCCATTTACAATAGATATTTATCACATCATATATAAAAAGCCCTTATTTAAATAAGGGCTTTTACTTTTTTAGGTTTTGCTTAACTTAACTCAAAACAACAATTAAGTCGTCAGAATTCACCATTACTCCAGGTTGTAACACAACATCACCTATAACCGTATCAGTTACAGCGGTAATGGTTGTTTCCATTTTCATTGCCTCAATAATGAATAAGGGTTGATTTTTAACAACTTTTTCTCCATTATTTACCAATACTGTGGAAAGCATTCCTTGTAAAGGAGCGCCTATATGCTTATCGTTTCCTTTTTCTGCTTTAGCATGAATTACCTCATCAACTTTAATTGATTCATCTTTAATTTTCACGCTTCTAGACTGTCCGTTCACTTTAAAATATACGGTTACCATTCCTTCGGAATTTGGTCTACCAACTGAATCTAAGCTTACTAATAAGGTTTTTCCTTTATCAAGTTCTACAGTAATTTCTTCTCCTCTTTCCATACCATAAAAGAAATTTTTGGTTGGCAAGTTCATTAAATTCCCATATTTTAAATGCTTGTTATAAGCATCCATGAATACTTTTGGATATAGTTTATACGATAAGAAATCTGTGATATCCGTTGGTCTCCCCATTTCTTTATCGAAAACATTTAGGAATTCTTTAAATTCTTCTTCAACATCTAACGCTTCTAAGTGGGCATTTGGCCTATCGGTATACGCTTCTTGATCTTTCAATATTAATTTTTGCAATGCTTTTGGAAAACCATTAACTGGCTGTCCTAAATCTCCTTTGAAAAAACTAATTACCGATTGTGGAAAAGAAATAGTATCACCTCGTTCCAAAACATCTTGTATCGTTAAATTATTACTCACTAAGTATTGCGCCATATCACCAACAACTTTCGAACTAGGGGTAACTTTTACAATATCTCCAAAAAGTTCATTTACCTCACCATACATTTTTGTGATTTCATGAAATCTATCTTCCAAACCTAAAGCTTGTGCTTGTGGCTTTAAATTAGAATACTGGCCTCCAGGAATTTCATGTTTGAATACTTCTCCAGAACCGGCCTTTAAACCTGATTCAAACGGATAATAATATTCTCTAACAGACTCCCAATAATTAGAATATTCATTTAACGAATCTATATTCAATGAGTTTTCGCGCTCGTGAAACTTTAACATTTCTACTACTGAGTTAAAATTAGGTTGTGATGTCAGGCCAGATAAACCACCTAAAGCTACATCTAACACATCCACACCAGCCTCAACCGCCTTTAAATAGGTTGCTGATTGGATGGATGATGTATCATGAGTATGTAAGTGTATTGGAATATTTATTTCCGTTTTTAACGCAGAAATCAATTCATATGCGGCATAAGGTTTTAATAAACCAGCCATATCTTTAATTCCTAATATATGAGCTCCAGCACTTTCAATTTCTTTCGCTAGATTAACATAGTACTTTAGATTATATTTCTGATTTTTGGGATCTAAAATATCTCCTGTATAACAAATAGAACCTTCAGCAAGTCCCCCAGTTCTAGTTCTAACATGTTCAATACAAGGTGCTATAGATTTCATCCAATTAAGTGAGTCGAAAATTCTGAATACATCTACTCCATTTTCCCAAGACTGCTCTACAAATTTACCTATTAAGTTATCTGGATAAGCGGTATACCCAACACCATTGGAGCCTCTGATTAGCATTTGTAGCAACACATTAGGCATCGCTTTACGTAATTGCTGTAAACGTTCCCATGGGTTTTCTTGTAAGAAACGTAAACAAACATCAAACGTAGCGCCTCCCCAAACTTCCACACTAAATACTTCAGGATGGTTTTTAGCAAATCCTTCTGCCACTTTTAGCATGTCATAAGTTCGCATACGAGTCGCCAATAAACTCTGATGCGCATCTCTCATAGTGGTATCCGTATAATGAACTTTCTTTTCATTTTTCAACCACTCTGAGAATTTACCTGGACCTAGTTTTGTTAATAAATCTTTGGTTCCTTCCGTATATGAAGCTGTGGCATCAAACTTTGGTACTTTTGGTAGTACAAATGTTTTATTAGGATTTATTTTCTTTACATCATCATTTCCATTTACAATTACATCACCCAAATAAGTAACTAATTTTGTCGCTCTATTACGTGGGGTGGTAAAAACAAATAAATCTGGTTCATTTTTAATAAAGTTAACCGTTACTTCTCCTTTTCTAAAAGTTTGATGTTTTAATATATTATCTAGAAAAGGCATGTTGGTTTTTACACCACGTATTCTGAATTCAGCTACTGCCCTTCTCATTTTTCTACAAGCACCATCTAAAGTTCTACTACTAGCAGTTACCTTAACGAGCATAGAATCAAAAAACGGAGAAATTGTCACTCCTTGATATAAACTTCCTGCATCCAAACGAATACCAAAACCTGATGCGCTTCTATAAGTAGAAATTGCACCATAATCTGGTTTAAAATCATTCGCAGGATCTTCAGTCGTTATTCTACATTGTAATGCATATCCATTTATTTTAACAGCGGCTTGATTAGCTATTTTTATTTGTTCATCAGACAGTTTATACCCACCTGCAATAAATAATTGTGTTTTTACAATGTCAATATCGGTTACTACCTCAGTTACCGTGTGCTCTACTTGAATTCTTGGATTTACTTCAATAAAATAAATTGAATTATCATCATCTACCAAAAACTCTACTGTACCAATATTATTATAATCTACCGCTTTACATATTCTTGTTGCGTAATCATATAACGCATTTTTAGTTGCATCACTTAATCCAAATGAAGGAGCGAATTCAATTACTTTTTGATAGCGACGTTGTACAGAACAATCTCGTTCGAATAAATGTACCGTATTACCATAATTATCGGCTACAATTTGAATTTCTATATGCTTAGGGTTTTCAACAAATTTTTCTAAAAATACGGTATCATCACCAAATGCATTTAAGGCCTCTCTTTTACTTTCATGATAAGCAGTTTTTAATTGCTCATCACTTCTAATAACTCGCATTCCTCTACCTCCACCTCCAGAAGCTGCCTTTAGCATAATTGGATATCCGATATTTTTTGCCTCACTTAAAGCAATTTTGATATTTTCTAAGGACTGTACATTACTTTTAATAATTGGAATATTATTAGCAATCGCAACCTCTTTTGCTTTAATTTTATCTCCTAAAGATTTTAGTACTGATACTTTTGGGCCAATAAAAATAATTCCATTTTCTTCACATTTTTGTGCAAAATTTGCGTTTTCAGATAAGAAACCATATCCAGGATGAATAGCATCTATCCCATTTTCTTTGGCTACTCTTACAATAGCTTCAATATCCAAATAAGGTTTTAAAGGCTCATTATCATTTCCAATTTGATAAGATTCATCTGCTTTATAGCGATGTAATGAATATCGATCCTCATAAGTATAAATTCCTACCGTTTTAACATTAATTTCCGTACATGCTCTAAAAATTCTGATCGCAATTTCGCCTCTGTTGGCTACCAGTACTTTTTTTATTTTCATTTTAGTTGTGTTGTTGTTTATAAATATATATTTTTTTTACTGTGCATGCATAGTTATTGTTTAGTTTTTACCTCAAAATATATAACAGATTTGCGCACTTTTAATTTTATCAAAATTATTTAACATTTAAACAACCTTAATGCATTTGATAAAATAACTTTATGCTTTTGAATATATTGCTATAATTTCTTATAAATTTGATTTAATTAAGTTCAATAACTGAACTAAAACACTCGTTTTTAGTCTATATAATTTAAATTAGATAGTACCATCTTTATTCGATCGATTATAAATAAAATCTTTTTTAAAACAATTTGAATAACTATAGGGCACAAAAAAAGCGGCTTAGTTGCCGCTTTTATGTTTTTAGTTTTCTAAAATTTTAGAAATATCTGGTTTAAAGTAATTAGGACCTTTTAAGACCTTGCCATCTTCACGGTATATTGGTTGTCCATCCTCTCCTAATTTACTCATGTTACTTTCCTGAATCTCGTCAAAAACCTCAGCCATTTTATCTTGTAATCCATGTTCTATCATCGTTCCACACAAGATGTATAACATGTCTCCTAAAGCATCTGCAACCTCAACTAAATCATTATTTTGAGCTGCCTCAAAGTATTCTTCATTTTCTTCTTTCATTAAGTTAAAACGAAGTGTATTTTTTGCCTCTCCTAAATTAGCTTTTGGAGTTTCTCTATGGCCTATTTTAAAAGCAGTATGAAATTCGGTAACTGCATCAGTATATTTTTTCATTGAATGAAGATTTAATGGTTAACTTTAATTAATTTCGCATAAAAATAATAAAAAAATTATGTTTACGTCAGGACAACTTATATTTGCAGCATTATTTTTCCTAGCTTTTGTGGGAGTCATGATTTGGTCATACAGAAAAGACCTTAAATTGCACCAAAAACATTACAAAGGAAGTTATTGGGTATTGATAGGTTTAATAATATTCTTTAGCTTGATATATGCGCTGAAATCTTTAATATACAAATAGCATATACCCAAATTAAAAAAACCTTTCCAATTAATTGGAAAGGTTTTTTTAATTTTTATTTATATCTGATTCATCCATTTGAACTTGTATGCTGTATCAGGTATTACAGCTCTTTCAGCCAAACGATACATTCTATCAGGTAAACGCATTAAGTAATCTCTAGCTTTTTCTGCTTCAGCAGTTAAGCCAGTAACTTTATCAATCTCCCAAAGAACGTTCAATTTTCGCATAATATCTACATAATCAAATCCTGTATATACTCCTGCTCGTTGTGCTACCAATGAGAATTGATCAAACAGCGATGCTCTTTCAGCATATGATTCTCTTAAATACATTGCTGGCATTACTATCTGATGCTTCATCATATAAAAATATGCCAACATCATTTCGCTAGGGTCAACTTTAAAAATTTCTTTTACAAATTCTGAATATGCTATATGGTGTCGCATTTCATCTCCAGCAATAATTTTCGACATTTTTGCCAAAGCTGTATGACCTTTTTTACGAGCTATTTTTGCTACGTTATTATGTGATACGTACGTTGCTAACTCTTGAAAACTTGTATATACAAAGTTTTTATAAGGATCTTGAGCAGTACCAATATCAAAACCATCAGCAATTAAATATTGCGTAGAGATTTCAACCTCACGCATATTAACTCTACCAGATAAATACAAGTACTTGTTTAACACATCTCCGTGTCTATTTTCTTCGGCAGTCCAAGCTCTTACCCATTTTGCCCAACCGTTTTCAGGGTCTTTCTCTTGGTCTTGTTGAACTCCTTCTAAATTCATTAACCATGACTCATAGGTTGGCAATGCCTCTTCAGTAATCATATCACCTACCATTACTACCCAAAAATCATCATCTAATTCTTTAGAAATTTCTTGAATCTCCTTTACTTCATCAATAAAAGTATCCTTTTGAGAATTTGGCAAAAAATCTGTTGGCTGCCAAATTTTCTCTACTGGTATCAAGAATTTATCTACAAACACATCGATATTTTTCTCAAGTGTTTGCATTACTTCTATTCTTATGTTTTTTATAGACATAACTAATTAATATCTTTTATTATTATAAGTTCTACTTGTTTTGCTAATTCATTAAATGGTAATGAATTAATTTTTATTGGGGCATGCGTTTTTATTGTAATCGGACTTCCAACTCCAAAAGGGAATTTTCCGTACTTAAATACTTTCCATGAGTTATTTACTGTCAAAGGTACAATATATCCTTCAGGATTATACTTTGTAATCATTTTTAAGCCATTAGCAGCAAACTCCTTAGGTTTTCCATCCTTACTTCTAGTACCTTCTGGAAATATTGCAGCAGACCATTTTTTCTTATTTATATTTTTAGAAAACCTTGCTAATTCAGCTATAGCTTGTTTTCCGTTATTTCTATCAATTAAAGCAGCTCCACCATTTCTTAAATTAAAAGAAACACTCGGAATTCCTTTCCCTAATTCTTTTTTTGATACAAACTTAGGATTGTATTTTCTAAAATACCATGAAACTGGTGAAATATCAAATAAACTTTGGTGATTAGAAACAAAGATTAAAGTAGTGTCTTCTGGTAGTTTATGTGGATTATCAACTTTTACAGTAACCCCTATTAGTAACAAATTTTTTACCAATGAAAAATTCATCCAGTCTACTACTCGTTGGTACTTCTTAAAATCTAAAAACTTTAAACTAAACCACTGTAGCGGATGAAACACTACCAGTATTAACAAAAATGAAATCAAAAAAAACGGTGATAATATGTAGCTTAAAATCTTCATTGTGGTTTCAACCAATCCCTTATTATTAATATACAAAAATAAAACGGTAAATATAATGAAATTCTGTTAATTTACACTGCATCAAATAGCAACAAAAAAAAGGCGTTTAAGCTAAGTTTAAACGCCTTTTAAAAATGTATTTATAAAATTAATTTACAGCTGGTAAAAAGCTATAGTTTTTAGCATAGCTTAACATTTGCTCTGAAAATGTTTTTGGTTGCTTTATAGTAAAACCTGTTATTACACCAGTATTATCAGTAGTAGGCACTAATACCGGGTTTACAAACCCACTATAAGCTGCAGACTTAAACTGAGCATTTCTATCCAATACTTCTTTATGAATTGCTTGATCAACTTTTACACCGTAACCTTCAACTAAAGCTTCAACAGCATTAAAATCACCTTCAGATTTTATACGTTGTGTTTCACGCAATAATTGTCCGAAAATATCATGTAACTTTTTGTAGTCATTAATATTGAAATATGTTTTCCCATCACGAGTAACTTTTTCAATTACATTTTCAGCTTTTCCTTGTTCATAAGCCCAACCAGAAACCCATTGTCTGTTACGCATATGTGCTTCTTCAATATCATCACCCAAATCTAAACGAATTAATTGAGCCATTAACCCATTACGGATATATCCGTCATAAGCAGCTTTACCTACCTTTTCCCAATCCTTAACTAATCCTAACTCTTGCAATTTAGTATCATATAAATAATACAACCCTACTAAATCAGCTCTTCCTTCTTCTAAAGTAGACGCATAGTTTTTAAGTGTTTCTCTAGTTTCTCCAACTCCTGGATTTAACTGTCCAGATGCATGACCAATTACTTCGTGTAATGCAGTATGTAATTTATCAGCTAACTGACCATACTCTTCTTCCAAAGCAATTTCTTCTTCATCATGAGCAAATTCTTTCAATCTTCCAGAACCTCCAGCATTTGCATATGCTCCAATAATATTCCCTAAAGAAACTGATTTACTTCCAACTGCTGTACGAATCCAGTTTGCGTTTGGTAAGTTCACACCAATTGGAGTACTTGGAGAAGCATCTCCTGCCTCACCAGCAACATTTACAACTTTATAAGTTACTCCTACAACGTTTTTCTTTTTATGCTCATCCATTAAAGGAGAATTGTCTTCAAACCATTGTGCATTTCCAGAAACTACAGACATTTTTTCTGACATGTCAAAATCTTTAATTTGCACTACTGTTTCGTAAGACCCTCTGTACCCTAATGGATCATTATATACTTCAATAAAACTATTGATATAGTCAATATTACCATCAACTGCAGCTGTCCAAGCTACATTATAATCATCCCATGTTTGTAAATCACCAGTTTGATAATACTTAATTAACAACCCTAATGCAGTACCTTGTGCTTCATTTTCTGCAACCCCTTGCGCTTTATCTAACCAACCAATAATTTGATCAATAGCCGCTCCATATAAACCACCAGATTTATATACTCGCTCTTTAAGTACACCAGCTTCTTTAACCAGCTGAGAGTTCAATCCGAAAGACAATGGCTTTTTAGTATCTGGAGAAATCATTTTTCCGTTTTTTCCGTAAAACGATTCCACATCAGCATTAGTTACACCAGGGCCATAAAAGTTAACAGCACTTTCCGCAACATTATCAACTCCTTTAGCTAAGTTTACTTTTTTAACATCTTTATCATTAAAAATAACTGCTAAAGCATCTCCTTTTAATTCTGTATTTGTTGCTACTAATAAAGTTTCCAAATACGCTTGATCAAATGCAGGAGTCAACTTTGCATTTGAATAATGATGGTGAATTCCGTTAGAGAACCAGACACGTTTTAAATACTCTTCAAAGTTATTCCAATTATCAGAAGTTTTATCTCCTGCATAGTTAGCATATACATTTTCCAACGCTTTACGAATAGTTAAATTATGACGGTAGTTTTGATCCCACATCATATCTCTTCCAGCTAATCCAGCTTGAGTTAAATAATATACTAATTTTTGTTCTTTTAATGTTAATGCATCAAATCCGTGAATTTGGTAACGCAATACTTTAATGTCAGCAAATTGCTCAACTGTGTGATCAAAATCAATTGCTACCTTTTTCTTTACATCTGTAACTACTTCTGCTACTTCTTTTGCTGCTTTTTCATTTGTCTTTCCGCATGAAATAAGTAAGGTTGAAGCTAATGCCAAACCTAAAATTGGTTTAATTTTCATCATTAATTGATTTAGTGTTATTAAAAATTTTGCCTAAAAGTAATTAATCTAAAGAAGAAAAAGAAATGTTAATTTTATTATATTTAGCATTCAATATTAAATTAACTAATCCTTTAGTCTGTTCACGAGACTAAATTAAACTCTAACGAAATGAAAATTCTTAAGTATTTATTTTTTTTACTATTAGTAGTACTGATAGGAGGAGCTATTTATATTACGCTACAACCAAACAGCTATGATATAAAACGTACAAAATTAATGAAAGCGCCAGCTAGTGTAATTTTTAATAACATTAATGATTTTAAAAATTGGGAATCATGGGGGCCTTGGCATGATGATGACCCAAGTATTGTGAATACATACCCGGAACAAACTTCAGGTGTTGGAGGATCTAATAGTTGGACAAGTGATCAAGGACCTGGTAACATGAAAACTGTAGGGTTAGTTGAAAATGAATCTCTAGATCAGAAAATACAGTTTGGTGACTATGAACCTAGTGATGTGTATTGGACTTTTGAAGAAACTGAAGAAGGTACTAATGTTACTTGGGGCATGAAAGCAGATGAAACCCCTTTTATGTTTAAGTTTGGTGCTGCTATGAGTGGTGGGATGGACAATATGTTGGGACCAATGCTTGATAAAGGTTTAGAGAATCTTGACGCTGTAATTAATGAAGAAATGAAAAATAATCCACCTGCTCCACCTGAAGTAACTTTTACATTAGGAAGTATTGTTCCCCTAAAACAAGATGCACAGCAATTTATTGGTTACAAACAAGTAAGTAAAATTGACCATGAAGCAATGACCAAATTATATATGGAGTTTATGCCTAAAGCAGGAATACATGCTGCTACTCAGAAATTAGCGGATACTGATTATACTCCTGCTGCAGTTTTTACTAAATGGGATGAAGAAAAAGGAGAGGCTGAATTTTATATTGGACTCGTAGTAAGAAAAGACGTTCCTTTAGATGAAGGAATGGAAAAAATAACCTTACCGGCTGGTAAAAACATTATGGTTACCAAGTATGGCCCTTACGGAACTGGAGACAAGGAAGCGCATATGGCTATTGACCAGTATTTAAAAAATCATTCATTAGAACAAAATGGTGGCATTTGGGAATTATATGTTAATGACCCAACTACTGTTAAACCAGAAGATATTGAAACTGAAATTCATTATCCTGTTAAATAGCCTCATCGAGGCATTAATTATAAAAGAGGCTATCTGAAAAGATAGCCTCTTTGTTTTTGTCAGACTCAGCTTGTCGAGATTAGTATCGATAAAAAACATTTTGACACTTCATCTATGCTCTTCACAAACTAAACTCAATATGAGATTAGTTTTGTTTTTCAGGAAGCCTATATTCTTTTACACAAAAAACTAAAGCAACTCTTCTTCAACAACTTCCTCTTCAATAGCCTCCTCTTCAATAACTTCTTTCTGAGCAGGAACACTTGCTTTTATAGCATTAAATTTAGCTAACTTTTCTTTTTCTCCTTCAAAATACGGAAATACATCCATAATTGGTGACTCAGCTATTGACGGAATAGAATAATCTCCCATAGTATCTTTCATTACTATGTTTGTACTATCAAAAGCTTCCTTTACATCATTAGCCTGAACTAATAAATACATATTAGATTTTCGTTCTTTACCACTTTCTTCATCATAAGCCACTAAAGAAACTTTTGTTTTAAACCAACGATCCGAATTTTCAAATGGATGAATTTCTGCGAAATTTGCCACTTTGATATTTGTTATCAAAAATTCTTCACTAATATACATTGACATTTCTTCAGTAATTCTTGACTCAGCTTCAGTATATGATAACGCATCAACCAAATAAGGCTCCGTGGTTACTTTTTGAACTCCGTTATCATCTAACTTTCTATATTTTACCTTGCATTCATACCAAGTTGTGCTCATATCTTTATTTTTTAGGATGGCAAATATAAGTGTTCATTGCCCCCTTACTACGAATACTTATAATAGATATTCACAATTTCAACCCTATTTGTATTTTTTATATCTTCGCAAGTAAATAAACTACCTTTATGAAGGCGGTTGAGCAGTGAATTTTAAATAACATTTTTTATTTCGATCCCCGATAGCTATCGGGACTAGAATAACATAAACCTAATTGGTGGGATGAAAGCTATATTATTTGTTTTTTTAGGTGGAGGTTTAGGTAGTGTATTACGCTACTTGATAAGTAAAGGGTTTAATACTGACACTACAACAATTCCTTACGGAACTTTTGCTGTGAATGTTATTGGCTCATTATTGATTGGGTTTATCATTGGTTTATCAGCTAAAGGAAATATACTTTCGCAAAACCAAACCTTATTATTAGCGACAGGGTTTTGTGGTGGTTTTACTACATTTTCAGCTTTTGCTTATGAAAACCAGCAGTTTTTGAAATCAGGTGATTTTCTTTCTTTTGCACTCTACACTATTGGTAGTTTTATTCTTGGCTTTTTAGCGGTGTTTTTAGGAATGTATTTGGTAAAATAATATTTAATATTGACATACTACACACTGTATGTTTGCATTACCAATAGAAAGAACAATATGCATACTACTACTATTAAACCTGTATGAAAAACACCTACCAAACAGAGTTTAAAAAATGTAATTAGCTTCGTTTTTTTATAAAATTTCAATGCTGCTATATATCCATAAATTAACAAGCATAAAAAAGCAGCAATGCTTAAGTCAATATTTAATAACCAATCAATTATAGTTGACATAATAAGTAGTGTTAATAAAAAGCACTGCAAATGCAATGAAAATATTAAATGATCAATGTAATAGTATGTTTTGTTATAGAAAAACATATAAAAAAGCAAACCTAAAACGGGTATCATAATAAACAAAACTATCGGAAACTTTGCCAACATATAATTAAAAAAAATAGTAGTTTCTCGTTCAGTAGAAAATATCTTTTCTATTTTTTTATCTAATGAATTCTCATTTATTTTGACCACTTTTTCTGATTCACTAAAGCCATCTTCTAAGTCTCCAATAGTTACTGGAATTTCATTTAAAGTTAAATTAATATGCTCTATTGTACTTTTATATGATGTTACATTAGTTGATAACAGGAAAAACACAAAACTTACAAATACATACAATCTAATTGGACGCAAATACCCTTCTATTTCCCCTTTCAAATAAGCTATAGATAAAAAACTTGGTTTAGAAATCAATAATTTAAGGGTAAGCAATAACTTTGAATTCACCGTAAAGTAGGTCGAGAAAAAATCATTTAAAAGCATTTTTATAGATACTCTTTTAATGTTATTCTCCTGACCACAGTAAAAACAAAAGTTCATATGTTCTTTTAACTGGCTTTTACAATTTGGGCAATAAATCCTTTTTCTCCTATTATTTGACATAGAGAATTGTTTTATAAAAACTTAGAGCAAGTTTAAAGAGGCAGCTTTTTGAGGAAGGGTTATTACTTTATACATGTAATCTATGGATTAACCAAAATTAGCTATAAAAAACTGATTTTAATACAATTAGCATTTATTTTTAAAAAGAAAACTGAAAACTAATATAGACTACACATTATAATACTTAAGCACTACAAAAAAGAAAAAACCAAAAATAATGGTACTCAAAATAACGTGTGTAAGCCCTACAAAAGATAAACGGATAAAAGTACTTATTTTTCCTAGATCGTAAAATTTTCTTGCCGCTATAAAACCGTAAATTAAAAAACCCAGTATAGCCCAAAATGTTAAATCCACTTTAAATATCCAATCAATTAAGAGACTTATAATAAGTAATACAAACACAAATGACTGTAGGTGTAATGCAAAAACCAAATGATCGACATAGAAATACTTCTTTTTATAAAAAAACAAGAATAGTAATACTCCTAAAATGGGTATTAAAAAGAAAAAAAGAATTGGTAGTTTAGACTTTAAAAACAGAATAAATAATTTTAGTTCTTTCTTATCAGATAATATCTTTGTTATTTTTCCATCAAACATTTGTTCATCTAATTCTGAAAAAGCAGCATCCTCCTTGTCATTATTTACAGTCTTTGCTTTTTCAAATTCGCTTTGAACCTGTTCAATTGTTGTGGGTTTCCCATCAGCAGTAAGATTAATCACATCGGAAACACCTTCACCTGTAGATACAATACTATTAAGTAAAAAGAAGGCGAAACTGATAAAAATATAAAGTCTAATTGGTCGTAAATAAGCCTCTATTTTCCCGTTTAAATATTCAAGAGAAAGGAAACTAGGTTTAATCAATAAATATTTTAGTGATGCAAATAACTTAGAATCAAAGGTGAAATATGTTGAAGAAAAATCAGACACTAGCATTTTCATAGAAACCCTTTTAATATGGTTTTCCTGTCCGCAATTTGGGCAAAAATTCATATCTTCTTTTAACTGCTTATCGCAATTTGGGCAGTTAATTCTTTTTCTTCTTTTTCTTCCCATTTTTAGTGGTGTTTAGTGTATGCTTTTACTCCAGCATTAATTGCAATTTCTAAATGATTCTCCTTTGGTGGAATAGGACATGAATATCTACTTGAATAAGAACAATATGGATTGTAAGCTTTGTTAAAATCTAAAATCACTTTATTTGAAGCAGGTATTTTAAAATCAACATATCTTCCCCCTCCGTAACTAGTTTCTCCATTAGTTTCATCAGTAAAAGGAATAAACAAATAATCTTTATACTCAGGATTTTCAATCAACTTCGTGTTTTGGTACACATTTAGCTGTAGCTTTTCATTATTCAAATTAAAATGTAATTCTCCATATTTTACATACTCAGGAAGTCTATCTGTAGAAGTTTTCATTTTGAATGGAGATTCATTTTCTATTCTAACAAATGTTGCTTCCATCCTAAATTTCAAATCAATATCAAAAAAATCTAATTCTTTAAAAACTTTCCTATCAGCCTCTGTTAACGGAGACTTTCCTTTGGTTTTAAATTCTTTATTTTGTTCTTTTTGATGTGCTTTAATATCTTTTATTGCTTCATTGTTTTGAGCATAAACACCCGACATCACAAACAATAATAACACTACTATTTTTTTCATTTTAAAAATATTTACCTCAAAAGTAAGCCTTTATATTCAAAAATAATATAGCTTTGCAGTTCAATTACTACAAACATGAATTGCAAACAAATAAATAAATGGGTCGATAGGGTTTCTCAAAAGAGGAGTTCGGGCTGTTGTATTTATTTGTTATCTCAATAACGGTATAAATTAATACAATATATAAACGCCCAACTTTTCAGTTGGGCGTTTTATCTTTATACCACATCCAAAAAAACATTTTAAACTAACTAAAGTCAGCTTTTCTACTGGCTTATAAATTCAATTATTATGAAAAAATTATATTTTAATTATCTCGATTCTTTTAGCGGACTCTCCAAAGAAGTTTGGTGGTTAGCACTAATTACTTTAATTAACCGAGCAGGTACAATGGTTATCCCATTCCTATCCTTATACCTTACGGAGAGCTTAGATTTCTCTCTTAGTAATGTCGGTTGGATTATGTCAGCTTTTGGACTAGGATCAGTTGGTGGTTCATGGTTAGGTGGAAAGTTAACCGACAAAATTGGCTATTACAAAGTAATGCTCTTTAGTTTATTTGCTACAGGTTTCTTGTTTATAGGTTTACAATACTTAACTACATTTAGCTCTTTTTGTTTTGGTATATTTTTGGTAATGTTAGTTGCTGACACTTTTAGACCAGCTATGTTCGTAGCATTGAGTGCTTATAGTAAACCAGAAAACAAAACACGTTCAGTTACGTTAATTCGTTTGGCAATAAACTTAGGGTTTTCGGCAGGACCTGCTGTTGGTGGATTAATTATTACCTACTTAAGTTATGGTGGTTTGTTTTGGGTAGATGGAATTACATGTATTCTTGCAAGTTTTTTATTACTTAATGTATTGAATCCTAAAACTGCAAAAACTATTGACGAAGTTGAAGTAGTTAATCCTAAATCAGCTTATGGAGATAAGACTTTCTGGGTTTTCCTTGTAGCTATGTCCCTATTCGGGATTGTATTCTTACAGTTTTTCTCAACAATACCGCTATACTACAAAGAAGTACATGCTTTAAGTGAATTAGAAATTGGATTGTTAATGGGGATGAATGGTTTTATCATTTTCGCATTGGAAATGCCTCTAGTAAAATGGTTAGAAAACAGTAAACGTACAAAATCAGGACTGATGCTTATTGGTGCAATTTTAACTGGACTAAGCTTTATTATATTAACAACCACATCATGGGTTGGAATCTTGGTTGTAAGTATGCTATTGGTGACTGTTGGTGAAATGATTGCATTTCCATTTTCCAATGCTTTTGCTATGGATAGATCTAAAAATGGTAACAAAGGAGAATATATGGCATTATACAGTATATCATTTTCTGTGGCACATATATTTAGTCATAATGGTGGAATGCATTTAATTGAAAGCATTGGCTATGACAATACATGGTTTGTAGTATTTGCGCTTGCCTTAGTTTGTATGTTATTACTATTTATTTTAAGACAGCAATTAAAACCTAAAAAAGTGATCGTATGAATTTAAATCAAATCACAATCTCAGCTACTGATGTTTCGGCGTCGGTAGCTTTTTATAAAAAGTTAGGATTGCATTTAATAGTTGATGCATTACCAAGATATGCCAGGTTTGAATGTCCAGACGGAAATAGCACTTTTTCTATTCATTTAATAGATGAAGTACCTAAAGGAAATGGAATTACTATCTATTTTGAAGATGACAACATTGATCAAACAGTAAAAGAACTCCAACAAAAAGGAATTGCATTCAATTCACTTCCAGAAGATCAATCATGGTTATGGCGCGAAGCCAGTTTACTTGATCCTAACGGGCATAAAATTATCCTTTATTTTGCTGGAGAAAACAGAATTAATCCACTGTGGAGAATCAATTAATTTGTATTTTCAAGCCATATATTGAAATCATGAAATATTTATACATACTCTCTATATTCTTCATTAGTTTAAGTTGCCAAGAAAAAGAAAAAACTAACATAACTGTTGACTCAGAAGAAAAATCAATACACCAAAGTAAAAAACCTATCCTTGATAATAAAAACTATAACGTTGCTTTTTTAATTATGGATGGTGTTTTTAATACGGAACTAACTGCTCCTTACGATATTTTTCAGCACACCAAATTCAGAAAAGGAATTAAGGCTATGAATGTATTTACGGTAGCAAACACCTTAAAACCAATTACATCTTTTGAAGGGCTACGCTTACTTCCTGATTATGATTACACCAAAGAAAAACTCCCTAAAATAGATATATTAGTAGTACCGAGTGCGGAACATCATTTAGATTCCGATTTAAAAGATGAAGTAATGCTTGACTTTATAAAAAAAGTTGACAAAGATGCGTTATTTGTTACCTCTCATTGTGATGGTGCTTTTGTATTAGCCAAAGCGGGGTTACTTAACAATTCTACATCAACAACTTTCCCTAGTGATATTGATAAAATGAAAGACATGTTTCCGGAATTAGATATTAGAAAAGAAGTGTTATTTGTACACGATAAAAAATACATAACCTCAGCAGGCGGAGCAAAAAGCTTTGAAGCAGCATTATATTTGTGTGAATATTTATATGGCAAAGAAGTTACTCAACAATTAGCCGGAGGATTGGTTATTGATTGGAATTTAGAAAGTGTACCACATTTAATTATTGAAGACTAAAATCACATGGAATTAATTAGAAATAACGTACAAAGAAGTAAAAATGCACTATTAGGATTTTTATTGTTCGGAATTGTATATTTTGTAAGTATCATTATCAGTTTATATCAAAACTCCGTATTAGAAAATCATCCTAATGATATTGAAAAACTTGAATTTACAGATCTATTAACTTCTGCAATTGGAATTGCACAGATAGCCTCATTTATAATCTGTATAGTATTGTTCCTAATGTGGTTTAGACGTGCTTATGGAAATTTGATTCGTTTAAATTATAATTCGCTTGAATATTCAGAAACTGGATCAGTGTGGGGATATTTTATACCCTTCATCAATTGGGTAAGACCTATACGTACAGTTAAAGAAATTTATATTTACACCCAGAAAGCCATAAAAAGACATAATGACCAATTTAATATACAGCAAGAAACAAGTTTTATTAATTTTTGGTGGGTTTCCTATATTATTAGTGGTGTTGTCGAGAATTTTGCTTCAAAATCATATAATAAAGCAATTGACAATACTAGTTTTATAGAAGCTAATAATTTAATGATGATATCGGATTTGATTTCTTTTATACCATTAGCTTTGGTTATATATGTGGTTTTAAAAATTTCTAAATTAGAAAATTTATTATCAGAAACTCATTCTTCAAGATCTATAATTGACAAAATTGGTATTGCAGAAGACTAACCACACATTTTACAATTATCTTTTTCTTTAGTTTCCCCTACTAAAAACCCTTTATCGTTTATGGTATAATCACAGCAATCCATATATCCTTGAGCAATAAGCTTTCTTGCGCGTTGAATTTGTGATTTTACTGTTGCTAACGGTAGCTTTAATTGTTTTGAAACCTCTGCTTGTTTCATTCCTTTAATATCAGAAAGAAACAACGGGTCTCGATATTTTTTCGGTAAATGCTTAATAATACCTGGTAAACAATCCTTTGCAGAATGCTTCTCTTCTTCCAAAAACTCATCAACAATGTCATATTTTTTCAACGGGACGGTTTTAGCACTTTTTTTGAAATAGTCCATTGTCGTATTACGAGCAATGGTTAACAACCACGATTTTACTTTAGACTCATCTTTCAACCCATCTAATTTAGTATGTGCTTTTATAAATGTTTCTTGAACAAGGTCATTAGTCACCTGTTCATTTTTAACTTTACTAAAAATGAAACGTGTAATATCCGTATGGTAGGTTTCCCATAATGCTGTACTATTCATAAATATTTTCCTTGAAACATATTCCCGCTTTCGCGGGAATATTATTTAACAATTACATCCAGTACAAGTACATGATTCACAAGTACAATTAGTACAATTTCCATTCTGACAGTTTTCGCAGTTACAACTGCATGTTTTATCGCTTTTCATAATCTTTATATTTTAAATTCATACAGTAGACGCAAAATTGTTTAAAAAGATGCATCATATTATATAAATTTACGAAAAACACTACTCTTTATCTAAAATAGCCTGCTTATATCGCTTCAATTCCTGACTTACCTTTGGCGCTAGCAACACTAATCCTATCATATTAGGGACCATCATTGCAAATACTAAGGCGTCAGAAAAGTTAATTACTGCTCCTAAGCTTGCTGCTGCACCAATTACTGTAAATACACAAAAAATAATTTTATAGGCATTCCCTGTTCGTTTATCTCTACCAAATAAATAAGACCATGCTTGATACCCATAATACGACCAAGAAATCATAGATGAAAATGCAAATAATATTACTGCTCCTGCCAACAGATACGGAAACCATGATATACCGCTTTCTAATGCTTTTGCAGTTAAAACTGCTCCCTGCTCATTAGAAACACTCATTCCAGTAGTAATTTGACCTGTAATAATTAACACCAAAGCAGTCATGGTACATACAACAACTGTATCAATAAAGGGCTCTAACAAAGCTACCAAACCTTCACTGGCAGCATAATTAGTCTTTACAGCTGAATGTGCAATTGAAGAAGAGCCTATACCTGCCTCATTTGAAAATGCAGCTCTTTGAAACCCTTGTACCAATACTCCCACTATTCCACCAACAACACCAATTGGGCTGAATGCTCCGTTTATGATTGCCATAAAAGCATTTGGTATTTCGGTATAATTCATCCCTAAAATAGTAAGTACCGCTAACACATAAACACCAACCATAAATGGGACAATCTTGTCAGTTACTTTAGCTATTTTTTTGATACCTCCAATGATTACAATTCCTACAAAAAACGCCATCACTAAACCAAACAGCCAACCTTTACCATACATAAAACTTTGTTCACCACCTGTTACATATTCAAATAGTTTAAAAGCTTGATTTACTTGAAACATATTTCCTCCACCAAAAGATCCTCCAACACACATAATAGCAAAAATAACAGCTAGAATTTTCCCTGCATTTTTAAACCCTAACTCTCCCAATCCTTTTTTTAAGTAATACATTGGCCCTCCAAAAACAGTACCGTCCTCCGAAACTTCTCGATATTTAACCCCTAAAGTACATTCTACAAATTTTGATGCCATCCCTAATAATCCGATTAAGATCATCCAAAAGGTAGCCCCTGCTCCTCCAATAGATAAAGCTATAGCTACTCCTGCTATATTACCCAAACCAACTGTTGCTGAAAGCGCTGCAGTTAACGCCTGAAAATGTGATACCTCTCCTGCCCCTTCAATTTTAATTGTTTTTAGAATATCTTCTTGAGGTTCATGTCCATCTACAGAATCATATTTCCCCCTTACTACATTAATTGCAGTAAAAAAACCACTGAAATTGATAAACTTAAAGTAAATGGTAAAATAGGCAGCTCCTAATATTAATACAATTAATACCCACGGAACACCTACTGTTTCTGTAATTGGAATTTTAGCAAAGATTGCTGCTGGAAACCAGCCTGTAGCATCAGCGAAAAGTTTATTGATTTTTTCATCTATATTAGGTGTGTTTGTTTGTGCCTGAGCAAAAAATGGCGCTAGTAGAGATACTACAGAAGTGATAAATTGTTTCATTCGTTTTTTGATTTTGATTACTGCAAGTTGACAACAATCAAACAAAATCAAAGGCTTACGTAATGATGAAAATTAATTAAGCAAGTACTTAAGCATGTGGTTAAGCATGCTAATTTTCTTGATATTCTCTTAAAAAACTGTTAACTTCGTAATAAGAATAAAAACTATTTTTTATCACCATGTTAGCAACATTATCATCTATTGTAAACTAATAGAAAAAAGCAAGTCATGAAGAAAACAACCGATTCTGAAAAAAAAATAAAAGCTTCGAAATAAAAAGTAAGGATTGGCTTGAAAACTCACCAGTGTGCACAAAAGTGATAGGCCCAAATTTCAATTTGCAATATATGAGTCGAGCAGGAATTGAAGCACTTCAAATTAAAGACATCGATTCATTATATGGAAAAACTTTTCCTTTAGATTTTTATCCAAAAGAATTCAGGAAATCCATGTGCGAAAAGCTTCAGGAATCCAAAAACACAAGAGAAGATAGAATTCATGAAGGGATGCTTTTAACCCCTAACAAAAAGGAACTATGGTTTGAATCAACCATCTCTCCAATTTATGACGAACATGGTGTACTGGATTATTTTATGGTTGTTTCAGTAGCAATTAACGAGCGTAAAAGAGCAAATGCAAAAGACCTCTTATTAAAAGAAATTCACCACAGAATAAAAAACAACCTACAAGTTGTGTCAAGCTTATTATCTCTCCAAGTTAATAAATCATCTAACGAGGAGTTAAAGCGAGTTGTAAAAAATTCTAAACAACGAATTTCAGCTATTTCCTTAGTTCATGAAAAAATGTATGGATCAGATATTTCAGGGGAAATATTTGTCAAACCTTTTATAGAAGAACTCGTATTAAACATTTCTTCGACCTACATAAATGAGGGCGAATCATTTAAACAAGATATTCGTATCGATGAGTTTAAACTTAATATGGACCTACTGGTTCCATGTAGTTTAATTCTAAAAGAAATTCTTACAAACATATTTAAATATGCCTTTAACTCTGATCCTTATCTGCGAATAGATGTGCGCAAAAAAAATGGTGAAATCACAATGATAATTGCCGATAATGGTCCTGGATTAAACGAAAAAGAGGAACATAATAGGACGCAAAGTTTAGGAATGAGGATAATTAACTCTCTAGCGCTACAAATTAACGCCATTATTCAAATAGATTCTTCAGCAAATAAAGGTGTTTGTTACACGATAAAATTTAATATATGAAAGCATTAATTGTTTAAGATGAAACAATTATCGTTTATCAATAGTAGCATACCCCAACAAATTATTGTCTATAGCATATTGTATGAGTTGCTTCTTTCCTCCACTTCCAGAAATGTTAAGTACTTTTTTAATTTGATAAATATGCGCTTGAAACCCATCCACTCCAATGTGCATTGCATCTGCCATTTCAGTATAGGACATTTCTGCACCAACAATTCCTAAATTCCCTAACACTTCTTTTTGTCTATCAGACAAATCAACTTTTGAAGATTTTTTAAGCTTCTTGTATTTCTTCTTTCTAATTGCTAATTCGTCTTTTAAATGCTTTATTGTATCTAAATGACTTTCATTTGCCAATTCTAGAATCTCTTTATCCCTTTTTAATTGTGATTTCGCCAGCTGTAATTTAGAGAACTCCGTTTGCTGCTCTTCTTTTTCTGCTAATAATTTCCAACTATATAGCAGTATCGTAAACAACAACACAAATAAAAACTTAAAGGACAATGCTGTTAACACTCCAATAAAGTTCCAGTTTGGAATATTCATTAGTTTTATAGCTTGATGATCCGGAACTATCCGATGTAACACTGCTATTACTATTAATAAGAACAAAGCAAATGTTGGTAAATACATGAATTTCATTCCTCTTTTTCTAAACGCTTTATTTAATTCGTTTAACAAGGAAAATGCTACTACTAGGGATATAGGAATATCTATTAACCAAATAACACTATTGTTTGAAATATCCTGATTACTGGTATAAAACGAGACTAAAAAGACAGAACCTAGCATTAATAATATCCCGCCAAATATTACAAATACTTCTTTTTCTGAAAAACGTTCAATGATTTGTATTACTAAGTTTCGTTTCCCTTCATGTTCTATAGAAGGCAATGACATTAATATAAAGAGTGAATTGATCAAAGAAAAAAACACGCCAAAACTAATAATGAGTTTATGATTTGTTTCCAACTCTAATATTGAAATGAGTATAATATCTACTAGAGCCCCTAACCCCCATGAAAAAATAGCCAATCCAAACCACTTGATTCCATTAAGAGAAATAACAGAGGCTTGTCTTCTTTTTTCTTTATAATAAATACGATGAATTACAAATGAAGTAATAATACATACGATAGCAGTAACATAATATCCAATAGCTGATACCATTAATTTTATTTTGGTTTGCGTACTAAATTACTGTAATTATTCAGGGCTACCAAAAAATAAAAACCTACTTACTTATAAAGATATGAACACAAATTGAAATTCTCTTAAACAGAAAAACAAGATTTAAATAAGTATGCATCTAAATTTTATATACATATTTATGTCTTATAAAATTTAGATGCATATTTGAAGGTAATATATTTATAACTATATTGCATCCTCCAGCTTTTGCCCTAAAAAGCTATTATAATTGTTAAAAATCAACTTCCTCTGTACAAGCACACGAGGTATAAATTACAAATAACATTTTCGTTCGAGGAAAGCCTCGAGTAATTAAACCCATGGGAGGGATTATATGGTACAAAAATATCCTTATAAACTAAAAAGACATTTTAATTCCATTGTAATTCTTTCGTGTTTACTTGCGGGGTGGCTACATTATTCATTTATATTACTTTTTTATTTTTTGAATGTAAAAGAAATGATGTATTATAATTTAGTAAGTACATTATTCTTTTTCATTACTTATCTATTACTAAAGAATAAGTGGAAACCAAACCTTATTTACATCCTTATTAGTATTGAAATTGTTCTACATGCTTATTTGAGTATTTATTTTGTTGGTTTAGATTGTGATTTTATATACTTTATCTTGGTTTTACCTCCAATATTTTTACTTAATAATAAGTGGGAAGTTTGGCTAAAATACATTTACCTTATATCTATTGTTGCTTTATTTTTTAGCGCATATTTCCTACTTAAAACCTATTCTCCAATATATACTATAGAAGAAGCTCATGCTGCTCCTTTGAAGTTTGTTATTAAATTAATTGTAGTAATCTCTATTTTAATAGAAGTCTCTTACTTTGGAAAAATTGTAAGTGAAAATGATAATACCTTAAGAGAAGTAAACTATCTGCTTTCTCAAAAAAACAAAGAAAAAGTACTTTTAATGACGGAAATGCATCATAGAATAAAAAACAATTTTCAAGTTGTAGTTACATTATTAAAAATGCAAGCCTCCAAAATAGAGGGTGACAATTTATCTGAAGTATTGCAAGAGGCCCAAAACAGAGTGCTTTCAATGGCTAAACTCCATGAGAGTATTTATTCCTCAGAAGATTTTACAGTTGACACTTCATTGCATTTTGACTCCTTAATAAAGAGCATTATTAAGAATCAAAATGTAAATAAAAAAATTGAATTAGATATTTCAATTCCTAAATTCAATTTAGGGATTAACACACTTATTCCATTGGGGTTAATTATCAATGAAATTATTACCAATTCAATGAAATATGCTTTTAACGAGAAAAACAATGGTTTAATTAGTATAAAAATGTCCTTAATTAACCAAAATATGTATGAATTATTCATTGCTGATAACGGTGTTGGTCACACGAGTACAAAAACAGGAGGTCTTGGAAGTAAGTTGATTAAATTGTTTACAAAGCAATTAAAAGGAAGTATTGAAAAAATAAATCAAAACGGAACTGCATCTAAAATATGTTTTGAAAACATTGATCAATTATAACCTGAAAATATTATAATACTAGTAAGTACCTCTCTAAATTTAGTATCTATATATTTCAGTTTTGATAAAGCCCTTTTTTTTATACCTAACATACCTAAAAATCATAAAGGGTATCATAATTATTATGTAAATTTTAAACTATCTATGATAAAAAAAGTTTTTGATATATTAAAAATGAAATCCCCCACTGATTTTACTCATAACTATTCTGCAGCAATAGTTATGATAATTTTTTTATCTGTTTTCGGAGGACTTTATTTTTTAACACCCTTTGGCTTAATCGTTTTTTCAAAAAAAACTTTAATTACACTGGCTTTATTTGATTCAATTATTGCCTCAATTTCATATTTAATAGTATTTGGATTATTTAGGTTGAGAGCTAATAATAGTTGGGAAATATGGAAAGAAACACTTGCCTTTATTGTCTTACTTTTTATCGCATCAACTTTAATTTATTTTATACACTTTTTTTTATCTCTATATTTTAATGATGCTAGAATACGTTTGCCTCTTTATATTTGTACTCTATATACTTTATCAATAAGTATATTATTACTAGTTTTTCTCAAGCTTATTGATGTCATATATTTTTTATCAAATAATAATAAATCTATAGACGTTTATGAATATAAAAAAGATGTTAGTAATGACATAATATTATTTGAAGGCAGAAATAAAAAAGAAAAATTATATGTAAAGCTTGAGAATATAATTTTGATTAAATCATTGGGGAATTATCTAAAGATAATTTACACTGATGAATATGAACAAATTGAAAGAGTTACAATTAGAAATACAATAGCGTATGCTCAAAATCTTTTAAAGTCAAATAAAAATTTCTTTAAATGTCACAGATCCTATATTATTAATTTAGATAAAGTTTATAAAGTTTATAAACGAAGTAACAAATATATCGCTAGAATGGCTTATATCAGAGATAATGATATTCCAATTTCAAATAATGTCATTAAAGAACTTCTAAAATCAAAGAAACTACATGAGTAAAGTTATACATTACCTAAACAGTGTATTTTATTCGTTTTAAATATTACGTTTTTTTTGAATACTCTTCTTAACTAAGAACAGCTTAAAATTCTTTCATACAAAGGTTTAAACTGTAACAAGAATAAAATTTTATTACAAAAGAGAACTACTATCTTTCTTAAATAATCCTATTTGATTATTTGTTTTATATTAAAGCTTCAAATTTACTCATCTAAAAAAAAATAAAACGAGTGATGATTTCACTACAATACATAATAACCCTCAATCAATTTCATAAACAAATACGACACTAATTAACTAGCAATTAGTTGTTTATATTTTATTTTGTAATATAAATGTGCTTTCGTAACAATTATTAAAGAAACATACATTCTTATTCATAATTTAATGTTCTGAAAGTGATTAACCTCCCCAATATTTTTTTGTTTACTTACTGTATTTCATTTTTTTTAAATTCAATCTAAGTACATTATGAAAGAGATAAATATAGACCTGATGATTGACGACTACCTAAATGGTAAATTATCTAAAAAAGCTCTTATTGCTTTTGAAAAACAAATGTTAGTAGAACCTGAATTAGCAGAGAAAGTTACAATTAGTAAACATTTATTCGCTCTTTACAATACCGATGAGTGGGAAGACATTAAAGTACTTAATAATGTTGGTATTGCCTATCAAGAGTATTTATTAAGTGGCGACGCAAAAAAAATAAAACTGGCTATTAAAACTGCACAAAACAATTACAAACGCTAAAAAATATTTATTAAAAAATACAATTAAAATAAAAATTAAAGCAATTAGAAAATGCAATAGAGTAGGTAGGTTTTTTAGGTTAAAGCGATTGTACATGGACTCTATTGCATTTCTTTAATAGGTTTATTTCCTAGTTACAAGCCTAGTAATTATAACATTTTGAAAAAAAACGTACAAAAAAAAGCCTCACAAGTTTTATAAGACTTGTGAGGCTTTAATTATGTTTTACTTACCAAATTACTTCTTACTTAGATTCTAAATAGAAAACCTCTACTTGGGGTAAGCGGGTTACACAATTTTCAAAGAGAAACTAGTTCTCTGCTTACATGTTTCTTCTATACTGTCCTCCTACTTCAAATAACGATTCAGTAATTGCTCCTAAAGATGCTACTTTACAAACATCCATTAATTTTTCGAAGATATTTTCATTGTTAACCGCAGAAACTTGTAAGTCCTTTAGCATTTTAGAAGTGTCATGCATATCGTGTAAGTCCGACAACATATCTATTTGATATTGCTTTTCTTCTTCCGTAGCACGTATTACCTCATCTGGAGTTACTGTTGGAGAACCATCTTTACTCAAGAAAGTATTTACTCCAATGATTGGAAATTCTCCGTTATGTTTTAAGGTTTCGTAATACAAACTCTCTTCTTGTATTTTAGAACGCTGATACATAGTTTCCATTGCTCCTAAAACCCCACCACGTTCAGTAATACGGTCAAATTCTAGTAACACTGCTTCTTCTACTAGATCAGTTAATTCTTCAATAATGAACGAACCTTGAATTGGGTTTTCATTTTTAGTTAACCCTAATTCTTTATTAATAATTAACTGTATCGCCATTGCTCTACGTACAGATGCTTCTGTAGGTGTTGTAATAGCTTCATCATATGCATTGGTATGTAATGAATTACAGTTATCGTAAATTGCATACAATGCTTGTAATGTAGTTCTAATATCATTAAAATCAATCTCTTGAGCGTGTAATGAACGACCAGAAGTTTGGATATGATATTTTAACATTTGAGCTCTTGGATTCGCTCCGTATTTGTACTTCAATGCTTTTGCCCATATCTTACGTGCTACACGACCGATTACGGCATATTCTGGATCAATACCATTAGAAAAGAAAAATGATAAATTCGGTCCGAATTTATTAATATCCATTCCTCTACTTAAATAGTATTCTACATAGGTAAATCCATTCGCTAAAGTTAATGCTAACTGCGTTACAGGATTTGCTCCAGCTTCTGCAATATGATATCCTGATATAGAAACAGAATAGAAATTACGTACGTTCTTTTCAATAAAGTATTCTTGTACATCTCCCATTAATCGCAATGCGAATTCTGTAGAGAAAATACAGGTGTTTTGTGCTTGATCTTCTTTTAATATATCAGCCTGTACCGTTCCACGAACTGAACTTAACGTATATATCTTAATTTCTTGATATACATCCGCAGGTAAAACCATATCACCTGTTACTCCTAATAAGAATAATCCTAAACCATCATTCCCTTCAGGTAAATCTCCTTGATATTGTGGACGAGCAATTCTTTTAGCTGCATATATTTTTTCGATTTTTGCAGTAACCTCAGCTTCTAATCCATTTTTCTTAATGTATTTTTCACATTGTTGGTCAATGGCTGCATTCATAAAGAACCCTAACAACATTGGTGCTGGACCGTTAATTGTCATCGAAACAGATGTCATTGGATCAGCTAAATCAAATCCTGAATATAATTTCTTTGCATCATCTAAACAACAAATAGAAACCCCTGCATTACCAATTTTACCGTAAATATCAGGCCTTACATCTGGATCATTTCCATATAATGTAACTGAATCAAAAGCAGTAGATAGTCTTGCCGCTGGCATTCCTGCACTTACATAATGGAAACGTTTGTTGGTACGTTCTGGCCCACCTTCTCCAGCAAACATACGTGAAGGATCTTCTCCTGTACGTTTAAATGGATACAACCCTGATGCATACGGAAATTCGCCCGGTACATTTTCTTGTAAACACCATATTAAAATATCTCCCCAAGCAGTATACTTTGGTAAAGCTACTTTTGCTATTTGAGTTTGAGATAATGACGGTGAATGTGTTTCTATTTTTATTACTTTATCACGAACTTTAAACTCGTAAATGGGTTGTTTGTATTTATTTACTTTTTCATCCCAACCGGTAATTACTTCCCAGTTATAAGGATCTAAGTCCATTTTTACTCTATCAAACTGAGCAACTAATAAGCGTAAAAAATCTTTATTCCCCTCTGAAACTGCAGTAATAGATTCACTATCTATTCCAGATTTATCTAAGGTTACTTTTCCTTCAACTACTGTTTCAATAGTTTTATAAATACCATATAATCTTTGTGCTACTTCTTTTTGAGTAGACGCTTTTGCATCATATCCTCTGTTACTCTCCGCTATTTCTGACAAATAACGGACTCTACTTGGAGGAATTACAAATATCTTTTCAGACATCTGCTTTGTAATTTCAAAAGAAGATTTGAAATCGGCTCCTGATTTTTCTACCAATTTATCCATGATAGATCTATACAAGGAGTTCATTCCAGGATCGTTAAACTGAGAAGCGATAGTTCCAAAAACGGGCATATCATCCATATGAATATCCCATAAATTGTTATTACGCATGTATTGCTTTTTCACATCTCTCAATGCATCTAAAGCACCACGTTTATCGAATTTATTAATCGCCACTAAATCGGCGAAATCTAACATATCAATTTTCTCTAGTTGTGTAGCAGCCCCAAATTCTGGAGTCATTACGTACAATGAAGTATCTGAATGTTCTATAATTTCTGTATCTGATTGTCCGATACCAGATGTTTCTAATATAATTAAATCAAACTGAGCCGCTTTTAAAACTTCAATAGCCTGGCTTACATATTTAGATAATGCTAAGTTGGATTGACGAGTAGCTAACGAACGCATATACACACGTTTGTTATTAATAGCATTCATACGAATACGATCTCCTAATAAGGCTCCTCCTGTTTTACGTTTAGATGGATCTACAGAAATTAAACCTATAGTTTTTTCTGGAAAGTCGATTAAAAAACGACGAACCAATTCATCTACTAAAGAAGATTTTCCTGCTCCACCAGTTCCAGTAATTCCTAATACTGGTGTTTTACTACCCTCATTTTGTTCGTGAATTTTATCTAAAGTAGCTGCTGCTACTTCTGGGAAGTTTTCAGCCGAAGAAATCACACGAGCAATAGCTCCAATTTCTTTTTCTGCTAAACGATTAACTTCACCATTTAATACATCACCAATGGCATAATCAGATTTCTCTACCAAATCATTAATCATCCCTTGTAAGCCCATTTCACGTCCATCATCTGGAGCGTAAATACGAGTGATACCATAATCCATTAAATCCTTAATTTCTGAAGGAAGGATTACTCCTCCTCCTCCTCCAAAGATTTTGATGTGCCCAGCACCACGCTCAACCAATAAATCACGCATGTACTTAAAGTACTCATTGTGTCCTCCTTGGTATGACGTAATTGCGATAGCATTTGCATCTTCCTGAATAGCACAATTTACTACCTCATCAACACTTCTATCATGTCCTAAATGAATTACCTCTACTCCCGTAGTTTGAATAATTCTACGCATAATATTAATTGCAGCATCATGCCCATCAAATAAGGCTGCGGCAGTTACAATACGGATTTTATATTTAGGCTTGTATGGTGTTGCTTGTATCATCTGTAATAAATCTTCTAATTAGGGTGTGCAATTTACGGATTTCTTAGTGATTTTCAATGTTTACTAATAATTATCTAAGTAGAATCTTTTAATCGAAAAACCCAATGAGAATAATGAATTTTAAATAAATCTAAAACAAATTACACTCGAATAGAAGTTTTAAACTTCACATGTTTCATTACAAACTGGCTATTAATATTGGATATCATCTCAAGCCTAGATAATTTATTCAATACAAAGTCCTGATATTCATGCATACTTGATGATACAACTTTTAACAAGTAATCAAAACTACCTGAAACATAATAACACTCCAATACCTCATCCATTTTACTTATAATCTCTTCGAACTCTTCAAACAGTTCTGAGTTATGTTTTGTAATACTAACATTACAATAATTAATTAAAGGTTTATTAATCAGGTCTAAATCAACAATTGCGACATATCTTTTTATTAAGCCTGCCTTTTCTATCTTTTTTATTCGCTCATGAACAGGAGCTATTGATAGGTTTAACTTGGCTGCAAGGTTTTTTATTGGCTGTTTACAGTCTTCCTGTAACATGTTAATTAGCTTTATATCTGTTTCATCTAATTTCATTTCAGTAAAATATTTGGTTAAACATCAATTAAAAGATCAATAACCATATTTTTTTCTTTACAAAAAAGAGAATCCATAAAATTTTCTTAGTTATCCATACATATTCAAAAAAATAAAACCAGAACCTTATCTTTGCCCTATACTTTAATTAAACATAAATGAACGATGAAGACTGAAATTTTAAACCGATTAACAAACGAATTTAATCGTTTAGAGTTAAACAACAAATCCTATTTAGGTTACCCATTAGCTAATGATTTTTCGTTTAAACCATTGGCTCCATTTTTAGACCTACAAATTAATAATGTAGGTGATCCCTATACCCCCTCTTCACTTGGATTAGACACAAAGGATATAGAAATTGAAGTCATTGACTTTTTTGCAAATTTATTGCGTGCAAAAAAAGATTCTGTTTGGGGTTATGTAACCAATGGAGGGAGTGAAGGAAATATGTATGGATTGTATTTAGCAAGGGAAGCTTACCCGAATGGTATGGTTTATTATTCTGAGTCCACTCATTATAGCGTAAAGAAAAACGTACATCTACTAAATATTCCAAATATTGTAATCCGATCATCAGAAAATGGTGAAATTGACTATGAGGACTTAGAACGATCAATAGTACTTAGGAGACACAAACCAGCCATCTTTTTTTTAAATATTGGCACCACCATGAAAGAAGCTATTGATCAGCTTGATAAAATTAAATTAATCATTAAAAAGTTAGCCATAAAGGATTATTATATACATTGTGATGCCGCTTTATTAGGTGTGGTTGCCCCATTCCTAAACCCTAGACCTGCCTTTGACTTTAAGGAGGGAATTGATAGTATTTCAATTTCAGGGCACAAATTTATTGGTTCTCCAATTCCTTGTGGAATCGTTTTATGTAAGAATGAACATAAGGATAGGATTGGAAGCTCTGTTTCATATGTCGACACTAAAGACACCACTATTACCGGTTCTAGAAACGGACTGACTCCTTTAATTTTATGGTACGCCTTAAAGAAAATGGGAATTAATGGTTTAAAAAACCGTGTAAATTCATGTGTTACATTAGCTAAATATACTGAAGAAAAACTTCAAGAAATAGGTATTAATGCATGGAGAAACACCAATGCAATAACTATAATATTGAATACTCCTAGTCCTTGGATTTGTAAAAAATACCAGCTAGCTGTAGAAAATGAAATTACACATATAATTTGCATGCCTGGGATTACTCGAGTACAAATTGATGAATTTATAGAAGATCTTAAAACTGATCTTAATGAATATTCAGTTGAAAAAGAGGCTAGTGATGAATATGAGGCCTTTTTAACAGCCAACTTCTAATAAAAAAATTAATATAAATGCCCCAAGCCTATGAAATTCATTACATAAGCTTGGGATTAGTTAAAAAACAGCATATCAATTATGTATAAAATTATACTTCAAATAAATTGTGGTGACCAAAAAGGAATCATTGCCGTAGTAACAAGTTTTATTCATGAACATTCAGGAAACATTGTTTATATAGATCAACATGTAGATCAAGAGCAAAATGAGTTTTTCATGCGACTAGAAAGTGATTTTCAACTTAATTCACCTCCATTACAATCTCTTAAAAAACAATTTCAAGATAATATTGCTGTTACATTTAACATGACTTGGGGAATGAACACCCCTACTGAAAAGCCAAAAATGGCGTTATTCGTTTCCAAATATGATCATTGTCTGTATGATATTTTAGGAAGGTATAATTCTGGAGAGTTACATGTAGAAATACCATTTATAGTAAGCAACCATTTGGATTTAAAGCCTATTGCGGATAGTTTTAATATAGAATATCACCATATTCCAGTTTCAAAAGAAAATAAAAGTGAAGCAGAAAACCTTCAACTGGAACTATTAACCAAGCACAATATTTACTTTATAGTATTAGCACGTTACATGCAAATAGTGTCAGCTAAGCTTATTTCTAAATTTCAAAACAATATAATCAACATTCATCATTCCTTTTTACCTGCATTTGCTGGTGCTAAACCTTATCATTCTGCTTTTAAAAGAGGAGTGAAAATTATTGGTGCAACCAGTCATTATGTTACTGAAGATTTAGATGAAGGTCCGATTATAGAACAAGATATCACCCGAGTATCACACATACACACCATTAATGATTTGATTTTAAAAGGACGTGATTTAGAGAAAATTGTACTTTCAAGAGCAATCAAACTACATCTAGAAAGAAAAACGATGGTGTATAATAATAAGACTATTATATTTTCTTGATGACATAAACTATTTCTATAATAAATACTCAATATTAAAACCATATGTTTCAGGTGATACAAGACACATCAAAAAACTGGACGCTTCTAATTTTAAAAAGCACTATGCTGTTTTTCAAGAATTAATTGCCAGAGGAGTTAAAAAACTGGTATCTATCTAAATAGTCAATCCATTTTGAAATTAGTACCTTTGCATTCTTTTAAAAATCAGATTAGCAGGTTGATATAATGGCAAAAAATCAAGAATACATAGATGTACAAGGCGCTAGAGCCCATAACCTTAAAAACATCGATATCAAAATTCCTCGTGAGCAACTGGTAGTGATTACTGGTTTATCTGGTTCTGGAAAATCATCCTTAGCTTTCGATACCATTTATGCAGAAGGTCAACGAAGGTATATTGAAACGTTTTCTGCCTATGCGCGTCAGTTTTTAGGTGGCTTGGAACGTCCGGATGTTGATAAAATTGATGGCCTTTCTCCTGTTATTGCTATTGAACAAAAAACCACTAGTAAAAGCCCAAGGTCAACTGTAGGTACCATTACCGAAATATATGATTTCTTGCGTTTGTTATATGCGCGTGCCTCAGATGCATACAGTTATGTAACCGATAAAAAAATGGTCAGTTATTCTGATGATCAAATTAAAACCCTCATCCTTACTGATTATTTAAATAAGAAAATAGTAGTACTATCTCCGGTAATTAAATCAAGAAAAGGACATTATAGAGAATTGTTTGAAAATATTGCCAAACAAGGTTTTACAAAAGTAAGAGTTGACGGAGAAATCCTAGACATTACTAAAGGAATGAAGCTTGATCGATACAAAACTCATGACATTGAAATTGTTATTGATCGACTTAAAATTTCTGAAGATGTAGATAACGACAAGCGTTTAACTGAAACCATCAATACAGCAATGTATCATGGTGAAAATGTTTTAGTTATTATTGAACATAACACTACAGAAGCGCGTTATTTCTCAAGAGATTTAATGTGTCCGGAATCCGGAATATCTTATCCAAACCCTGAACCTAACTCTTTTTCGTTTAACTCCCCAAAAGGAGCCTGTAGCAATTGTAATGGGATAGGGAAATTATACGAAGTAACTATTGATAAAATAATTCCTGACAATAAAAAATCGATTTCTAATGGTGGTATTTCCCCTTTAGGAGAAGAAAAAAACTCTTGGATGTTTAAACAATTAGAGACTATTGCTGAGCGTTACAAATTTAAACTTTCTGATCCTATAAAGAAAATTCCTATTGAAGCACTGAATACTATCCTTCATGGTGGAAATGAGCAGTTTTCAGTTGAATCTAAAAATTTAGGCGTAACCAGAAATTATAAAATTGATTTTGAAGGAATCGTAGCTTTTATCAATTCACAATATAATGACAGTAATTCTTCTTCTATTAAAAGATGGGCTAAAGAATATATGAACCATAACGATTGTTCGGTTTGTAACGGTAGTCGTTTAAAAAAGGAATCATTGCACTTTAAAGTGAATGAAAAAAACATATCTGAATTGGCAAAAATGGACATTGTTGATTTAACATTATGGATAAGTGATTTAGACAATCATTTATCAGAAAAGCAGCAAAAAATAGCTTCGGAGGTGATTAAAGAAATAAGAACTCGATTACAGTTTTTATTAGATGTAGGATTAGACTATTTGGCATTAGACAGAAGCTCAAAAACACTATCTGGTGGTGAAGCACAACGTATCAGACTGGCAACTCAAATAGGTTCGCAATTGGTTGGTGTATTATATATTTTGGATGAGCCGAGTATAGGATTGCATCAACGTGATAATGAAAAATTGATTAATTCCTTAACTCAATTAAGAGACATCGGAAACTCTGTTTTAGTAGTTGAACATGATAAAGACATGATTATACAAGCAGATCATGTAATTGACATTGGTCCATTTGCAGGTAAAAACGGGGGAGAAATAATCTCTGAAGGTACACCAAAGGAAATGTTAAGCGGTAATACTTTAACAGCAGAATATCTTAACGGTAAAAAAGAAATTAGTGTTCCAAAAACTAGACGTAAAGGAAATGGCGAAAAATTAACGTTAAGCGGAGCTTCAGGAAATAATTTGAAAAACGTGACGATAGATATCCCTTTAGGAAAATTAATTTGTGTCACAGGTGTTTCTGGAAGTGGAAAATCTACTTTAATAAATGAAACCCTATACCCTATTTTGAATGCACATTTTTTCAATGCTGTAAAAAAACCAATGCCATATAAAAAAATTAAAGGCTTGGAACATATTGATAAAGTTATTGATATCAACCAAAGCCCAATAGGTCGTACTCCACGTTCTAACCCTGCTACTTACACTGGTGTTTTTAGTGAGATACGGAGCTTATTTACTAAAACTAGTGAAGCAGCCATTCGTGGTTATAAACCCGGACGTTTTAGCTTTAATGTAAAAGGCGGAAGATGTGAAACCTGCCAAGGTGGTGGATTGCGTGTTATTGAAATGAACTTTTTACCAGACGTTTATGTAGAATGCGAAACGTGTCAAGGGAAACGATTCAATAGAGAAACATTAGAAATTAGGTATAAAGGAAAAACAATATCTGATGTTTTGAATATGACTATTAATGAAGCGGTAGACTTTTTTGAAAATATCCCGAAAATATATCGTAAATTAAAAACTATTAAAGATGTTGGATTAGGGTATATTACTTTAGGTCAACAAAGTACAACACTATCTGGTGGTGAAGCACAACGTGTAAAACTAGCAACGGAACTATCAAAAAGAGATACAGGAAAAACATTCTATATACTAGATGAACCTACAACAGGACTCCATTTTGAAGATATTAGAGTACTAATGAACGTTATCAATAAATTAGTAGATAAAGGGAATTCTGTTTTAATTATTGAACATAACTTGGATGTGGTTAAACTTGCTGATTATATTATTGACGTAGGACCTGAAGGAGGTAAAAATGGTGGTGTCATTTTAGCAAAAGGGACTCCTGAACAAATCGTTAAGGTAAAAAACAGCTATACTGCGAAATACTTAGCAAAAGAGCTTATTTAGTTTTTAAACTCTTATAAAATAGATAATTTCATAAAAAATGCTACTTTTGATAGGTTTGAAAACAAATAATCAGTAAAATACTTAATATGGGAAAAACGCAATTAAATAGAACCTGGAACGAAATAAAAACAAATGATTCCTGGGCGATTTTTAAAATCATGAGTGAATTCGTTAACGGATTCGAAAAAATGAGTAAAATTGGTCCTTCTGTTTCAATATTTGGTTCTGCAAGAACTAAACCAGGAGATAAATACTACGATTTAGCGGTTTCTGTTGCTAATAAAATTGTAAACCACGGATACGGTGTTATTACTGGTGGTGGACCTGGTATTATGGAAGCTGGAAATAAAGGAGCACATTTAGGAGGCGGTACTTCCGTAGGTTTAAATATTGAATTACCTTTTGAACAACATGATAATCCGTATATAGATGCCGATAAATGTATCGACCATGATTATTTCTTCGTAAGAAAAGTAATGTTTGTAAAATACTCACAAGGTTTTGTAGTAATGCCAGGTGGTTTTGGAACATTAGATGAGCTTTTTGAAGCAATCACCTTAATACAAACTAATAAAATAGAAAAATTCCCTATTATTTTAGTTGGTACAGAATATTGGACTGGATTAATGGAATGGGTAAAATCTACTATGGTTAACGAATATAAAACAGTTAGCCCTGAAGATTTAAAGCTTATTGATATAGTCGATACTGAAGATGAAGTTATCGATATTCTTGATAATTTCTACAGAAAGTATGCATTAAGTCCTAACTTCTAAGCACCTTAATATACAACCAATACAAAACTTTTAAGGTTTTTCAAAACAACTAAATATCCTAGTTTCTAACAGTAATATATAACACTGCTAGAAACTAGGATATTCTTTTATAGATTTTTAATGACACTTCCTCTAAAAAACCGTGATTCATAATAGCTCTGAAAAATATTTCGTATATTATTGCAACTTGAAATATTTTTGCCCCCTTAAAAAGATTAATATATTATTAACTATATCCCCCAAAGATCATGTTAAAAAAAATTAGTTGCTTTTTAGTACTGTTTTCCTGCTTATCGTTTTCACAAACTATTACTGTTGATGACACCAGTTATTCTGCAACAGATTTAACAAACTTGTTATTAAACGGATCCTGTATTGATCCTACCAACATATCTTATTCGTCTCCACAATCGGTAGCCCAATTTGATGGTAATGGCTCAACTTTCCCTCTATCTGAAGGGATTATTTTACGTACTGGGGTAGCAAAACTTACGGAAGGAATTTATACCGATACCAATTTAAGTAGTCAGGTAAATTCTAGTAGTGACCCTACATTAGAAGCCATTAGTGCTAGTACTGGGCAAAATGACCCAATTACGGACACCGCTTTTTTACAATTTGATTTTGTTCCTATTTCTAGTGATTTTAGTTTTAATTTTGTATTCGCTTCAAATGAATATGGACAATGGCAATGTGGTTTTAGTGATGTTTTTGCATTTTTATTAACCGACCTAGGTTCAGGTACAACCACTAACTTAGCTATAGTTCCTGGAACTACCGATCCCATAACAGTAATTACCATTCGGGACAATGCCTATAACGGAGGATGTACTTCAGAAAATGCTAATTTATTTGACACCTATAATGTAACTAACCCCGCTGCTTCGACATTAAATATGCGTGGGCATACAACGGTATTAAACGCCTCGTCTACACTAACACCTGGAAATTCTTACAGGATACGTTTGGTTATTGGGGACTACAAAAACCCAAATTTTGATTCGGCAGTATTTATTGACACGGGGTCATTTACTACAGAAATTGATTTAGGAGAAGATACCACAATTTGTGACGGAAATGAAATTAGTATTACCACGGGTTTAGATGACACTGATTTTACGCATTTGTGGACATTAGACGGAAATCCTATAGCAGGAGAAACAACCAATACACTAGTAGTTACTCAAGCAGGAACCTACGGCGTAATTGCAATTAAAAACGGTACAGCATGTCAAATTCCTGGTACCATTACAGTTTCTGATTTATCTATTGCTACTCCTTCAGACTTGTCAATATGTGATAATGGCTCCGCTACATACGATTATGATTTAAGTTTTAATGATGAAGCATACCTTGGTTTAGACCCTGCCATATACAATGTAATTTATTTTGCTTCTCAAGTAGATATCCCTAGTACCCCAATAAGTGTTAATGATGTTATTAGTTACAATAGTGCTGGTAATAACGAAACCATCTATATTAAAATTTTAAATATCATTACCGGTGTTTATTGTAATGCAGAACTTAGCTTTGATTTAACAGTAAGTCCCGCTGCTGTAGCTACTCCCCCTAACGACATTGATATTTGCGAAAGCCCAAATACCACAACGGTTAATTTAACGGTACAGGACGTTCAAATTTTAAATGGTTTAAATGCTGCTGATTTTACTATTACCTATTATGCATCTCAAAATGATTTAAACAATCAAAATCCTTTAGGAGGAAGTATTGATATTCCTACTGGAATTACCAATCAGGAAATATGGGTATTAATGGTCAGTAATACTGATCCTAACTGTTTTGACATTACAACTTTTAATATTATAATTAATCCACTTCCTATAGTTTCTATACTAGATGATGTAATAGAATGTAGTGAATATATACTACCAGTAATAACAGATGGTGTATACTATGACGGGCCTAACGGAACAGGAAATATGTTAAATGCTGGCGACATCATTGATGAAGGAGGTACTTATTATATTTATAACGGACCGGATGCAAATGGATGTTATAATGAATCTAGCTTTTTAATTACACTGATTGATGAGTATGGTGTTGACTTGCATCATTGCGACGTTTTTTCTGTACCTGTATTTCTGCCAGGTGCATTCTATACTGAAACCGATGGACCAAACGGGACAGGAACTATAATTGATCCTGCTACAGTTTTTACCTCAGCTGACCTTCCTCTTACTATTCATTATTATGCAGAAACTACAGACCCTATTACTATGGTAACCTCCGTATGTAGAAACGAATCTTTTGATATTACTATATATGATTTACCTTTGGTAGACATCCCAGACAATGCACCAATAGTAACTTGTTTAAGCTATACACTACCTCCTATTGATGATTTGGATGGCGATGGTATTGTTGACGGGGCATATTTTGATGATTCTGGAAACCCTTTAAATGTTGGTGATGTAATTACCATTTCAGGGACATATTTTGTTAACAATTCTGAAGTTCATAATTTTATTAACCCTGATTTAACACCTGGGTCAATAACTTGTGATTATAGTGAATCGTTCGAAATAACTATTATTAATACACCTGGAGATGAAACAGCTTGTGGAAGTTATACGTTACCTGCCTTAGAATCTGGAGACTATTTTCTAGAACCCAACGGACAAGGAGTTACTATTCCTCAAGGATCTATAATCATTGATGATGGACTAGGCGGATTACTAGTTCAAGGAACTTCTATTACATTCCCTACAAATGTTGTTGATATATACGTTTTTGCAGCAGATACTGAAAACGTACCCAACTGTACTTCTAACATGTTTTTTGAATTAACTATAAACCCAATTCCTCCTACAGACCAACCTACAAACATACTATCCTGTGTAACAGATGGCTATACATTGCCAGCTTTAACAAACGGAAATTACTTTGATGGACCTGGAGGTACAGGTAACTCATATGTTGCTAATGATATTATTAGTGCCATTGGAACAACAACCTTATACATTTATAATCTTGTAAATGGATGCCCGAATGAATGGGTGTTTGACGTTGTTATTAGAGACATTCCTGCTGTAGATAACTTTACCGATGTATATGAATGTACTCCATATGAATTACCAACATTAACTGATGGTAATTACTATTCAGGACCCAATGGAACTGGAACAATGTATCAAGCAGGTGAATTTATAGGGCAAAACATAGCAGCTGGTACTATAGCAAATGAGAGTATTCCTATGTATATCTATAATGAATGGAGTGACCTAACCGGATGTGATGCTGAAACCACGTTTACAGTTTATATTCTAGGTATTAACCTTGGTACTTTTAATAACATTACTGAATGTGATTCTTATACTCTACCCCCATTAACTGCTGGTTCATATTATACCGCTTCAGGAGGAGACCCAGCTGATTTAATAACAAACTTCACATATAACACCCCAGGTACTAATACTGTTTATGTATATGCTGAAAATGGGATACGTGACCCTGATGATTGTACTGCTGAAGAATCATTTACCATTACCATTTCTGAAACTCCAGTATTACCTAATTTCTCAAATGAAATAGTTTGTGGTGAGTTTTTACTTCCAATATTGGATAATAGCACCTATAACGTAAATTATTACTCACAACCTGGTGGAAACGTTGCGGATCTAATAGATACGAATACTCCAAGAACAATTCCTACTGGAGCAGGCACACCCTATACTGAAACCATTTATGTGTATGCGACAGCTACTGACAATACAAATTGTTTTGATGAGGAGTCATTTACACTTACAATTCATCCATTATTAAACTTTACTATTAATGATGTTATTATTTGTGTTGACCCAGAAACAGGTATTGCAGACCCTTCAGATTATGTTTTACTAGAATCTGGATTAAACCCAAGTGAATTTACCATAAACTGGTACTTAAACAACAATTTGTTATTCACAGGCCCTGACTACTTTGCCGAAGAAGCTGGTGAATATACCGTTGAAACAATTATGATAGGTGCTGAAATTCCACCAAACTGTAATTACAACTCTACTACTGTTACCGTTTTAGAATCTAGTACAGCAACAGCAACTTATGCCGTTACTGAAGATTTTGAAAATACAGCTACAATTACCGTAAACGTCACAAATGGTAATGGAGTATATCAATATCAGTTAGATGACGGCCCATTCCAAGACAGTAACGAATTCCATAATGTCATTTCTGGAGACCATATAGTTACGATAATTGATATTTACGGTAACTGTGGCCTTTTTACCCTACCAGTAATAGTATTAAAATACCCTAAATTTTTCACTCCAAATGGCGATGGAGTTAACGACACATGGAATATTGAAAATTTAGCAAATCAATCAAGTGCAGTAATTAATATTTTTGATCGATTTGGGAAATTTATAATTCAAATAGCTCCTTCTGGAAATGGTTGGGATGGTACCTATAATAACAATCAACTACCATCAACTGACTATTGGTTTGTTGTTTCTTACAAAGGGAGAAACAATGAAGAAAAAGAGTTCAAAGCACATTTTTCATTAAAAAGATAATACATTTAATACAATATGTTTTTTAAACTAACCATTGGATATATATCTAATGGTTATTCCCTATATTACGGACACTAACCTATATTAAACTCCTTTTATCAATTGAAATATATAGTACTCCTTTTTATAAGCTTTCTTTTTTGCATTAGTTATACTACTCATGCTCAAAACAACATTTCCATCACAGCAAAGTTTCACCCAGAACAACATAAAGTTCAAGTCAAACAAAAAATCACTTTAAAAAACACTTCTAATAAATCATTAGATAGTATTTATTTATATGATTGGAATAACGCTTATTCATCAAGAGATACTGAATTAGCTAAACGATTTGCTGAAGAATATAGTACCAAATTACATTTTTCAAGAGATGAAGAAAAGGGATTTACTAACATTCAAAAAATTAGTAGCTACACAAAGGAACTTAATTATAATAGAATAAAGGAAGATATCATTGCAGTTGCTCTAGAGCAAGCATTGCAACCTAATGATAGTATTACAATCCATTTAAACTACAAACTACAACTTCCCTCGGATAAATTTACTCGATTTGGTATTGATTCAAAAAACAATATCAAATTAAAAGAATGGTTTATCATTCCTGCTAAACTTACTGATAAGTGGATTTATTATAGTAATAAGGATTTGGATGATTTATACTTCCCTAATAGTAATATTACTCTTAATATAAGCACTCCGAATGATTACACTACAATTAGTGATTTTAATGAAATTAGTACCGTCATAAAAGATAGTATTACCACCATACATTTCTCTGGAAAAAATATAATAAATGCTGAAATTCATCTAACCAAGAATTCTAATTTTACGGAAATAGCAACTGATAAAGTTACTTTTGTATCCAATATTGAAGACAAAGGAATTAGTTCAGGACTCAAAGCAGTTATTCATGACAAAGTTGCCTATTTCTTACATGATAAGCTTGGAGATTATCCTCATGAAAAAATAATACTATCAAATACATCTTATAAAAGGAACCCAGTTTATGGATTAAATCAATTGCCTGACTTTATTCGTCCATTTCCTGATGGATTTCAATATGAAGTAAAAGTTTTAAAAGCCACTATAGCCAAATATATCAAAAACACTTTTAACACAAACCCAAGAACTGATTTCTGGTTAAATGATGCTATTGAAAGTTACTTAATGGTTAAATATATTGAGGATAATTACCCAAACATGAAAATACTAGGGTCTTTATCTAAAATATGGGGACTTCGTACTTTTGAAATTGCTAAAAAGAAATTTAACGACCAATACTATTACTTTAGTTTATACACTGCAAGAAAAAATTTAGACCAAAGATTAAATAGCTCAAAAGATTCACTTTTAAAATACAATGTCAATATTTCTAATAAAAACAAAGCCGGTGTTGGCTTGTTATACTTAAACGATTATTTAGAAAAAGATATTATCAGTGCCACTTTAAAAGATTTTTACCAGCAGAACAATTTAAAAACAATTGAATCAAAAAAAATTATTGATCTCATACAATCAAAGACTTCAAAAGACATCAGCTGGTTTATGAAAGATTATATTAATTCAAATGAAAAAATTGACTACACAATTACTAATGCAACAGAAATTAATAATGAGCTTGTTATTAATTTAAAAAACAAAGAAAAAACAAAAGCCCCTATTTCAATTTATCAAATTATAGATGGAAAAATAATCAGTAAACATTATGTTGATGGATTTGAAAAAGAAAAAACTATTCGCATACCCAGCAACAAACCAGATAGAGTAATATTAAATTATGAAGGAATTATTCCTGAATTTAATTTACGTAATAACACAAAAACAATTAAACCACATTTATTCAACAAGCCTTTAAAACTTTCTTTTTTAAAAGATGCTGAGGCTCCAAATCACAACCAATTGTTTTATGTCCCTGAACTTGGGTATAATCTATATGATGGTTTTTCTCCTGGGCTTACTTTCAATAATAAAACATTGCTTAGAAAAGCTTTCACTTACAAAATAAAACCCATTTACGGATTAAAAAGTAAATCACTGGTAGGTAGCGTTACCTCTAATTACACCAAATACTATAAAAACAAAAGTTTATTTAGTGTTACCTATGGTATATCTTATAATCAATATCATTATGAAGAAAGCTTAATGTACCAAAAGTTTAATCCGTATGTCAAAATTAATTTTAGGAATAAAAATGACTTAAGAGACAATGCAAACAAGTACATCATCGCTAGAAACGTTACTGTGCAACGCGAAAAGGATATAATTACAATTGATGATATTCCTAATTATAACGTCTTTAACCTTAAAGCAGGGATGTCGGATGCTAATTTACTTATTTTCAAATCCTTGGATACAGATATCCAATTCGCCAAGGATTTCGGGAAAATTTCAGCAAATTATGAATACCGCAAAACATTTTCAAACAACCGCCAATTAAACTTCAGGGTTTTCGCTGGAGGTTTTCTATATAATAAAACAAATACTGATTATTTTAGTTTTTCTTTAGACAGACCACAGGATTATCTTTTTGATTATAACTATTACGGTAGATCCGAAAGTACAGGAATTTACAGTCAGCAAATTATTATTGCTGAAGGAGGATTTAAATCTAAATTAAATAATTCATTAGCCAATGAATGGATGACTACAGCAAATGTAAATACTAATATTTGGAAATACATTTTTGCTTATGGTGATGCAGGATTTATTGGAAATAGTGGGAAAACAAATTTTGTTTATGATTCTGGTATACATTTGAACTTAGTACCTGATTATTTTGAATTATATTTCCCAGTATACTCCAACTTAGGATGGGAAATTGGACAACCACAATACGGGGATAAAATCAGATTTAAAGTCACCCTTACCCCTAAAGTATTAATTAGTTTATTTACCCGAAAATGGTTGTAAATAAATTATACTATTGATAATTCAAAAACTTGAAATTCTTATTTTTTTAAACAATCGTCAGAAAAAACTAGTATTTACTGATAATTACTCAAAAAAATCACGCATGTCATACTTGCGTAAAATTTAAGTTTTTTGTACTTTTGCAATTCAAGAAAATCCACATACACCTATGAACAACACAAACAAAACGACTAAAGATATTACTTTCGAAGATTTTAAAGCAGAAGTATTAAGCGATTATAAAATTGCTGTTACTAGTCGTGAATGTAGTCTATTAGGACGTCGTGAAGTGTTGACTGGAAAAGCAAAATTTGGAATTTTCGGTGATGGTAAAGAGGTACCACAACTAGCTATGGCTAAGGCTTTTAAAAATGGTGATTTCCGTTCTGGTTATTATCGTGACCAAACCTTTATGATGGCAATTGGAGCTTTAAATATTCAACAGTTTTTTGCGGGATTATATGGTCATACTGATATTGCAGAAGAACCAATGTCAGCAGGAAGACAAATGGGAGGACATTTTGCTACACATAGTTTAAATGAAGACGGCTCTTGGAAAAACTTAACACAACAAAAGAATTCTAGTGCTGACATCTCTCCAACAGCTGGTCAAATGCCACGCTTATTAGGACTTGCTCAAGCTTCAAAAATATATAGAGAAGTAAAAGGTATTGACACTGAAAAATTCTCAGTAAATGGTGATGAAATCGCTTGGGGAACTATTGGTAATGCAAGTACCAGTGAAGGTTTGTTTTTTGAAACAATCAATGCTGCTGGAGTATTACAAGTACCTATGGTAATGAATGTATGGGATGATGAATATGGAATTTCAGTTCATGCCAAACACCAAACAACAAAAGAAAATATCTCAGAAATATTAAAAGGATTTCAAAGAGATGAAAATAATAACGGTTACGAAATTTTTAGAGTAAAAGGATGGGATTACCCAAACTTAGTTGATGTATACCAAAGAGCTGCAGTAGTTGCGCGTAAGGAGCATTGTCCTGTTTTAATTCACGTAAATGAACTAACACAACCACAAGGACACTCTACTTCTGGTTCTCATGAGCGTTACAAATCTAAAGAGCGTTTAGCTTGGGAAGTTGAATTTGATTGCATGTCAAAAATGCGTCAATGGATGATAGAAAACAACATCTTTACAAATGAAGAAGCTAAAGTCATTGAAAAAGACATCCAAAAGCAAGTTCGTAAAGGAAAACAAGCTGCCTGGACTGCTTTTGTAAAACCACAAAAAGAAGAACAAATTGAAGCTGTTGCAGTATTAAAATCTGCTGCAGTAAATTCTAGTAACAAAGCTTTTATTGAAAAATTAGCGAACGAATTAGAGGTTATTAAAGAACCTATCCGTAAGGAAATTTTAATAGCTACTAGAAAAGCATTACGTTATTTAACTACTGAGAAATCAGAAACTAAAACTGCTTTAATAAATTGGATTGCTAGTTACAAAGCTAAAATTCAACCAAAATATAGTGCCAACTTATATTCTGAAAGTAATTTAAGAGCCGATAATATCAATGATGAAGCTCCAAAATACAATGATGATGCAGAAATGGTAGATGCGCGTTTAATTATGCGTGATAACTTTGATGCCATTTTTACGAAATACCCAGAATCATTAATCTTCGGAGAAGATGCTGGTCATATTGGTGATGTAAACCAAGGACTGGAAGGGATGCAAGAAAAATATGGGGAGCTAAGAGTTTCAGATACTGGAATACGTGAAGCTACTATATTAGGGCAAGGAATTGGAATGGCCATGAGAGGGTTACGTCCTATTGCTGAAATTCAGTATTTAGACTATATCTTATACGCCTTACAAATCATGTCTGATGATTTGGCAACCTTACAATACAGAACAAACGGAAAACAAAAAGCACCATTAATCATACGTACACGTGGACACCGTTTGGAAGGAATTTGGCATTCAGGTTCACAAATGGGAGGATTAATTCACTTATTAAGAGGTATACACCTTTTAGTACCAAGAAACATGATGAAAGCAGCAGGATTCTACAACACCTTATTAGAAGGAGACGAACCAGCAGTAGTTATTGAGTGTTTGAACGGATATCGTTTAAAAGAGAAAATGCCATCTAATTTAGGTGAGTTTAAAACCCCTATTGGAGTTGTAGAAACCATTAAAGAAGGAGCTGATATTACTTTAGTTTCCTATGGTTCTACCCTTAGAATTGTTGAAGAAACAGCTAAAGAATTAGCTCAAGTAGGTATTGATGCCGAAGTTATTGACATACAATCTTTATTACCGTTTGACATCAAACATGATATCGTAAAATCTGTTCAAAAAACAAACAGATTATTAGTTATTGATGAAGATGTTCCTGGTGGAGCTTCTGCATATATTTTACAAGAAATTGTTGAAAAACAAGATGCCTATAGATTTTTAGATAGTAAACCACAAACATTAGCTGCAAAAGAGCACAGACCAGCTTATGGAACTGATGGAGATTACTTTAGTAAACCATCTGCTGAAGATATTTTTGAAAAAGTATACGAAATGATGCACGAAGTAAATCCTGCAAAATTCCCTGCTTTATTCTAAAAAAAACTTTTATATTATTAAAAAACTCCAATGAATTAAATTCATTGGAGCTTTTTTTATACCTATTAAAACACATGATGTTTAGTATATCCTTCTTAAGAAAAATAGTTTTTTAAATCTTGTAAAAGTGCGTGGTAAATAGGGTTGCAAAAATCCGCTACCCCACTCTCTTTAGCTGATTCCCATTTTGAAGTCCATAATACAAAAGAAGTATTATTTTCTGAAATAGGAAACACCGTAACCTCTCCAATATATCCAGTAACGTTTTCTTTAGAAACTACTGCTGGTCCATCATCAATACTATAAGTGAATTTTCTACCAACATTATCCATTGTTTGAAGTGTTTCGTGAAAAGCATCATTTAAAATTCGCTTTGCTCCAACTTCATTGGAAGAAACATCTCCTACTACTTCAACTTTAGTGATAACATTTTTACTCCATGATAAATCATGAAATTTTTTAATGACACTCCAAACCTTATCAGCATCACTATTGACAACAATTGAATTATAACACCCCATATATCTAATTTTTAATTGGTTACCTGTATGAACAACTTAAATAATTTAAGTCGAATATTTAAACAACGTAGGCTTTAACCATAAATCTTGAGGAGATTCACAAAGTTAGGTGATTTTCATGAATAAATCAACTAGCCAATTATATCTAACTTATTTCATGATTTTTTATAAAGAAAAACTCATTTAATTGCATTCTCAAAAGCAGTTTTACCACCTACTATTGGCAATGATATTTTAGTGCCTTTTAAATCAACTGTTAACTCAGTTCCAGGTTCTGGCCAAACTGTAAATTCCTTATCACTTGAGAATATCATCAATCCAATTTGTTGTCCCTTTGCTATTATTTGATCATCAGGCATTAAATTAAACGACATTTCGTAAAACTTTCCTGGAGTCAAAGGAGTTCCTTTTGTTAATGAGCTATGATTTTGTGGATCTGCCCAACCTCTGGTAATAATATTATCAGTGATTTTAGCTTTACTATTTTCATTCCATGGTAATGAAACTAACCAAACAGACAGATTAGCCGCTGGCTTACTACTCCCTAATTTGATTGTAATTGTAGCTTCACCTGAAATATGAATATCCTCAGTCAATTCAGGACTTACATATAACAATCTGTTTTTTGAAGATTCACTTTTTGCTAAATCAGCTCCAGAAAAAGAATAATCATCAACTAAAGTTTCTTTTCCTTTTTTCTTCGATTTCTCTGTACTTAACAAACCTTTCCCTAACCCTCCAGAATTAAGATAAAATGCCACAGGAGACGCTTCTGGATTTGGATATTCGGTATATGCAGTTGGGTTGTTTTGCGCATCATTTTCTCTAACAATCCATGAACGAGCATCCTGCTCTACTCCATTTTCTATTCCATGTAAATAACGCGTAAACCACCTGTTCATCATTTTAATTGGTGGTGGACCACCATGACCATTCTGATGATAATATATTTGAGTTGGAAGACCCATTTCTTTTGCTCTTTTGTATATTCTATAACTGTGTTCTGGCATTACATTCCAATCATTAAAACCATGCGACATCAATAAAGCTGCTTTCATAGGCTTCATATCATTTAAATAATCACGTCCTGCCCAAAAATCATTATAGTCACCCGTAGCCCTATCCATTCCTTGCTTCATTTCTATATCTCTCACCGTTTTATTATTATAAGGGCGCTTAGCTTCATCTCCACTATGAATAAAGTCATATAAAACATCCACATCTTCTCCTAAATATCCTCCTGGAGATCTTACCAATCCATTAGATCTGTAATAGTGATAATAGGAAGTATTTGGAGCTATAGGAATAATTGCTTCTAGCCCCTCTACTCCTGTAGTAGCTGCTGCCAATGGAATTGTACCGTTATATGAAGTACCTGTCATACCTACTTTTCCTGTTGACCAAAACGCAGTAACTAGTTCATTACCATCAGGTGCTTTATATCCTTTTATTCTACCACACAACCAATCGATTACAGCTTTTGGAGCTAGAGATTCGTTATCCCCTCCAACAGTTGGGGCTCCTTGTGACAATCCAGTTCCTGGAGATGATGAATGCACTACGATATATCCTCTAGGCACCCATTTATTAATATGTGAATTTGAAATAATCGGACGTTTACCAATACGTATCACTTCAGGGTGTACTCTTTCTTTTTCTTTCTCTCCTATTTCATGCTTAATATCCCAAAACAATCCTTTTACATCTCTTGCGACTCCAGCAAAATAAGGACTCGAAACATATATAATCGGCAATTTTAACCCCTCGGAACCTGTTTGCTCAGGACGGGTAACTGCGACATGCATTCTGTCTAATTTCCCATCACCATCAGTATCAAATTCTGTTTCAACCCATAAGTCATGGCGTATCCACTTATTTGCATCAGAAAAGGCTCGTACAATTTGAGCTTCCCCATTTTCAAAGAAAGGAAATGCTTTAGTGATTTCTTCTTGCTTTTGAGCATTCACATTGGAAATGAATGCAACTAAAATTATTAGGCAAATTTTAGGATTGAATACTATTTTCATAATTAAAAAAGTGTTTAAAACGTTATTTTAGTGCTTGTCCTCTTTTCTAAAACAAGTTAATTTTACTTATTTGGAAAAACATCTACTTGTTCATTAACTAACGAAAATACGTTTTTCATTAAAAACTTAGCGTTAAAAATATCCTAATATATTACCCCAATACAATACTGAATTATCTTACAAAAAAAAGAGGACAACTAAACCTAGTTGCCCTTTCATTAATTTATTTTAAGAAACTTATATTGCCTGAGCTCCAGCTTCAGCTACCGTATGATCATTTTCAACCGAACTACCGCTTACCCCGATAGCGCCAATAATTTCTCCTGTTGCATTTTTGATAGGCACGCCTCCAGGAAAAGTTATCAATCCATTATTAGAGTTTTCTATATTAAATAAAGGTCCACCTGGTTGCGATAACTCACCTATTATTCCTGTATTCATATCAAAATAACGAGCTGTTTTAGCTTTTTTGATAGAAATATCTAATGAACCTAACCACGCACCGTCCATACGCCCAAAAGCAACTAAATTTGCTCCAGTATCGACAACTGCAATATTCATTTTTGTATCAATTGCTGTAGCTTTTTCTTTTGCTATTGCAATAATTTTTTCTGATTGTGATAATGTAATATTCATATTAGTTTTGTTTTAAAGATTAATTACGTTGCAAAGATATAACGACAACCTACTTTGCTATTTACTGATTTAGTCCTAAAACTTATGAAAAAAGTCCATTTTTTCTCCGCTGGTAAAATAGGACACTTATAATAAAACCTCTTTTGGAGTAACTCCAAATTTATTTTTAAAAGCAATGCTAAAATTTGAAAGATTATTGTAACCATATTCTAAATAAATATCAGAGGGTTTTAACCTCCCTTGTTTCAATATTTCTTTGGCCTTTAGAAGTCTTTTATCCTGTAACCATTTTCCGGGACTTAAATTATACTCATTTCTAAAATGACGTTTAAAGCTAGACAAACTCATATTGCATAAAAATGCAATTTCCTCTACCTTTAAATTTGAATACATATTACCTTCTATTACTCTTCTAAACGATGATGTTTCTTTCGATATTAACGACTGTAAGTATTGTTCAAATTTTGCCCCATATTTACTAACCAAGTAAAGCATTATTTCTTCAAACTTTACGGAAAGTAAATTCTCCATAAAAATTGTAGGCGATGAACTTATGGTTGATAATGATTTTAAATATGTGGCTATGAAAGCATCATTCTCAATAATAAAATAAGGGGTTTCTACATTATTTGAATTACAATTAATATGATGCTTATTCAAAAACCCCATGAGCTTTTCTTCAGAAAAAAAGAATAATTTACAGTAATAAATATCTTCAACATCTAATAACTCTGTCCAGAGTGAATTCCCTTTTTTAATCAATAATGATTGTTTTTTATTTACCGCTACTGAACCATCAGCAAAATGCACCTGCTTTTTACCTATTTGTAAAAAACTAAACATGTTCATACTTAAATTAACCTTGCTTTTCACTACATCGCTAGTCATTTTAAAATCATAAACAATTAATTCATTAGTTGTTTTATAATCATCTAAATAACTTTCGGGAACATTTTCAATTGGCATAATAACTTATTTCATAATTGCTAGTAAAATAACCTTGAATTCTTTTAATGAGATAAAACGAAGTTAGCAGTTTTACTTAAAGAATCCTATTCTTACAGCTTAAAGAAACAATATATAAACATCATATTTTTTCCGTATATTTAGTTACACATAACTAACTACTATGCTGACAAAAAAAGATAAAACCGAATACAGAAGTTTATTATTCCGTCATTTAGATGGCCTCGCAACTGCTACAACAGCTTTTTCATTACATAAAAAAGGAGTCCTTGATTACTTACTCCTACAACAACAAATATCATTAACAGCCTTAGCTAAACAATTTAATGCGAACGTAGGATATTTAAATGTTGGTTTGCGTGTCCTATGCTCACAAGGATGGCTCATACAACATATTAACACCAGTGACGGCACAATTGTTTATAAAACAAATGAAAAAAGCAAAACCGCCTTTGCCTTAGTTCCCTTATATGAAGATGCGATAAACCTTTTACAATACAGTATTCTTTTTCCTGAAGAGCGTATTGGTGCAGATGCTTTTATTGCTTTAGAACGTATATTCAAAAAATTAGAAAGCAATTACAACATCAGTAATATTAATGAAATTGAAAACCAGGTATTAAAACATATTGAAGGAGTGGTTATTGCTCCTATTATAGTTTTACTTGGGGTTAATGGGATGTTTCATAAATATTTTATGGAAGCCTCTTTCAGAGCACAGGAATACCATAAAGATCCTGAAAGTTTTAAAAAAATTCTTGACTTTTTTGTTCACTTACAGTGGTTTATTAAAAAAAAGGACACCTATCAGTTTACGAACAAAGGGTTATTTTTTGCAAAAAGAGCATCTGCTTATGGAGTAACAGTATCCTACCTCCCAACTTTTATACAATTAGATGAATTGTTATTTGGAAATCCGCTAGTATTAAACAGTTTGCCAGACGAAACTGAAAAACATGTACACAGGGAAATGAACGTATGGGGAAGTGGTGGTGCTCACAGTACATACTTTAAGGTCATTGATAAAATCATCATTAATATATTTAACAAACCTATTGATGAACAGCCAAAAGGTATTTTAGATATGGGCTGTGGAAATGGTGCATTTATACAACATATATTTGACGTTATAGAACACCAAACTTTACGAGGAAAACAGCTAGATGATCATCCTTTATTATTAGTCGGAGCTGATTTTAACCAAGCTGCACTTAAAGTTACACGTGCCAATTTGATTAAAGCAGATATTTGGGCCAAAGTTATTTGGGGAGATATTGGCAGACCAGATTTATTGGCAAATGATTTAAAAGAAAACTACACTATTGACTTAAGTGATTTGTTAAATGTCAGAACTTTTTTAGATCATAACCGAATATGGGAAATACCTTTAAATACTACAGGAAGAATAAGTACTTCATCTGGAGCCTATGCATCTAAAGGGAAACACATCTCTAATAGTTTGATAGAAGATTCATTATTAGAACATTTACTAAAATGGAAACCTTATACTGAAAAATTCGGTCTGTTAGTTATTGAACTACATACCGTAACTCCAGAATTGGTCGCAAAAAACATTGGAAAAACTGCAGCTACCGCCTATGATGCCACACATGGTTATTCTGATCAGTTTATATTAGAAATTGATGTGTTTAATAAAATCGCTTCAGAGGCAGGGTTGCACCCTGACCCTAATTACTTTACAAAATTCCCTAATAATGACTTGGCAACTGTTAGTATAAACCTTTTAAAAGGTATAGACAACTCATAATTTCTCATAAAAACAGACTTATTTACACCTACACTACAAATAGGTGTTCTATATAATGTTTAATAAAAAATACAGAAGCCATTAAACCTTTTCAATATGAGTGAGTCCAAAAGAAAACTTAAAACCCAACTCCTATGAAAAAGATTCTTGTATTTTCCGCAATTACTTTAGTGTTTTTTGCTTCTTGTAGTGATGACAATTCAAACCTAACAACAACTATAACACCCGTTACATTTAATTTTTCTGATTATTTAAATATTGATTTCAATAATTTATCAAATTATGCCTTTCAAACAACACCAATATACATCACTAAAGATAATACGATAGCTAACCCTATCACTAATGAGGGTGCTACACTTGGAAGAATTCTTTTTTACGATAAAAATTTATCTTCGGATAATACTGTTTCATGTAGTACATGTCATCAGCAAGCTAATGCATTTAGCGATACTGATGTTGCTAGCTCTGGAGTAAACGGATTAACAGGTAGGCACTCTATGAGATTAATAAATACGCGTTTTGCAGACGAAGCTAAGTTTTTTTGGGATGAACGAGCTAATACTTTAGAAGAACAAACTACAATGCCTATACAAGATCATAATGAAATGGGATTTAGTGGTACTGATGGTGATGGAAATTTTGATAATTTAATCACTAAACTTAATGATGTTGAATATTACCCTCAATTATTCGAATTTGCGTTTGGTGATCAAGTCATTACTGAACAACGCATGCAAAATGCATTGGCACAGTTTATAAGAAGTATTCAATCCTTTGATTCAAAATATGACACTGGAAGAATTGCTGTGGCTGATGACCAAGCTCCATTTTCAAACTTTACAGTTGAAGAAAACACTGGTAAACAATTATTTTTAGCTCCTCCAACCTTTGATGGAACAGGAGTTAGAACTGGAGGCGGTGTAGGTTGTGCTGGCTGTCATGCAGCACCTGAATTTGATATTGATCCGGACACTCAAAACAACGGTATCATTGGGATCTTAAACTCTGCTGATGCTGACTTAACAATAACAAGAGCTCCATCGTTAAGAGATATATTCAAACCTGATGAAACTTTAAATGGAGGATTAATGCATACTAGTATTTCGAACATCAATTCAGTTATTGAACATTACAACCAAATGTCTCCTGGTTCAGATAATGCACTATTAGACCCAAGATTAAAACCAGGTGGCAATTTGCAAAATTTAAATATGACAACCGATGAAAAAGGTAACCTGATTAGTTTCTTAAAAACCTTATCAGGTACAGATGTATACACCAACGAAAAATGGGCAGATCCTTTTGTTAATTAATACCCTTATTAATTGAAGGATTATTTGTTAATATATATTTTTGAAAATACTGAAGGAGATACCCCACATTTATTTTTAAATAGTCTTGAGAAATATGATGTATCCTCATAACCTAATTCAAAAGCAATTTCTTGCACTGTTAACTCTCCATGAGTTAACAGTCTTTTTGCTTCTAACAGAATACGTTGGTGAATTATATCAGTAGTTGTTTGCCCTACTGTATTCATTACTATTTTATTTAAATGTTTTGTACTTATATTTAATTCATTAGCATAATCACTAGCATTTTTCATAGTTAAAAAATTCTGATCAATCAACTGCTCTAATCTTCTAAAAAAAGCAACCCCCTTTTCAATTTTATGACTATTATTTTGTTCATTTTTAATATATAAACGAGTAGTTTCTATATATAATAAATCAACCAAGAGTGCTAATTTTTGGTGCCGCATAAATTCGTTCAATGTATATTCTTCTAGTATCAATTTAAAAAAAACACAAAATAAATCTAACTCTTTTTCTTCTAACAATAAAAATGGAAAATTATAAGAAGTATAAAAAAAGGGGTAATCATTTATATTCTTATTCGGAAATGATAAGTTATAAAACTCTTTTGAATGAAAAAAAATATAACCTTTTGCTTTTTCCGAGAACTCCCAATGATGAGTTTGCCCAGGATTCATTAAAAAAAGTGCTCCTCTTTTTATTGGGTAGGAATTAAAATCAACTTCATGCACCCCTGCTCCATCGGTAAATAATACAGTTAAATAAAAATCATGCTTGTGTGGTTTTGCTATAGATGAATGGTGTTTTTCCAAATGGGAGAGAAAATCATTTGCATAAAAATCGCCTTCATTTATTTTAAATTCAAATTGCTTTATATTCAGTATTGGTAAAAAACTCATAGACCAAAGTTATATATAAAACGTGATTTGTCCTAACATAAACGTGTTTCAATCAATTGACCTTACTATATATTGTTGAACTTTGTAAAAAAAATCATGTTGTTAAAACCTCTCATTAAACACAAATGTCCTAATTGTAAAAAAGGAAATATTTTTAGTAGTAAAAGTATTTTTAGTTTTGGAAAAATGAATTCTAGTTGCCCAGAATGTTCATTAAAATATCATGTTGAACCTGGATTTTTTTATGGAGCAATGTATATCAGCTATATACTAACTGTAGCTGAAGGCATAATCACCTATTTAATAGGTCAACTCTTTTTTGAAAAAGCATTTGACTTGAGAATTATTCCATACATTATTGGGGTGATAATACTATTATCTACCACAAACTTTAAATTATCAAGAGTCCTATGGATATACATTTTTTTAAGCCCTAAAAAGAAAGCAATAGCTCCGGAGTAAGTATTTACCTAAAATTATAATTTGAATACATGCTTTTATACCAATGCAAAATTTAGTAACTTTAGTAGTACAAGATATATAATTAGTAGGGTACAAATGACAATTACTGAATTCACTATACGGCTTTTATCTGCTGCTTTTGCTGGAATGTTTATTGGGTTTGAAAGACAATGGAATAACAAATCGGCAGGAATCAGAACCAATACGTTGGTTGCGATTGGAGCTGCACTTTATGTGCTACTATCTATTAACATTAATACGGAAAGTGAAGGCACTACAAGAATTATTGGTCAAGTTGTAACAGGAATAGGGTTCTTAGGAGCTGGAATCATTTTTAAAGAAGGATTAAATGTTCGTGGACTTACGACTGCTGCTACTGTTTGGTGCAGTGCCGCTATAGGGTGTCTTTCGGCTTCAGGTTATTATATAGAAGCCCTTATTGGAACTATAATAATTCTACTTGTCAATTTAGTTCTAAAACCAATACACAATTGGCTGTTTAACAGAAATAAGCGTTAATTCATTATTTTAAAAAGTAACTCCTTTAATAAGTCGCTTTGTGGTAAATTACTTGCACCAACACCTTTACTTTTTAAGTCAGCTTCACGTAGCAATGCCACTACCTGACTCACTTTCCGCATTGGAAAGTTTTTCCCTGCCGCTTGGTATTCCTTAACAAAAAACGGGTTTATCTTTAAAGCTTTAGCAACACTAAATTGCGATTTATCACCCAAAGCATGATATTGTAATAATTGTGAAAAGAAATTATACAATAAAGAAACCGTTACTACAGTAGGGTTATCTTTTGGGTTTTGAGCAAAATAGTTAATGATCTTATTGGCTTTTAAAATATCGCGTTCTCCTACTGATTTTCGGAGCTCAAAATTATTATAATCCTTACTTATTCCAATATTCTCTTCAATATGTTTTGGCGAAATTTCTGTCCCAGAAGGAAGTACCAATTGTAATTTTTCTAATTCATTATTTATTTTCCCCAAATCAGTCCCTAAAAACTCCACCAACATCTGCGCAGCTTTTTGACTAATCGTATATTTTTTACTAGCTAAAACCCTTCGTATCCAATCAGGAACTTGATTATCATAAAGTTTTTTACTTTCAAATAAAACTCCAGCTTTATCAATTGTTTTATATAGTTTTTTACGTTTATCTAATTTTTTATATTTATAGCAAATCACCAATACTGTTGTAGGTTGCGGATTTGCAGCATAAGCCTCCAACTTATCTATTGTTCTACTCAGGTCCTGAGCTTCTTTGACCAATACTACTTGCTTTTCAGCCATCATGGGATAGCGTTTTGCTTTGGATACGATATCTTCAATAGTAACATCTCTACCGTACAAAACCATTTGATTGAACCCCTTTTCTTCTTCAGCTAATACATTTTTTTCAATGTAAGATGAAATCGCATCTATATAATATGGTTCGTCCCCCATTAAAAAATAAATGGGTTTGGTATTTCCGTTTTTTATGTCAGTAACAATTTGTTTTACTTTATCCATGAAAAAAATCAATTTTTGAAGATTAAGAAATCAAAAGATTCTTATTTTTGAATGGTGCAACAGCTAAATTTCCCTACATACCCCTTTCGCATCAAAAATAGCGAAAATAAACTCAGTATATTTGATGATGTCAGGAAAAAATTTATTGTCCTGACTCCTGAAGAATGGGTGCGCCAACATTGTGTTCTGTTTTTAATGATTGAAAAAAAATATCCGAAATCATTAATAAATGTAGAAAAAGAGTTACTGATTAATGGACGAAAAAAAAGATATGACATTGTTGTTTTTAATTCTGATGGAAGTATTAACATTTTAATAGAATGTAAATCTCCAAAAATTCCCATTACACAAAAAACTTTTGATCAAATAGCACAATACAATTTAAAATTGAACGCCAACTTATTAATGGTAACTAATGGATTAAAACATTATTATTGCCAAATGGACTATAACAATGAACGTTATCAGTTCTTAAGAGACATTCCGGAGTACTCTAAATAAACCACTACCAACAATTATATCTATAGGATTAACAAAAATTTATGTAGGTAATTAATCCGTATACCATATCTTTAACTTTTTAAATTTACACCTCAAAATATGACTTCATTATTGATTAATTGGAACCCTAGTGACACCTTAATTAACTTGGGACCCATTCCTATAAAATATTATAGCTTAATGTTTGTTATTGCTTTTTTAGGAGGCTTACAGATCATGAAGAAAATATTTAAACATGAAGCCGTGTCTGAAGATAAATTAGATACTTTATTTATTTATGGAGTCGTATCTATTTTGGTTGGTGCTCGTTTAGGACACGTATTTTTTTATGACTGGGATTATTACCAACATAATTTGTTAGAAATTATTTTACCATTTAGGTTCAACCCATTTAAGTATACAGGTATTGCTGGCTTAGCAAGTCATGGCGCTGCAATAGGTGTTATCGTTGCCATGTACTTTTACCATAAAAAATATACCGATATCAAATTATCATGGATATTAGACCGAGTGGTATTACCCGTTGCCTTTGGTGCTATTTTTGTACGTATAGGAAATTTAATTAATTCGGAAATTATTGGTAAGGCTACTAATTCCGATTATGGGTTTCGTTTTATACAACAACATTACAGGTCACATGAAGCAATGCAATTAACAGGAGCTAAAAACGCCTCTAAAGCCTATGATGCTATTGTTAATAATCCAAAATTCACTCACTTGTTAGAAGCTGTACCAATGCGTCACCCTGCACAATTGTATGAATCAATATGTTATACTTTTGTATTTGCTATTTTAATGTTTGCCTATTGGAAAACTGATAAAAAGCAAAAGCCTTTTTACATTTTTGGTTTATTTTTAGTACTGCTTTGGTCTGTTAGGTTTGTGGTTGAATTTTATAAAAAATCACAAGGTGGATTTGAAGACTCGCTAGGAGATTTATTATCTACAGGGCAATGGTTAAGTATACCGTTTATTATTATTGGATTATACTTTATGTTTCGCCCAACTAAAAAAGTAGCTTAATGGTTAAATATTTTTATAGCCTCACGATCCTAATCTTTATCCTTTCTACTTTACAATCATGTAAGAAAGAAGCCAAAAATGAAGTTACTCCCCCCAAAATAGAATTTAAACATGAGGGAAACTTACAGATCATCGATAGTGTTGGAACTATTAAAAAAGAAATTAAAATAGAAATAGCTGACAATGATTTTGAGCAACAAACTGGATTGATGTATCGCAAAAAAATGGATACTGATAAAGGTATGTTATTTATTTTTGAAGAAATTAAAGTACGAAGTTTCTATATGAAGAATACTTACATCCCATTAGATATTATCTATATCAATACCGACAATACTATTATAAACATAGCAAAGAATGCAGAACCTTTAAACGAAACTTCTCTATTTTCTGATACCCCTGCAAAATATGTGTTAGAGATTAATGCTGGCTTGAGTGATACGTGGGGAATAAAAAAAGGAAATAAAATTTCTTTTACTAAACTATAAAATTATTAAGAATAGAGAATTCTTGCTCTATTTAAATCTACCTGTTCATTATTTGATAAATAAAGAAAGTATTTTAATTGCCATAACTGTGTTTTTTCTGCTTGTTTACTCTCTACCTTAACCCAAGGTGGATAAACACGAATTGCACGTTTACCTTCTTTTAAATCAGTTGAAAATACATCATGCTTAATTAACTCCGCTTTAGGGAAAATAAATTGACCAAAATAGTTTTCATCTTTTACATTTACAACAACAAAATCAATAGCGTCAAAACAATGGTATGGCTTAATTGGTCCGTTATCAATTCGTTTCCATAAAACTACAAACTGACCAATTTTTTTTTGGGTTATTTTAGCAGTTCTGCTAATTATTCTTTTTTCATTAAGTAAATAACTACACGCAAAATACTCTTGAGACTCCTTATTCAAAATGTAATTGGTTAATTCTAATGAACAACAATCATATACAATTTCTTTAATCGTTTCTGTGTAATTCATTTTTTAAGCATGATTTTAAAATGTTAGCACATCGGGTAAATAAAAAAGTCCGAAGCTAAGCTTCGGACTTTTAATATTTTAAACAGAATCAAAATTATGCTTCCACAACTTCTTCTTCAGTTTCCTCTTCTTCTTTTTTATCTCTCTTTAATTCTTTACTTCCAACAGTATCAAACATAACTGGAGTTGCAATGAATAAAGATGAATATGTACCAACAATTACACCAATAATTAAGGCGAAGATAAATCCTTTAATAGAATCACTTCCCAAAACAAAGATAGTAACCAATACTATCAACGTAGTTATAGAAGTATTTAATGTTCTACTTAACGTACTATTTAATGCTTGGTTAACAGTTTTACCGTATGCCCACTCTTCATTGTTGTTAAAGTATTCTCTAATTCTATCAAATACAACAACCGTATCATTTAATGAGTACCCAATTACTGTTAAGATTGCCGCAATAAATGCTTGATCAATTTCCATTGTAAATCCTAAATCTAATTCTTTAGTTAATGAGAAGATTCCTAATACAATAATAACATCATGGAATACAGCTGCAACAGCACCTAAACTAAATTGCCACCATTTGAAACGCATTAAGATATACAAGAACACTACAAATAATGATCCTAATACCGCTAATAAAGAATTCTTTTTAATATCATCAGCAATTGTTGGTCCTACTTTCATAGCATTAACAATTCCCTGACCATTATCTCCTTTTGTAAATTGCTCTAAAGTCATTCCTGCAGGCAACATGTCTTTTAATTGCGTATATAAATGCTCTTTAATTTCTGCATCAATAGCCAATCCTTTTTCGGCAATTTTAAACTTAGTACTTATTTTTAACTGATCATCACCACCATATGTCTTCACTTCAGCACTTCCAAAAACTTTAGTTAACTTATCTGAAACCTCAGCAGTATTTACAGCTTTATCAAATTTAACTTGAAAAGTTCTACCTCCAACAAAGTCAATACCTTCATTTAATCCATTAGTAAATAACGAACCTAAACATGCTACAACTAATACACCAGAAATAATATATGTCAACTTTCTCTTTCCTAAGAAATTGATCCCCATGTTTTTCATTACATTTTTAGTAGCTCCTGTAGAGAATGGTAATACACCACCTTTACCAACACTCCAGTCTACTAACAGTCTTGTAATAAAAATTGCTGTAAATAATGATGTTGCAATACCAATGATTAAAGTAGTTGCGAAACCTTGAATTGGTCCCGTACCAAACATAAATAAAATAATTGCAGTTAATAAAGTAGTAACGTTCGCATCTAAAATAGATGATAATGCATTACTAAACCCATCCTTAATTGCCTCAGCTTGTGATTTCCCTAAAGCCAACTCTTCTTTAATACGTTCAAAAATAAGCACGTTGGCATCAACCGACATACCTATTGTTAATACGATACCTGCAATACCAGGAAGTGTTAATACAGCTCCTAATCCAGCAAGAATACCAAATATTAATAATATGTTTAAACCTAAAGCAATATTTGCATATAAACCAGCTTTACCATAATAGAATATCATCCAAACGAAAACCATTAATAAGGCAATCATAAATGACATTTTACCGCTATCAATAGCTTCTTGACCTAAAGATGGCCCAACTTCAGCAGATTGAATAATTTCAGCAGAAGCAGGTAATTTACCAGCTCTTAATACGTTTGCTAAATCTTTCGCCTCAGCTATTGTAAAACTTCCTGAAATACTTGTATTTCCATTAGGAATTGCTCCATTTCTACATGATGGATCAGAATAAACTATTCCATCCAACACTATAGCTATAGTGTTTTTATTTTTGAAAACATCTCCTGTTAACTTTTCCCACTGCTTTGCTCCTGAAGCATTCATCTGTACTCCTACAGAAGCTTCTTGAGTAATGGTAAAATCTTGTCTTGCGTCAGTAATAACATCACCTAACATTGCTGGAGTTCCATCTCTGTCAGATTTTAATGCTAATAAATTAACATACTTTCCTTCTTCAGGTAATTTATAATTCTTCTTCTCTAATTCTGTTAATGGTAAAGACCACTTGAATTTTGCATATTTAATATCACCAACTCTTAAATCCTTAGTGCTTTCTAAATATTCATCTATAATTTTTTGGTCACCTACTTTTGCAATACCGATACGTGTACCACCACCAGATAATGATAATACTTCAAATAAAGGATTCTTTTCATTTGCCTTTTTAATAGAATCATTATCTCCTCCTAATAAAGCTTCTGTAGAATCATCTGTAGCATCAGTCGTAACTTCCTTTACAGTTAATTCTTTTTTTAATTTATCATTTACAGCCACCAAGTATTGAGCAACTTCATTAAATGTATGTGTTTGGTAAAATTCTAATTGAGCTGTACCTGAAACTAATTTTTTAATTCTCTCAACATCTTTTGCTCCTGGCAATTCTATCAAGATACGTGCAGATTTCCCTAAACGTTGGATATTTGGTTGTGTAACTCCAAATTTATCGATACGCTTTCTTAATACTTCAAAAGCAGATTCGATTGACTCGTCTAACTTTCTTTCAAGAATAGGCTCTACATCTTTGTTTGTCATTGTAGCACTTATAGTACCATCCATCGATTTATTTGCAAAAATATCAGTAGCTGCTAAAGGTGTTGGTGTCCCCCCTTTTGCATTTACTTGATCAAAAGCAATGAAAAACGATTCTAAATATGTGTCGTCAGCATTCGTTTGTAATTCATCCGCAAGAGTTAACGCTTGGTTGAATACCGGATTCTTTGAATCGTTCGCTAAACCTATTAAGATATCTTTAGTAGATATTTGAAGAATTACGTTTACACCACCTTTTAAATCAAGACCTTCATTTAGAACTCTCTTTTTAGCATAATCGTAAGTAATTCCTGCTATTACTGATTCTCCTCCGACAGAGTCAAGATATTTCTTCTTTAATTCATCAGCATTAGCTACTTCACCTACAAATGCAGCCGCTTCTTTCTCCACCTTACTTGCTATTGACGTAAATGATAGCTGGTAAATACTTACCGCTACAAATAAGAAAGCAAACAATTTAACTATTCCTTTGTTTTGCATTATAATTTATTATTAGTTATCAATTTCTATTTTCAAACGAGCAAATATA
>Ga0209291_1000180_pt1 | contig 62114 bp, 55 predicted proteins | sample GOMGulsemesocosm_FD_184633 | JGI IMG/M metagenome (GOLD analysis project Ga0209291, IMG submission 184633) | Methane-oxidizing microbial communities from mesocosms in the Gulf of Mexico - GOM9B Gulf of Mexico (SPAdes) (version 2) | ecosystem: Environmental > Aquatic > Marine > Cold seeps... | reverse complement strand
TATCGTATTCGATGTGAGAAGTATTGATAGTAATACCACGCTCACGCTCTTCAGGAGCATTATCGATTTGTGCGAAATCTTTAACTTCACCACCGTGAACTTTAGTTAATACCGCAGAGATAGCGGCTGTTAAAGTTGTTTTACCGTGATCAACGTGTCCGATAGTACCAACGTTAACATGTGGTTTCGTACGTTCAAATTTTTCTTTAGCCATTATAAAATACCTCAAAGGGTTTTAACAAAAATTAATAAATTGATTTTGATAGAAATTCTTTAGGAATGGTGCTGATAGGCAGATTCGAACTGCCGACCTCACCCTTACCAAGGGTGCGCTCTACCAACTGAGCCATATCAGCAATCACATAAAGATGGAGCGGGCGGCGAGAATCGAACTCGCAGCTTTAGCTTGGAAGGCTAAGGTATTACCACTATACGACGCCCGCTTTTCTATCTTTATTATTGTAAAGTGGTGGAGGGAGGTGGATTCGAACCACCGAAGGCTGAGCCGTCAGATTTACAATCTGATCCCTTTGGCCACTCGGGAACCCCTCCATAACTTTACAACAATTTTATTAATGGTGCCGACTGACGGAGTCGAACTGTCGACCTACTGATTACAAGTCAGTTGCTCTACCAACTGAGCTAAGTCGGCACTACATTAAGTGGTGCGAATTCTAGAGGAATGTTTTGCGCCTTGCAAGCGTAAAAACAAAAAAAAACCATGTTTTTGACCGTTTGATGTTTTTTTAGCCATCAAGCAACAAAAAGTATATAGCTCTTAGATGAAATCACCTTATAGCACGACTAAAAGCGCTGCATTCCAAGAAAGACAAGATTATCGACAACGATATGTTCTTCTGCTAGAAACTTACTTATTTCCTCGGCATTCCCCCCAGTAATCAATATACTATCTAAGACCATTGATTTTTTTACTTGTGAAATAGCTTGTTTTATAAAACCAATAGTGGCTGCCCAACACGCGTTATTAACACAGTCAGAAGTGTTTTTCCCAAAAGCTATGGTTGACACCGCGGTTTGAGTTGCGGATATATGCGTTGTATTTGCCAATAGGCTACTAAACAATGTATCAATGCCGGGAAGTATCCAACCACCGACATGATTGGCATTCATATCAAGTAAATCTGCTGTGGTCGCAGTACCCGCATCTATAATTAAGACATTTTTATTTTTATACAATCTAGCTGCTGCTAATAAAGTTAGCCAGCGGTCAACTCCCAAAGTATTAGGTTGCTGGTAACAAGAGAGTACACCAAATCGTTCGCTTTCACTTTTAACTTGTAAAAAATGTATTTTTTTTTGCTGAGAAAATGTTGCGAATATTTCGGTCAATTTATTCTGATTAACACTTGCGAGTATAATACTTTCAACTTTGGCTGATACTTTTTCTAGCCACTTAGTATTCACATCTTCATTTGCTATATGCTTTAACTGAGTTAATTGACTATTACTTTCATAAATAAACTTAGTTCGGCTATTACCTATATCAACCATTAGTCTCATTTAATGCCTCTCATACTCACTTCACCACCATATATAGGTGATACGAGTCCGTCAGTTTCTAATAGCAAGGCACCCTGATTATTAATTCCACGACAAATCCCTATTTTTTCACGAGTCCCCGTAATCAGTTTAACGGATTTATTTAGATAGAAATCTTGCTCAGCCCACTCATTTATCATCGAGTTCAAACCTTGCAATTGGTGTTGCTTAAGGCGCGAAGTTAAAGACTCTATTAATTTAGCTGCTAATTCATTGCGATTTATTTCAATGGATTCATCACTTCCTGTTGTAACAACCATTTGTAAATCGGTCCAAGGCTGATCGACTTTTTCAGCAATTTTTTTCGGCATATCGATATTTAACCCAATACCGATAACACAATGGCAAGGCTCTAAAGCCTGACCTTCTAGATCGATAAGGATCCCAGCAAGCTTAACGCCATTATAATAAATGTCATTTGGCCATTTTAATTGAACATCAATTTTATAAAGTGTTTTTATTGCATCGCTTACGGCCAATGCAGCGACAACACTTAATCCCATAGCCGCAGCCATACCTTGTTCTAAATACCAATACATTGACATATAAATATGTGAACCAAACGGCGATATCCATTGGCGACCTCTTCGCCCCCTTCCTGCATCTTGATATTCGGCTAAGCAAACTTGCAGATTTTTATTCTGATTGGGCAAACGCCTTAATAAATAACTATTGGTGGAGTCGATAAGGTTATGTACTTCAACTTTATTTTCTAACTTTGAAGCAGTAAGGTTTTGTTGAATTTTATTTTCATCGAGCAATGACAATGGCTCAGCAAGTTTATAACCCTTCCCCGTAACACTATAAACATCAAGCCCCATTTCTCCTAATGAAGCAATATGTTTTGAAATTGAAGCACGGCTCACACCTAGCTGCTCGCCCAGCCATTGTCCTGATACAAACTGTCCATCAGCTAAATATTGGATCAGCCGCTCTCTAATTACTTTTGCCATAATCAGTTTAAATCTCCCAACGTTATTTCACCATGTTCAGCAACCATTCTTACTTCTGGTTGTAAACTGATTTTAAAACGTTCATATACTATGCGTTGAACATCCGAGGCTAAGCTTTTGATGCTTGCTCCGCTAGCAGAGTTTGCATTTGTTAAAACCAGCGCTTGTTTTTCGTGAACTGCTGCGCCATTCGTTTGGTAACCTTTTAAACCCGATGCTTCAATTAACCAACCTGCGGCTAATTTTACGCAGCCATCTTCTTGTAGATAAAAAGGGATGTCAGGGTAAGTGATTTTTAATAATGAAAAAATTTCTGAACTTATTATTGGGTTCTTGAAAAAACTTCCTGCGTTAGGAATAAGCTTAGGATCAGGTAACTTACTATTTCGGATGCTAATCACAGTATTCATAATATCGATCGCGTTACTATTTTTAGGTAAACAACTTAACCCTTTGTAATTTAGTACAGCTTGCCAGTTTTTAGGGAAGCGAAAAGTAACATGAGTAATAATGCCTTTGTTCTTTAGGTTTTTCTTAAAAATGCTAGCGCGATAATCAAATTCACATTGCGCATTATTTAACAGCTCAGACTTATTTGTTTGAAAACTAAACCAAGTAACACTTTTAATAAAATCTGCGACTTCAACGCCGTAAGCTCCAATATTCTGTACGGGAGCAGCTCCAACACTACCGGGGATCAATGCTAAATTTTCTAATCCATTAATACCTTGTTCAAGGCAAAAGCAAACGAACCTATGCCAATTTTCGCTACAAGCAACACTCACATCATAAAATTCGGGGGTTTCATCAATACTAATGCCTAGGAACTCAGGTTTAATCACTACTGGAGTTTTATTTTCAATAAAAAGAGTATTGCTGCCCTCTCCTAGAATATAGAATTCATTCTCTGTGATATAGGAAAGTGACTGTAATTCTTTTTCATTTGTTGGGTAATAAATAACAGGGGCAATTGCGCTGACTGCAAAACTGTTATTTTTTTTCAGTGAAAAGTGTTGGTGTGATTTCATATTATCAATTGAAATATCATTGAGGTAAAAACTACCGTTTATTCTACCTAAGTTTACAATAAGCGGAAGTAATTAATAAGCCAGTTATCATTACCCCTGTTTACGAATAGGCAACTTAATGATGTTATTGCGATCGTTGTAATATTTATTTTGATATTTATCGGTATCAATATTCTGACTATGATTAATAACAACACCTGTAATAGGTGCATTACTTTGTTTAAGCATACGTAAACCGGTGGTAATTTGTTCACGTTTAGTTTTCTCTCCATGTACCACATAAAGTACGCTTTCAACGAGTTTTGAAATAATAACAGCATCACTAACGGCATTTACCGGTGGTGTTTCAATTATAATACGATCGTAAAAATTTCCAAAAACTTTAATCAGCATATTAAAACGTTTCATTGATAAAAAAGCTAATGGATTTGCTGGAGATATACCGGAGGTTAAAATGTCGAGTTTTAAGTTTTTATCACGAATAATACATTCATTAATTTGATGTGTTTTCGCCAATAAATTTGATAACCCTGGACGATGAGGGTTCAAGTTCATATTCTTTGCGATGGTTGGATGACGCATATCAGCTTCGATTAACAACACTTTTTCCATTTCACTGAACGATCGTGCCAAGTGCAATGCAACGGTTGACTTACCTTCGTTAGGTACTGAAGATGTAATGGCTATCACTTTAGCTGGTTTACTTTCTCCATTAAATAAAAGGGCTGTTCTTAATGTTCGTACCGCTTCGGTAAACCGGTTGTCGGTATAATAAACATCTTCTTTCTTTTCACTATTGGAGCTTTTAAACTTAGGTAATACAGCCAAAATAGGCGCTTCACCAAAGCTCTCTAATTTACTTCGTGAGTTTAACGTATCCCTTAATAGTTCACGCATAATAATAATTATCGATGTTACAGCTAAAGAGAGGATGATACTAATAATGACCATCAGTGCTTTATTTGGCGCAAACTTACTGCGCGGAACCATAGCTTTATCAATAAAACGTACATAAAAGTTAGCTTTGTAATTCCCCATCGCATCAGCTTCTTTTAAACGAACAAGGTAATTATTATAAAGCTCTTTGTTAGTATCAACTTCTCGCTGCAGTTGCGACAACTTATTTTGCAAGCGACTTAACCTGAGGTAGTCTTTTTTAGACTCGGCTAAGCGCAGCTTTGTTCCTTTAACCTTTTCTACCGAATTCACGTAATCCTTTTCAATTGAAATTACGACTTCGTTCACTTTACGAATAATCAGTGTTTTTAATGACTCTAATTCAGCTTCTACTGCTATACGCTTTGGATGCTTAGGACCATAACGTTTCGCTAATTCAAAAAGCTTTCTAGCGACTTTTTCATCTGAACGACGTAATTGTACTATGCCAGGATGATTACTAATCTCATGTAACTCTAATAAGTCAGCAGTATTACCCCGACGTTTTTGAATGCTTTGATAAACGACCTCTAAATCATCTTCATGCTTAGATGCTTTAAGCATTGCAGAAGTCAACTCGGTCAATTCAGCAGACATCAAACCTGCAACACCAGATAGGCCAACTATATTCTCTGCTTCACGATATTCTTGTAGCGCTAGCTCTGACGTTTCGAGTTTTTTACCAAGCTCTTCTAATTGATCGACTAACCATTGTGAAGTTGACTCTTTCGAAGCACTATGAATTTCATCTTGGTATTGTAGATAAGTGATACCTATTTGATTAGCAACTTGTTGCGCCAATTTGGGGTAATGCGAAATAAAACTAATTTTAACTAACTCTGTATTTTCAATAGGAGAAATTGTTAAGCGACTTTTAAATGCCGAAATAACGCTACTCACGGTAGGCGTAGTATTTCTTTTACCGATATCAGAAAAAAAGCTAACCTTATCGTTGTACTTGCCACGATTAAACTCTTCATGTTCGACCAAGTTTAAACTTGCGATAACACGCTCGGCGAATTTCCGTGATTTTAAAAGTTCATATTGAGTTTTTACTTGTTCTTTACTAGCGTTTGACTCATTGAAGGCTTCGTTAATTGACAGGGTATTGGCAGGTTTATTACTACCTATCTGTAAGATAGCCGTTGCTTTAAAGGATGGTTTTAAAAGAGAAACGTAAAAAGCCACCATTGAAGCGATTAATAATGTGCAAAATATAATCTTCCACCGTCGCGACCACAACGGAGTTAAAATTTCTTTTAAATCCACCTCTTGATCATTTACGGTGTTAAATTTTACACTTTGTTCATCGTTCAAGATTACTGCTCTTTACTGTTGGTTAAAGTCCTTTTATATTTTCCTTTTATCAATTTTAAAAAAAACTTTGCTCTATTTTAATAATATCGTCAGGCTGGATTGCAGTGGCTACATTACCGATCACAGTCACTTTTACACCGTTTACCAATCGAGTAATTTTCCAATCGGATGAGGATGCTCTATTTGAAAGTCCTCCAGCTATTGCTATTGCCTTATCTAAGGTTAGATCATCCTGATAAGGGTAACCTCCGGGTCGTTTAACTTGCCCATGGATAAAAAATGGTCGATAGATAGCAATAGATACAGATACTTGAGGATCAACTAAATAATCTCCCAATAATCCTTTTATTATTATATTTTCTAATTCTTTAGTCGATAAGCCGATAGCTTGTATATCATCCAAAAAAGGAAATGATATAAAACCAGATTTATCAATTTTTACATCTGTAGTTAAGTCCGCTTCGCCGTATACAACAATACGTATTTTATCACCAGGGCCTAACTTATAATCACTAGCAATACTCAAAGAGCTAAATATCAGTAACAGCAATGCCGTTAGTGAAAGTATAAAACGCATATTTTTCATCCAATTTTAAATAATAACACTAAAGCCTAGTGATAAGCTATTATTCTGATAGTTTAGCTCATTTACACTTGCGTCTAGCTCATTAAAGGTAAAGCCTGCAAATATAGTTAGCCATTCATTTCGTTGATATTTAAATTTCACCTCGGAATAGAAATAATCCTCATTATCCATTTTATCTGGATAAACGATCTCTTCTTTTTTAAATCCTATAACGACCGATGTTTGAAAAAAATCAGTAAATTGATTAGATATTTGTAAGTTAGTGCTGTCAACGACACGGTAACTATCCGCTATTCTATTTGTTGATTCAAAATCTCGTAAGGTATTTATCTTCATTTGCATAAAGTCGGTTGGTCGCCAGTTAACCGTAATACGCCATTTAAAACCGCTGTCATTCGCTAAACGTTTATCGTCAAAACTCAATTGATGGTAACCCGCTAATGCTTGTAATTGCGTAACCGCTGTTGATTGCCATTTAACTCCGATAAGTGCCGCATATCTATTTTGGTTTAATGAACTATTATGTTTAAAATCTGATTGGGTATAACCTAAATCAATAGCAAAATAGGTTTTACCAGAAAGCAAATAATCAAAGGCAGCTTTAGCTAATATGTCTTTGCGGTCAAGTAATTGGTTTTGTTCTCGTCGTGTTTTATAGCGAAAATCTTTTTGTCCTAAAGATAATTTAAGTTTTGCTACAGAGCCCTCTTGCCCATACAAATAACCAATATCTGTTGAAACGGTCTTCTTATCATCCCCCGTTATTAATGACTCGGCATTTCCTAAAGACAAACCTGTTCCTCGGGACTCATAGGCTTCAGACCACATGATTTCACTAAAAAATGTTTTATTGTTATCGAGTTTGAAAAAATACTTAGGCTGCAATAACAAATCGCTGTGATCATCTTCGCTAAAATCAGTAAATTTATAATGACTTACTTTTCCATTGATTTGCACTAAATGACGAGATGCTTGGGTTTGCAAAAATACCGACGGCTCTACTTTAAAATAACCTGTACTTTTTTCGTTATCAGATTGATTAAGGAAATTACTTATTTGACCATATCCAGAAGAGAGTTCAGCTGTTAATTTGTTTCCACTTTCAAAAGTAAAATCTTCTTGGGCATAAACAAGAACACTACTACCAAGTCCGGCAAGAGAAACAACTAAGCTACTTAACAATAAACGAAATGCCACCATCTGAATTTTTATGCCTTATGTACAAGTATGAAGATACCTATAATATGCCCTAAAATTCACTAATATGAAACAATTCTGCTACATTGAGGCCGTTAAATAGACAATAAAACGGTTTATAAAAAAGCATCACTGTAAAGTGATGCTTTTCAATTGCGTAAACATTGTGTTACTTGTTTCGTACACACTAAGCTTTAATTTAATAAAAATTCACGGGATATTACCGCTTGTTAATTAATGACCGAATTAATGCTAAATGTAAGGGGATTTGAAAAATCAAATATCCTTAATAAACACTTTAGACTTTCTCTGGAAATTATACATTTCTTGTTTTCCTGCAGGAAGTTTACCAATTGGCTGTTCAATAAAACCTTGCTCTTGAAACCAATGTCCACTGACTGTTGTCAAAACAAAGAGTGAGTCCAAACTCTGTAATTTAGCCTTTTTTGCTAACGTATCCATAAGACGGCCACCGCGGTTACCTTTTCTATACTCAGGGTGAATAGCAACACAGGCTATCTCACCTGAATTAGCTTCAGGGTATGGGTAAAGCGCAGCGCATGCGATAATAACATCTTCCTTTTTCAGCACAGTAAATCGCTCGATTTCAACTTCTAATAATTCTCTAGAACGCTTAACTAACACCCCTTCAGCTTCAAGTGGAGCAAGTAAATCTAAAATGCCACCAACATCATCAATAGTAGCCGTACTGATTTGTTCCTTATGATCTTTAGCGATTAATGTGCCCGCGCCATCACGAGTAAATAACTCCTGTAATAGCGCACTATCACTTTGATAACTCACGCAGTGACAGCGTTCAACACCGTTTTCACCGCTTTGAATTATCGCGCGCAATAAAAGCTGTCGAACATGACAGTCTTTTTCATCTAGCAAGGTTTTTACCGTACGAACACTACAGCTACGAATTAACTTACCGGCTTTATCGAGTAAACCTTCATCCTCGGTCAGTGTGATCAGTTTATCTGCTTTTAAAGCAATGGCAGTTTGAGCCGCTACATCCTCTAAAGCAAGATTAAATACTTCTCCCGTTGGCGAATATCCAATAGGAGAAAGTAAAACAATTGAGCCATAATCAAGCTGCATATTAATACCGTCAGAGTCTATTCTTCGAACACTACCGGTATATTTATAATCAATTCCTTCACGCACGCCCATGGGTTTTGCGATAACAAAATTACCAGTACTTACCCTAATTTGTGAGCCATGCATTGGCGAATTAACAAGGCCCGTTGAAAGCAGCGCTTCAATGTGTAAACGCAAAGACCCTGTTGCGTCCTTAACAGCAACCAATGTTTGCGCATCAGTTATTCGAACATTATTTTCAACATTCTTTTCAATATTTCGCTGGGTCATGCGTTCTTCAATTTGCGGCCTTGCACCATGCACGACCACAAGCTTAACTCCCAAACTACGCAATAAAGAAATATCATGAATAATATTGGCAAAATTAGGATGAGAAACTGCTTCTCCGCCAAACATTAATACCACCGTTTTACCACGATGCGCATTAATATAAGGTGCGGCACTTCTAAACCATTTTACATTGTTAATATTATTATCCATGATGCTACTTATTTAACCCTAATAATTTCAATTTTCTACACACACTTTTTTGTATTGCCTGAACGATCAACAATGTATTCCATAGCAACTTCATCCGCTGGATCTTTATGAGGACTAGGTTCACTGTCTTCAATAATATTTTCCGCTAATGAACTTTTCTCAATCAAATTAAAACCTAACTGAGAGAAGTATTGCGGAATATACGTTAATACAATAATTTGCTGTAATTCCATTTGGTGAGCAAATTCGAGCAAATATTGTACGAGTGCTTCACCTTGACCTTGTTTTTGCGCAGACTCTTCAATCACTACTGAGCGTATTTCAGCCAGTCCAGTCTGATAAATATAAAGCGAAGCTGAGCCAACAACTTTCCCCTCTATCTCCGCAACCACAAAGTTTTGAATATCATGAATAATATTGTCACGAGTACGAGGTAATATTTCCCCTTTATCAGCCCAATAACTTGTTAAAGTGAAGATAGCATCTACGTCAGACATTCTCGCTCGACGTACAGACATAGCGGCCGCTTTTTGTGCATTTAAGCGCTGTTTAACTTGTTTAAGTGCACCTGTTATTTGCTGCTTACCTGGAGCACCAACAACATTTTCATTAAGAATTTCAGTCTCGTTTGATTGATTATTTGCTAAAGCTTTTTCAACCTGGCCACGTGATGTTCCTCCAAGCGCTTCTCGTTTATCTAGAGTCGACTCAATCGACAAGTGTTGATAAACATCTTGGTCAATTTTGTCGTTGTACTCTTGCAATTGAGTTAGCGTTAGGTCTTCTAGCGGTACACCTTTATCAATCGCAGCGAGTACCACTTCACCAACAATATGGTGTGCTTCACGAAATGGAATATCTTTACTAACCAGATAATCAGCTAGTTCGGTAGCGTTAGCATAACCTTGTTGTGCCGCAGCTAAGGTTCGTGAACGGTTAACTTTTAAACCGTCAGCAACAAGCACTGCCATTTCCATGCACTCTTGCCAAGTATCAAGCGCATCAAAAAGACCTTCTTTGTCTTCTTGCATGTCTTTATTATAGGCTAGTGCTAATGCTTTCATTGTGGTTAACATACCAGTAAGAGAACCAAATACACGACCAGCCTTACCACGAATGAGTTCGCATGCATCAGGGTTTTTCTTTTGCGGCATTAATGATGAGCCAGAGCTAACTAAATCACTCATTTCAACAAAGCCAGCTTCACCTGAATTATAGAAAATCAAATCTTCTGCAAAACGTGATAAATGCATCATAGAAATACTTGCTGAAGCAAGCAATTCTATGACGTGATCTCTGTCAGAAACGGCATCCAAGCTGTTTAACGTTGCCGTTCTAAAGCCTAAATTATGCGCCAATTTATTTCGATCAATTGGGTAAGCAGTTCCCGCTAAAGCGCCTGAGCCTAATGGCGAAACATCTAAACGGTATAACGCATCTTTTAAACGGCCAATATCACGATTGAACATCTCAACATACGCTAAACACCAATGACCGAAAGTTACCGGTTGAGCACGTTGTAAATGAGTATAGCCCGGTAATACCGTGCCTTTTTCACGTTCAGCCAAATTCATCATAGCTTGTTGTAAATTGACTAAAGCAAATAATAATTCACCGCCAGTTTCTTTACACCAAAGCTTTAAATCTGTGGCTACTTGGTCGTTACGACTACGGCCAGTATGAAGCTTCTTGCCTAAATCACCGGTTTTCTCAATAAGTGCAACTTCCACCCAGCTGTGAATATCTTCAGCATCAGAGCCTAATATCTGTTGTGGGTTTTCTTCAACAGAAACTTTCAATTCGTTAAGCGCGACGGTGAGTTCAGTTAGCTCATTATCATTAATGATCCCCACTGAATGAATAGCACCCGCCCAAGCAATAGAACCAACAATGTCTTGCACTGCCATGCGGTAATCGACCGGCAAAGAATCATTAAACTTTTTAAACTGTAAACTTGGTTGCCCTTTAAAGCGTCCTCCCCATAAAGCCATGGCTATTTGTCCTTCTTGTCTTTTTGAGAGAGTGCAGTAATTCTGCTTGATAAACTAAATAAACGAATAAAACCTTCTGCATGTTTTTGGTCGTATACATCATCTGCACCAAAAGTTGCGAAAGCTTCAGAATATAAAGAGTTCGGAGAGCGACGCTGAATAACTTGTGCCATACCCTTATAAAGTTTAACAACAACATCACCAGTTAATTGCTCAGCGAATGATGCAGCAGAAGCCAATTGTGCTTTAGCAAGAGGAGTAAACCAACGACCATCATAAATAACGTGAGAAAACTCAAGACCTACAGACTCACGATATTTCAGAGACTCTTTATCTAAAATGAGTGTTTCTAGTCCTTTGTAAGCTGCCATTAATACTGTGCCACCTGGTGTTTCATAACAGCCTCTAGACTTCATACCCACTAAACGGTTTTCCACAATATCGATACGTCCTACGCCGTGCGCTGCCGCTTTATTGTTAAGGTACATTAGTGCGTCATAAGCACCTGGGCTATTTTCAGTACCATTACCCGAGAAGTCTTTACCATCAACAGCGACTAATTCACCTGCAATAAAGCTTAGCTCTATCTTTTCAGCGACATTTGGCGCATCCATAGGATCAACTGTCATCGTCCATACTTCTTTTGAGGGCTCACACCATGGATCTTCTAATTCCCCACCTTCGTGAGAGATATGCCAAGCATTGGCATCTCGGCTATAAATTTTAGTCAGTGAAGCCGCACATGGAATATCTCGCTCTGCTAAATAATCTAATAAATCTTCACGAGAAACCATATCCCATTCACGCCATGGCGCAATAACCGTGAGCTCTGGAGCAAGGGCAGCAAAACAAGCCTCGAAACGCACTTGATCGTTACCTTTCCCCGTACAACCGTGACACACCGCATCAGCACCAACCTTTAAAGCAACTTCAATATGTGCTTTGGCGATAATAGGACGTGCCATTGACGTACCTAATAAGTACTGCCCTTCGTAGACTGAACCCGTTTTAATAATTGGGTAAATGTATTCTTTGACGTATTCTTCTTTAAGGTCTGCGACATAACATTCAGAAGCACCTGACGCGATAGCCTTTTCTTTAATGCCTTCTAGCTCTTCTTCGCCTTGACCAACATCAGCGCAGAATGCGACAACTTCACAGTTATCATAATTTTCTTTTAACCATGGAATGATCGCTGAAGTATCAAGTCCGCCAGAGTATGCTAATACTACTTTTTTAATTTGTTTCTTTTTTGCTAAAGCCATTATCTTATTCCTATTAATTCTTTATATTTTGAGCCGAACCTTAGTTCGCTAATAGAGTTACTAGCACAGCATTCTGTGCCCACATTCTGTTTTCTGCTTCTTGAAATACTACAGACATTTCGCTGTCAAAAAGCTCGGTAGTTATTTCTTCCTCTAAATGAGCTGGTTGGCAGTGCATAACAATGCTCGCACCGCTATTTTCCATCATTTGATGGTTAACTTGATATGGTGCAAACTTTGCTAAAATCTCAGCTTTCTTGCTCGCATCTTCATCACCCATCGAGATCCAAGTATCAGTATATATTGCGTCTTGTTGACCTAAAGAGCCAACATCTGATGTAAGTACCAACTTACTACCTGATACCTCAGCACTGTCCTGGGCTTTCTTCAATAAAGAAATATCTGGGCCATGTCCTTGTGGGCAAACCAAAGTAAAATCAACTCCTAATATCGCCGCCATAAACATCAATGAATTTGAGACATTGTTACCATCGCCAACATAGGCAAGTTTAACTTTGGACAAATCCGAAAAATTCTCTTGCAGGGTAACGAAATCGGCCAAAGCTTGGCATGGGTGGTATATATCACAAAGCGCATTAATTACTGGTACGCTTGCATGCTCAGCTAAACCTTCAATCGAACTATTATCAAAAACACGGGCAACAATAGCGTCAGCAAAACAAGAAAGGTTTTTAGCATAATCACTGACCCTTTCACGTTCACCTAACTTTCCATTTTGTTGACCTAAATATAGAGCATGACCGCCTAATTTATTAATGCCCATATCAAAACTAACGTGTGTTCTTAATGAAGGCTTTTCAAAGATCATCGCTATAGCTTTACCCGCTAACGCTTGATTGTAATCTGCAGGGTGGTTTTTGATGTTTATAGCTAAGGCAATGAGATCCTTTATTTGTGCTTTAGTTAGCTGATCATCAGCTAAAAAGTTTTCTAGTGAGGGTTGAACTGTTGACATAATGAGTCCTATCCGAAAAAGTATTTAAATTAAACGTTTTATAACATTTGCTAATGAGGTTGAATGCGAGTACCTATTGCATCACCTTTTAATAGATTGATAATTTGTTTAGGCGACTGCCAACTGGCAACCGCGATACTTCGTCGTAATTGGCTTGCGGCATGTAAAGCCGCATTAACTTTTGCTGTCATTCCCCCAGCAATAATTCCTTCTGCAATCAGTGTGTTTGCATGAGCTTTATTCAGTGATGAAATATATTCACCATTGGCATCTTTGACGCCGTTAACGTCAGTAAGTAATAACAATTCGGCATTTAATAACTGACAAATTGCTACGGCCGCATCATCAGCATTTACATTCACTAATTCACCATTCGCTAAAGAACCAATAGAAGAGACAATAGGAAGAAAGTTTGCACTTAATAACGTATCGAGTAATTTACTGTTATGAGCGCTTGGCTCTCCTACCATACCGAGATCTTTTTTACTTAAATCACATGAAACCATATCGCCATCGTTTAGAGACAATCCGATAGCCTGCATATGTAAACTTGACGCGACAGCAACTATGGTTTTATTTACACTGCCCGCTAATGCGCCAGCTATGAGTTGCATTTGCTCTTTTGGAGTAACCCGTAAACCGTGTTTTTTCTCGGTAACAAATCCCGCTTGGTTAAGCATTTCATCGACGACACAACCACCACCATGTACGAGGACTACAGGCTGATTATTTAATGACGCTATGACATTCAACAAATCAGCTAAAGCATCCTTTTTTTCAAGGATAGCGCCACCAATTTTGATCACGAGTGTTTTATTCGTATCATTCACTGATGAAATTTTCATAATTTATTCTCTAAAGCAGACTTATTTATTAAAGAGTACTCACTTGGTAAACCAAGCGAAATATTCGCACATTGCACTGCTTGTGATGCTGCGCCTTTTAATAAATTGTCAATCGCGCAACTCACCACAACCACCTTTTTCTCTTCATCTACTTGCCAGTGCACGTCGGCAAAAGGTGTATTAGCGACATTATCAATTTTCGGCCACGCTCCAGTTAGACGAACTAACGGCTTATCTTGATATGCATTTATAAAGGCTTCATCGATTTGCTTAGTGGTAACGTCCGCTCTAATTTGTAGAGTGACAGTTGCCATTAGTCCTCTTTTATACGGAGCAAGGTGTGGATTAAAAATCACCTGTGCATTAGCTTCTTGGCTAATTTCAGGCTGATGTCTATGCTGTAAAATATTGTAAGGCGTCAAACTTACTTCATAAAAACTGGTCGCTAAGGATGCTTTTCTACCAGCACCACTGACACCACTAATACCATTGATAACGATCAACGAATTTTCGATGTGATAACTATTTGCAGTAATTGGCTTAAGCGATAATAAACTAGCCGTTGGATAACAGCCTGGCACAGCGACCAATTGTGCATTAACAATGTCTTCTATTTGCCATTCAGCTAGACCATACTTGGCTTGATTAAGTGCGGATAATTGCTTATGTTCAAAGCCATAAAAAGTCGGATAATCAGCACTGTTTTTTAAACGAAACCCACCAGATAAATCAAAAACTTTAACTCCCTGTTCAACAAAGGCCTGTGCCCAGTCAGCACTAAATTCATGTGGTGTAGCAAAGAATACCGCATCTAGGTGATTTATGTTTTCATCGAACCAGACTTGAGAAAAACATATTAATGGTAAATCACAAACACCTAAATAACGCGGATGCAATTGTGAGAAAGTCATATCTGCAGAGCTACTGTTTTCTGAAACGAGTAAATATTCAAGAGAAATTTTGTCGTGCGCGCTTAATAAACTAATAAGCTCTGCACCAACGTATCCACTTGCTCCAATAACGGCGACTTTCATATATTTTTCTCTTTTCCTTTGGTACTTTAAAAAAGTACATTGTTTTAAATTTAACTGCTTAGCAGTATTACTAAGTGTTAATAGCTTAGTCGGCGATATTCTCATAAAAATACACAAGAAAAATTTACCGTAACCTTCTTTAATTAGGTTAATTGCACTAGAATAAGAAAATAACACCGGATGACTCGATATGCAACAAAAAAGCATAACTACCCAGTAATATTTTATTTGTTTTTGATTAGATAGTGAGCCTTTATGAAAAATTTACCAAACTTTACCGATTCGTTAACGCAGTTAATTGCAAGTGCCTCTATTAGTTCTACACAGCCAAGCTGGGATCAGGGGAACTTGAACGTTATTCAACTTTTAGCCACCTGGTTTGAGCAACTTGGCTTTAGCATAGATATTCAAGCTGTTCCACAAACCCGTAATAAATATAATTTGTTAGCAAAACTAGGGAATGGTGAAGGAGGCTTACTACTAGCAGGCCATAGTGACACTGTTCCTTACGACGAAAACAGGTGGAACTCCAACCCCTTAGAAGTTGTCGACAAAAACGATAAATTCTATGGTTTAGGAACCTGTGACATGAAAGGTTTTTTTGCTTTTATTTTGCAAGTATCTAAATGTTTACCCGTTAAAAAATTAAAAAAGCCTCTCTACATTTTAGCCACAGCAGACGAAGAAACGACCATGGCCGGAGCGCGTTTTTTCACAAAAAATCAGCAGATTAAGCCAGATGTTGCAATTATTGGTGAACCGACAAACTTAGTGCCTGTTATCATGCATAAAGGACATATGTCACATCGCATAACTATTCATGGGCAGTCAGGACATTCAAGCAAGCCAAGTTTAGGCGTGAATGCAATTGAAATAATGTCTCAAGTTATTGGTCGACTCATGCAGCTTAAAGAGAACCTTGCGCACAATTATAGTAATCAAGCCTTTGACGTAACCGAGCCAACACTTAATTTAGGTGCAATACATGGCGGGGATAATGCCAACCGTATATGTGGACAATGTGAACTAGATATAGACATGCGCTCTTTGCCTGGTATGGCTGATAGTGAGCTTATTTTACTACTCAGCGAAACATTAAAACCTCTTGCTGAAAAATATCCCAACCGAGTTTCATTTAGTGAACTAGACCCTAGTTCACCAAGTTTTGAACAAAACCAAAACAGTGAATTAGTCACCATAGCTGAAGAGATCAGTGGCCATAACTGTTGTGCTGTAAACTACGCGACAGAAGCGCCATTTATTCAACAACTAGGTTGTCAAACCATTGTATTGGGTCCAGGTTCAATTGATCAAGCGCATCAGCCAAATGAATTTCTAGCTCATAGTGAAATAGCCAAAACCGAAGAATTACTGTTAAAGATGATCCAGCGTTATTGCTATTAAAAATGACTTGAAGAATTAACGGAAGCGCTTAATGTTATTAGCTTTAAACGCTTCTTCTAGCAAATTCGATTACGATTAACCGAGCCTATAACTTCATGTGTAATATTGGGAATGGTTTTCCCATTTCATCAAGTGCTGAGCGTGAAACTACTTTAAAGCCCATATGCTCATAAAAATCTATGGCTAAAGGATTTTGTTCATTCACATCAACACGATTAGCATTAAGTTCATTAATTGCATATAACAATAATAATTTACCAACTCCTTGTCCCCGAGTGTTGTTTAACACAAATAGCATTTCTATTTTAACATCGTCGATACCGACAAAGCCTAGAATAGAGCCGCTCTCGTCTTTAACACATTTCAAGGTTACTGCAGGAAAAGCATGTTCAATGATAATGGGTTTAAAAAACTCAATATCTTCTTCAGTAATGAAGTCATGAGTTGCCCGGACTGAATTCTCCCAAACGGCTAACATTTCTGTGTAGTATTCAGGGAGCACATTTTCAACAATCATAATAATCTCTTTAAATTAATATTATTTCGATGCGAAGCCGCGAATGGGCATTATATATTCAAGAAAAAGCTTCAACAATATTTTATCTGTCGCGTAAAAAAATTTAGCTATTATATTAAAAACTTCAGCACAGTGAATTTTAGAGATAAAAAAAGAGCAAAGCCTTTCACCGCTTTACTCTTTTTAATGAGTATTTAAAGTTACATCATATCGCCAAACGGATTTTCGCTAGGTAACTCGATAGTATTAGTGAAACCTGTCATTGATATTTTTTCTGCATTAATTTCAATATCATCATCACCTAAAACACCGATGCCAAATTTGTAGATTAACTCAAACTGCGCATTGTCTGCTTTTTCTTGATAAACTTTTTGTTTCGCTTCAACACTTGTTAGTTTTTCTGCATAACTAGTCATTACTTCACTGCCATGACGTTTTTCTAACATAGAAAGCGTTACTTCTGGCGAAAGTAATGTTGCCGTTGCGTTATTACCACCAAAGCCTTTTGAGTTGATGAAAGCAACATCCATTTCTTCACACTGCCAATGATCAAGTGCGATGTTTAAACGTTCGTCATAAACATCATCCGCAATTGACTTTATCGTAGTAATACCTGGCATAATATTGTGTGCGAATACACCGAGCGCCATAGTAATTTGGTCACCACTCGCAGGAGCTATGGTGTGACCGACAAAAGCTTTTGGTGCGGCTACAGGCCAATTATTAATATTAAAAGTTTCAGCTAAACGATGATAAATCAGCGATTCTGTAACACGGTTTTGTGGAGTACTTGAACCATGAGCCAATATAAAACTACGCTGCTGTACTGATTCTTCACCGACAATACTCTTAGCTAAAGCGACTGATTTCGCCATAGTAATATAATTACCTGGCCCAGGAGCGGTAATTGATTTTTTAACACCGTCTGCATTAATGAAAACATCAGCAACCGAACCTAATGGTTTAGCACCTAATTCAACCGCTAAGTCATCAGCCATTATTACTAGAAAGTGTGCCGCTTCACCGATAGTAAAACCACAGTTATCACCAAATGGACGGCTAGTATCTCGATGATTTGCTTGACCTTCAGTAATGCCGTCCAGTTTTTTCAAACCTTCTTCATTAGCTAGTGCACTCATATTACCGAAGCCTTCAATAATTTCCGGTGTAATTGGGCTTTCACTGCTGCCAACAATAGCAACACGCACTCGTCCTGATTTAATATCTTGAATAGCATTACGTAAATTATAAAGGAAACTTGCACAAGCGCCTGTAGAAGTCGATGTTGTACCGACACTGCCAGTAACGTAACCATTAATAAAATCAGCTGACATGGTATTTAAACCTAACGCTAAATTTTTAGTGGTTACACGATCACCATTCAAACGGTTTTGCAACATGCCACCTAAACCTTCAGATTGCATTTGCCCAAAGGCGGAAGAAGAGTATGTGCCTACGTGGTCAGGGCTTACTTTTTCTAAAATTTCATCCCAGCTAAAACCAGTAGAATGAATAGCATCCGCCGCGCCAAAAATGGTAGTTTGTAGGCCACGAGGTTGATAACGGCTATTATATAATTTAGACGGTTCAAAACCTGTAGGTAATTGTCCTGCCGCTTTAATAGGATTATCGCGATAGCTGCTATGTTTGATTTCTAAATTATCGGTAATTTCAACTTTAACACGTTTGTTTTCTAGCGCAGTTACCTGCCAAGAACGTGGTAATGGCTTAGGTAATTCTTTTTCTTTTAATTCAAAAGTAATGTTTTCTCCGCTAGGTGCGGCAGTAATTTTACCATGACAATGTGTTGCGTCAGGATCGAAATGGTTACTTTCAATTTTACGAATTAACGTGCCATCAAGGATTTGTTGTCCAAAGCGACTTTCAACATCACTTAATGCAACACTATTACCTTCGCCATCAACTAACTGACCTTCTTGGTAAGTTAAAATGTTCATCAAGGTCGCAAGGCCAACAAAAGTTTCTTGGCGAGCTTCTGCTGTTAATTTGTCGATAACAATACGACGAAAGCCTTGGTGAAACGAGGTACGTCCTGCAGCGTTTACGCCGCCCATACCAACAATAATAGGTAATGCTGTCATTTATAATTCTCTTATTTACTTAATTCATAAATCTTGTAACCAGTGTAAAAAAAAAACATAACAATTAATTGTCATTAACAGCCAACAATAATACAATAACAGCCAAATATTACCTTATTAATTATTATGCCCCTAAAAAATACTCGTAATACCGTTAATGTGGCTTTAGCGCTTTATGATCACATGTTGGCAACAAGCGTAAGCTTACCGATTGAGATGCTCAGAGCGGGGGAAGCTTTTGCCCGAAGAGAGAATAGAAATTCGCCGAAACTCAATATAGAAATGGTCAGCGAGGAATTGGCTCCAATACGAACGCGGGCGCTTATCAAGTTATTACCCGATACTGATGTTGAACATGCGCAAAACCCTGATTATATTTTCATCCCTAGTCTTTGGCGTAATCCTCGTCCATTAATAACAAAACATCCAAAAATGGTAGCCTGGCTAAACACTATGTGGCATCAAGGTTCAACCCTTATCGGCGGTGGTACTGGGGTATGTTTTATCGCCGAGTCAGGCTTATTAGACAATCATCCTGCGACAACACATTGGCATTATGTTGATCAATTCAAACGAAACTATCCCAAGGTTGACTTAAAGCCTGATTTTTTCATTACCCAGTCTGAACGCATATATTGCGCAGCAAGTTTAAATGCCCTTGCCGATATAACGGTGCACGTTATTCATCAAACTTATGGTGAAACAGCAGCGCAGCATGTTGAACGAAATTTTTCTCACGAAATAAGAAAGCCTTATGAAGAGCAACGTTATTTAGAGGGAGCTGTTGATCGTCATCCGGATGAACTTATTACGCAAATTCAATTCTGGATGCGAACAAACCTTTCATCGACTTTGACACTGACAGAGCTTGCTTCACAATTTGGCATTAGCCATAGAACATTCAGCCGTCGATTTAAGCATGCTACTGGTATTAAAGCGTCTCATTATTGGCAAAAAGTCAGAATTGAAACCGTTAAAGATCTGTTGTCATCAAGTAACTTATCTATTCAAGAAATAGCTTTTCAAGTGGGTTATCATGACCAAGGCCAGTTAACACGACTATTCAAAAAGCAGTTAAACTTAACCCCAAGAGACTATCGAGCGATGGTGCGAAAAAAACTTTTTTCATAAAAATGGCATTACATTAACGAAAAGCGCAGAAACACTTGAATTTTGATTAAATAAGTAACATGGTACGACCACTGAAAGAAAAACATTATCGGAGCAATACACATGTCTATCGTGATCAGTGGCACGGGGTTATTTACCCCACCCCATAGCATTTCAAATGACGAATTAGTCACAGCATTTAATCAATATGTTGAAAATTATAACGCTGAAAATATAGCAGCTATCAGTAATGAACAGTTAAGCGCTTTAAAACCATCTTCAAGCGAGTTTATCGAAAAAGCATCCGGTATTAAAAGTCGTTATGTTATGTATAAAGATGGTGCGCTTGATCCTAACACTATGATGCCACTCATTCCTCAACGTAGTAATGATCAATTATCAGTGCAAGCTGAGATGGCAGTAGAAGCCGCTAAACAAGCAATGGCTGCTGCAAACAAAACTGCTGACGATATAGACTTAATTATCGTTGCTTGTTCATATACTCAACGTGCCTACCCAGCGATCGCAATAGAAGTGCAACAAGAATTAGGTTGTAAAGGTTGGGCATATGACATGCTTGTTGCGTGTTCTTCTGCAACATTCGGTATTATGAGCGCTTCGAATGCTTTACATGGCGAGACAGCAAAAACTGTATTAGTGATTAACCCTGAACTGAACTTCCCACAAATTAATTTACGCGACCGAGATAGTCACTTTATTTTTGGCGATGTAGCAACAGCTGTAGTAATTGAAAAACAATCAACGGCAACTGCCAAACATTGTTTTAAAATATTGACGAAAAAACCCATCACTACCTTTTCGAACAATATTCGTAGTAACTTTGGTCATACGAATAAGTGCGATTCAGAAACCATGTTTGACAGCGATAAGATGTTTGTTCAACAAGGGCGTAAAGTATTTAAAGAAGTACTACCTATGGTCTCACAATTAATTACTGAACAAATGGCAGAAGCAAATGTAGAAGCCAAAGACTTAAAGCGCTTATTTTTACATCAAGCAAATATCAACATGAATAACTTTGTTGCCAAAAAGGTTTTAGGTCGAGACCCTATTGATAATGAAGCGCCAATAATTTTAGATAAGTTTGCCAATACCGCTTCAGCAGGCTCTATTATTGCATTTCACTTAAACCATCAAGATATGATTGCCGGAGATAAAGCACTAATCTGTTCTTTTGGTGCGGGGTATTCTGCTGGTTGTCTCGTTATCGAGCACCTATAACTTAGCGATTACTCAGCCCATTTTGTGAAAGATAAAATGGGCTGAAAGTAATTAATGCCTAGCAAAACTCACTATGTAAAAATGCAATGAGTTTTACAGTCGAAGGGTGAGCAATCGTATAATAAATAGTTTGCGATTCTCGTCGTGTTTTTACTAAACCATCTTTTCTTAACCTCGCTAAATGCTGAGATAAACTAGATTGGCTCAAATCAATAAAGCCATTTAGCTCTGACACTGACATCTCTTTCTCGCCTAAATAACAAAGTATCAGTAATCGATTTTCATTACTCATCGCTTTTAGCAACTCTGCGGCTTGAGTTGCCTTAGTCCGCATTTCAGCTATATCAATTTTAGTTTTATCATTCATATTTTTACCTGCGTAATCGTCAGCAATATTTGATCAAAATAAATAATGTTTGATCTTACATTAGAAGGTGCTAATATAAAAGTATATTAGCATCTTCTAATGTAAGATTACCTGTTTTTTAGTTAAGGAACCGTTTTGAATTACACTCGACTACTACAACTCGCTGTTGAAAAACCTAAATTTGTTTATAGCCTAGTATTACTTATGGTGTTAATGAGCCTTGCCATGATGCCAAATATAAGCATAGATACGGATCCTGAAAATATGCTCAGTAGTGATGCGCCAGCTCGTGTATTTCATAATCAAACCAAAGCTGATTTTCAAATGCGCGATATGATTGTCGTTGGTTTAGTCACTGAAACCACAATATTTACACCCAGTTTGTTAAAGGTAGTAGAACAGCTGTCTACACAAATTCTTCGAATTGAAGGGGTTATTGAGCAAGACTTATTATCCCTTAGTGTTGTTGATAACATTAGCCAAGACATAAGTAATATAGGCGAAAATAATGGCATACGCTTCGAATATTTAATGAAAAAAGTGCCCACTACATTGGCTGATAGCATAGCGATTCAGCAAGCCGTAAAACGCTTACCTATGTTAAACAATACGTTAGTCTCTGGTAATAATAGGGCAATAGCACTTTATGTACCGATTCAATCGAAGGACATGAGCTATAATATTGCAGAGCAGATACGAGAGATTAGTAAAAGTTTCCCTAAAAATGTAGTAGTTGGTTTAGATTTTCATATTACCGGACTTCCCGTAGCAGAAGATCAGTTCGGTTATGAAATGTTTGTACAAATGGGAGTTGCCGCCCCTTTAGCCGGCTTAGCTATTTTTATTTTACTTTGGTATTTTTTTCGTAACTTTCCTTTAATAATCGCACCTATGGTTGTCGCAATGGCAACAGTAATTATCATTATGGGCTCACTCATTGCCATGGGTTTTACTGTCCATATTATGTCGTCGATGATCGCTATTTTCTTAATGCCAATTGCTGTAGTCGACTCCGTACATATTCTCTCTGAATTTGCAGAAAAATATAAAACAGGCGACAAGGCAGCTGATGTTGTAAAAGACGTAATGAAACATTTATACACCCCAATGCTTTATACTTCTGTCACTTCAGCGATTGGTTTTTATTCATTAATGTTAACCCCTATTCCACCTGTTAAAGTTTTTGGTGCTTTTATCGGAACTGGAATTTTATTAGCTTTCGCATTAACTATTATTTATATACCTGCTTATATTTCACGACTAAAACCAGAGACCTTAGCCAAATTACATACGGCTATTACCCGGTTGGAGCAAAAAGGAATCCTAGCTAAAGCATTAGAGAGCTTAGGTGGTTTTGCTACTAAAAAGACCAAACTGATTATTATTAGCTTTGTTATTCTCTTTTTAATGAGCCTTGAAGGGATTAGTCGTATTGAAATTAACGATAACCCTGTTAATTGGTTTAAGGCTGACCACGAAATTAGAATTGCAGATAAAGTATTAAATAAACATTTTGCCGGTACCTACGACGCTTGGTTAGTGTTGAAAAATAACAATGTAGAAAACAAAACTGCAGCAATACTATTTAAAGAAGTATTGGCAAATACAGACAAAACCTCCGACACCGCAAAACAGATATACGCTTTGATTGATAAAGAAGGCAATGCCTTTCTCAATCAAAATATGTTGATTTTATTAGACGATTTAAGCTTTTCATCTGATAAGGATGAGCAAGTATGGCTTGATAAATTAAGCAATATTACCGAACAGGCTTTTAACGGTAATAAGATTTTTCTTGAGCCAAGCTTACTTAATTGGCAAAGCAATTTTCAGCAGGCATTATTAACTACTGGTTTAGTAGGAAAAAGTAATGGTTTAGCCGATATTGTTAAGACGGTAAATCGCGAGCTTTACTCGGGTGAAGAAAAAGATTTTGTTATCCCAAAAACAAGGGATGGCGTAGCACAAACATTATTGCAATATCAGTCTTCACATCGTCCGCATGATTTATGGCATTTTGTCACAAAAGATTATCAGCAAGCTTTGTTATGGTTGCAAATGACTAGCGGCGATAATCAACATACTACGAAGGTGGTTAACTGGACAGAAAACTACCTTACCAAGCACCCTTTGCCAAACGGTGTTAGTTATCAGTGGGCGGGGAAATCATACCTAAATATTGTTTGGCAAGACGCCATGGTGAACGGCATGGTCGACAGTTTATTGTCGTCATTTGTCATTGTTTTTCTGATGATGGCCTTACTCTTTCGTTCATTGAAATACGGTATATTGGCAATGTTACCTTTAACGCTAACAATCTCGATGATCTACGGTTTAATTGGTTGGCTTGGTAAAGATTACGACATGCCGATAGCGGTATTATCAGCACTAACTCTAGGCCTTTCTATCGACTTCGCTATTCATTTTTTGCAACGTGCACGTGAGCTTGAAAAAGAATTTGGTAGCTTAGCACAATCGTTATCAATAATGTTTCAAGAGCCAAGCAGAGCAATTTCACGTAATGCCATTGTAATTGCCATTGGCTTTACTCCGCTATTACTGTCTCCATTGATGCCTTACATTACAGTAGGCTTTTTTCTTGCGAGTATTATGGCACTGTCAGCATTAGTAACTTTAATATTATTACCTGCATTATTGACACTGTTTAATAGTAAAGCAGCGTAAACATTAATAGGATTTTAAAATGAAATATTTATCAACGCTATTTATCGTAAGCTGGTCATTATTAAACTTTTCCGCGCTGGCAGACGAACTGAAAAATGCTAATGAAATTATTACTAAAGCTAATTTAGTTTCATATTATTCTGCTGATGATGGTAGAGCACAAGCTAGAATGATTATTGTTGACGCCCAAGGGAACAAACAGATGCGCCAGTTTACGATTCTCCGCAAAGACCAAACAGATTTAGGTAATCAAGACATTTTAGTTTTTTTTACCCGACCTACCGACGTTAACGGTACTGTATTTAGGGTGGTAAAAAAAATAGAAAGTGCTGACGACCGCTGGTTGTACTTACCCGCATTAGACCTAGTTAAGCGTATTTCAGCTGGCGATAAGCGCACTTCATTTGTCGGCGCTCATTTTTTCTATGAAGATGTTTCCGGTCGAAACCCTGCGGAAGACAACTTTACCTTATTAGGTACTGACAATGATTTTTATATTCTCCAAGCTGTTCCTAAAGACAAAAAAAGTGTTGAATTTAATCACTACATTGTAAAAATTAGCAAAACAACTTTTTTACCAATGCAGGTCGACTATTACAACAGCCAAGATAAAAAAGTACGTTCGATGACCGTATTGAAAACACAAGAAATAGAAGGAGTTACTACTGTGATGCATTCAAAAATAACGCAGCACTCCGATGGTAGCTATACAGAAATGCAATTTAGAAAAGTTAAATATAACCTTGGTCTGCCTGACAGTATTTTTTCAGAGCGCAGTTTACATAACCCACCCAAAGCTTGGTTGCGCTAAAAAATGTCATTATTCCCACTGATAAAAATACTTATTGCCTTCACAATCAGTTTATTTATAGCTTGGCAAAGTTTTGCTAGTGAAACAGCAAAAAATAATAATGGTGATTGGGGGAACTCAGATTGGGTCGAAGAAGAGATATCGCCTTGGCATTTTTCTGGATTTACCCAAGTAGGTTATGGTTATTTCTTGCAAGAGAATATTAGCTTATCAAATTCGCCTTTAAGTGAAATAACAACCCGCTTAAACCTTGATTATAGCCACCAAATTTTTGACATTGCAGTAAAAGGCGAGCTCATTTATGACAATGTTATTAGCGATACCTATTGGAAAACACGTGAATTAAACGTCAGTTTTAGCCCAACCACACGAACAGATATCAAACTAGGGCGACAAATTTTAACTTGGGGTACAGGCGACTATCTTTTTCTTAATGATTTATTTGCTAAAAATTGGCAAGCGTTTTTTTCTGGTCGCGATGACCAATACTTAAAATCACCATCAGACAGCGTTAAAGGCACTTGGTATATTGCTGATTATTCATTTGACCTTACTTGGACAGATGAATTTACACCCGACATTTATTTAACGGGCGAGCGATTTTCTTTTTATTCACAGCAAGTTCAGGACATTGTGGCTCCCAGTGACATTTTTCGTGTGCAACAAACAACTAAAAGCCAATGGGCTGCTCGCATAGCGACCAATAAAAGTGGCGTAGAGTATGCTTTTTATGGTTATAAAGGTTTTTGGCCAACGCCCGCTGGCAGTACAAGAAATACAAGCAGCTCGATGCAATTATCCCGTTACTTTCCACAAATGAACGCTTGGGGTGCGAGTATTCGAATGGCGCTAGCTGGCGGTTTATTTAATATCGAATTTTCCCGTTATAACAGTATTGAAGACAATAGAGGTAAAGATCCGTTCATTGCGAATAGTCAAAATCGTTTTTTAATCGGTTTTGAAAGCGAAGTTGCCAAAGATATAACCGCTAGCGTTCAGTTTTACCTTGAACAAACAATGCACTATGATCAGCTTATAGGCCATTCCCAGACACCAGAAACTGAAGTAGTTAAGAACCGTCAATTATTAACATTACGATTAACTTATTCAACGCTTCAACAAAAACTCATTTATAGCTTATTTAATTTTTACTCACCGTCAGATAAAGACGGCTATCTTAAGCCCTCAATAACCTATCGTTATAACGATCAATGGTCATTTTCTGGGGGAGCTAATTTATTTTGGGGTGATGAAAAGCATACTTTCTTTGGCCAACATCAGCAAAATAGTAATGCTTGGTTACGTATAAAGGCACAGTTTTAATTGGTAAGCGACTTCTCTCTATACGCTAGCGATATATCTAACAATAACTTACAGTTTTACTAGCTTATCTAACGATTTGATCACTGAAACTTACTGTGAAAAACATGAAAATAAAATCAAATACTTTGTCGAGTTAGTTATGAAAAAAATCATTACTTTGTTCTGTTTATCTCTGTTATTTCCTTTAAATGCTTATGCTAATAAATCAAATGACTATATTATTTTTCTTCATCATGACGCCAATGACAATGATCATTATTCAGCTATTGGTGTAGAGGTTATTCATCGGAATTTGAACAGTTATTTAGGTATGGCCGTTAATAGCACAATTGGCTATGCCCGCGTGAACGATAAATATAATTATGAGCATGGTTTCATTGCATGGGAGGCTGGTGTAAAAGTAGGGTATTTTTCGGACTTAAGTCTTTATGCTGAATTTGGCGTTGATTTAGCCGAACTCGCTTTTAATGATCGCAGTGATGATGACTACCCACACAATAATAAACATTATAATACTGACTTTGAAAATGATAATTTTGATCACCGAGACAGCCAAAACGATATAGATGGCTATATTGGTATCGGCAGTTCTTTGATGATTGAGCAATTAAAAATTACCGGCTTTATTCGATTTAGAGAAATTAGCGGTCATCATTGGCAAGCAAAAAATAATACCTTCAGTGGAATTGAATTGGCTATAGTTTTTTAATGAAATCCTACTGCTTTACTTGTTAGTTCCTCTTGGCTGCGGCACACTATAGCCAACGAAAATTCCAAACGAGTAGAGATAAAATGAGCGAACGTTCAGCAGCACAAAATCAGATAAAGCAAATGCTAACCATGCAAGACGCGATGAATTCACGAGTTAGTGAAACCTGGCGTGAGAATGGTTATGAATGGTATCGCGCCATTTGGGTTGAATGTGCAGAAATGCTAGACCATCACGGATGGAAGTGGTGGAAACATCAAGAGATTGACGTTGCTCAAGTACAACTTGAACTCGTTGATATATTTCACTTTGGTTTAAGCTTACGTTTAATGACTGGCGCGACAGTTGACAGTATTACTGAAACTTTAGCGACAGAATTAACGCAAAGTAGCGATGAAAGTGACTTTAAAATTGCCCTTGAAAATTTAGCGTCTGCCGCCGTAAGCAGCAAAAGTTTTGATGCCATTGCTTTAGCTGACTGCATGCGGTTAATGGATATGGACCTTGATGAGTTGTTTCGTCAATATGTTGGTAAAAACACCTTAAATTTCTTCCGTCAAGATCATGGTTATAAAGAAGGTACTTATATCAAAATTTGGCATGGCGAAGAAGATAACGAAGTATTAGCCAATTTAGTCAATGCACTCGATGCCAACGCTGGTGACTTCCAGCAACAATTGTACGCTGCACTTGAAGAAAAATATCCTTCATAATAACTAAGACAAACCAATAAAGTGCTGTAAATAACATATTTCTACAGCACTTATTTTAGTTACCTTCCTTATTTATAAAATAACTCCTGCTAAATTAATATCTGTGGCACAAATTCTGCTTAATCAATTGTTATTGAGTATACCGTCAAGAATTTGAATCGCCGGAGAAGTGTATGGAATTAATCCTTTTTGCCATGATCAGCCTAATTGTTATTGTTGCTTTATTAGCTAGCCGCTTAAACGACAGTAGCTTCCCTTTCCCATTTGAAAAAAAGAGCAGCCTTTTTACACCGGCAGAAAAAAACTTTCAAAATTTACTAGAACAAGCGCTGGGTGGAAAATATCGCATAATTAATCGGGTAAAGCTTTCAGACATAGTGACTATTCGCAATGGGGTTTCAAGCCGCGCTAGTCAAACAGCTAAAAACAATGCTGAAAGTAAATATTTAGATTTCGTTATTTGTGAGCGTGATAGCATGCAATTATGTGGAGTTATTGATCTCGTAGATACTCAGGGAAAAGGCTACAAAATTAAAAAAGATTGGTTTGTTAGCGGTGCATTAGAAGCTTCATCTATCCCGCATATACGTATTAAAGTAAAAGCGAATTATACCGTTGATGAAATTCGTTCTTGCATTTACAGTCGCTTATTAGGCAACAAACCACCAGCACCAAAAATGAAAGGAAAAGTCATTCCTGCGCCAATGTTAAAACCACGTCCAGATAAGAATAGAGAAAAAGCTGGTGTGTTATCTCCAATTGCAGCTCGCTCTCAGTTAGATACTTCGCCAAACCATGCGATGTCGCAGCGTATTCCTGCACCGCAAGTAGCAGCATTACCGCACTAGTACTTTCGAGATTGGTACTGTAAAGCATTGGTACTTTTGGGTTTCGATGCTTTGATGTTCGCATTATATTATTACTTATCAATTGTAGTTGCGCTAGAAAACAAATTGTAACCATTTAGTAGAAGTTACTATGATATTGTCTCGCCATCACCTACATCTATATGGCGCTATGATTATGAAACAAACTATTTTTTTACTGATAACTATTGTCCTTCTCTTAGGGTGTAGTAACCGTTTGCAAATACCCGAGTCAAAGTCAGGTTTCCTCAATAATTACCATTTATTCAAACCAAACCCACGAATGGATAACTCTTGGGTAAGAACCAAAAAAAACGTCACTCTTGAAACGCTAAAAAGCTACGAAAGCATAGCTATTGCGCCAATAGAGCTATGGTTAGTCCCAAACAAACCCACTCAAATTACAGACAAAAATAAACAAAAAGCACTGAACGCTTATTTTGAACAACTCATAAAAGATAAACTAGCCGATAGCTATCAAATAGTTCCTCAAGGGAGCAAAGACTCATTATTAATCAGACTTGCCTTGACTAATATAGAAGAAAAATCACCTGAATTTGAAGTACTCGACATATTACCTTTTCGTATTGCTATTAATGCTGGAGAAGGTGCATATCGATTAGCCACTGACCAGAAAGCAGTCATTGGTGAGGCGGGTTTAGAGGCTGAATTTGTTGATACAAATACCGGAGATGGATTAGTAGCTATTATTATGAATAGTAAGGGTGATGAGATGAACGTTGACGATAAAGCCAGTAATATTGATAGTTTAAAAGCGATAATTGATGCTTGGGTGGCTCAATTAGCCAATGCATTAAATGAAAAGCAAAATTAATTATCAATAAGAACCGCTCAAATAATAATTTTAAAGCTGATTTAACATTGCATTAGGGTATAATTTTGCAATTACTTACTCATTCACCTAAAAGATAATCATATGAAAGCTGGAATTATTGGCGCAATGGAGCCAGAAGTTGCTATTTTAAAAGCAAAACTAACAAATCCAACAACCACAGAACATGCGGGTTATACCTTTTATCAAGGGCAACTTAACGGTACTACAGTTGTTATTGTTCAATCAGGTATTGGTAAAGTAGCTGCGGCATTAGCAACAGCTATATTAATTGACAAATTTCAACCCGATTATGTTGTTAATACCGGCTCTGCTGGTGGCTTTGAACAATCTTTAAAAGTTGGCGATATCGTTATTAGCTCAGAAGTTCGTTATCACGATGTCGATGTTACTGCTTTTGGCTATGAAATTGGCCAATTACCAGCAAATCCTGCCGCTTATATTCCTCACCCTGCTTTAGTGAAGGCAGCGCAAGCTGGCGTTGCTGAATTAGAGAACATCCAAACCTTACTTGGCTTAATCACCACAGGTGATACTTTTATGACAGCTGATGACGATATTGCTAAAGCACGAGCAAACTTCCCGAACATGGCAGCCGTAGAAATGGAAGGTGCAGCTATAGCACATACTTGTCATCAATTTAACATTCCGTTTGTCGTAATTCGTTCTATGTCAGATATTGCCGGGAAAGAGTCTCCGACCTCATTTGAAGCTTATTTAGAAACCGCCTCAGTAAATTCATCTCAGCTAGTTGAAAACATGCTAGTTGAGTTACAAGGTAAAAAATTAAATTAATAAACTATATGGCCGCTAAAAACTTGATGAATTTAATTGAAATCAGCCCATTTACCTATTCTATAGTTATACTTTATGGTGTGATTATTCTGAAGTTTTTAGCGTCATATTTAGCTAACCATGAACCTCTTAGCTTTTTTCGCGTATTTTGCGAGCAACTCGCAACCAAGGTAAATAAAAGTAAGAACAGTGCTAGTCAGCGCCGTATTTCTGGCTTAGTTGCTATTGTAGTCACTTTAGTACCTTTGCTTATTATCCTTTGGTTATTTGAATCTTTTATTGCAGCCGCTTGGCTATGGCAGGGTTTTTTACTTTATTTAGCATTAGGAAATTTGCAGCTAGCAATAACCAGTAAAGAGATTGCAAAGCTGATTGTCGCCAGAAAAAACTTTGAAGCAAAGCAATTGCTAAATCCATGGGTTTTACGGGAAACCCAACAGCTATCGTCTTTGGGGTTATCGAAAAGTTGTATTGAAATGTTATTACTTAGATCAGTGCAAAACTTATTCACTATCGGTATTGTTTTTTTACTTTTAGGCCCACTTGCCGCACTAGCTGGGCGATTATTAATTGAAATGCATTATAGTTGGAACAACAAACAAAAGAGTTTTCAGCCTTTCGGTCATGCTATTGCCTATTTAGTCAATGTGGTGCAATGGCTACCCAGTCGTATTTTTTCACTGATATTATTACTGAGCTGTATTGGTAAAAACTTCACTTTATATTCACGTCTGAGTCGAAGTTATTTTTTTCAATTGAATAATAATTATCCGTTAAGTTTATTTGCTTTATCATTAGAGATTAAGCTGGGTGGTGTCGCTATGTATCAAGGTAGCAAACTTAGGAAAATCAGTTTTAATGATCACGGACGACAACCACAAGCAACCGATATTATTCATGCCAGTAAACGAATTAGTCAAATATTCTATTTCAGTTTTTTATTTTTAGCTTTACTCGCACTATTTACTTATTCTTTGAACATCAATGGCTAACGCATAATATGAATGAATTACTTTATTGGTTAGATTTATTTGGTATCGTCGTTTTTGCCCTGTCGGGTGCTTTAATGGCTGGACGTTATAAGCTTGATCCATTTGGTGTCGTTGTATTAGCATCGGTAACTGCTATTGGCGGCGGTACCATTCGAGATATTATTTTAGATACCACCGTTTTCTGGGTCGTTAACCCAATTTATCTCTATGTTATTTTAATTACCGCCGTTTTAACCATTATTATTATTCGACGTCCTAAGCTTATCCCTAAACGGTTTTTATTAATTGCTGATGCCTTTGGTTTGGCATTATTTGCGGTTCTAGGCACAGAAAAAGCCTTAAGTTTAGGTGTTCCTGTAACGGTGGCAGTGATAATGGGCACTATTACTGGAGTTGCAGGAGGAATGATCCGCGATGTTCTGTGTAATGTAATACCTATGATTTTGCGACAAGAGATTTACGCAACAGCAGCAATATTAGGCGGCAGTTTATTTGCACTATTTCAATATTTAGGCTGGCCAGAAGATATTGCTTTAATTACCGCAATAGTTGGAGCATTGTCGCTTAGATTAGCTGCGATTTATTGGCGAGTGTCACTTCCTGCTTTTCAAATTATCGAAAAAGAAGAAAATAAATAAGGTACTGTCTTGATATAACAACAGTACCATTATTATTTTACAGTAATATTTAAAATGCGTAGCTAATACCAACATTAAATGTATCTAATTCTAAATCACCCGCATCTTGATATTGTAAACTAGTATTAAGCCCAAAACCGTTATCCCAACGATATTCCCAGCCAGCTTCGATAAACAACCCAGTACCATCTTCATCGGCAATACTGCCGTGATCTAAATCAATTTGATAATCATAAAGTGCTGCACCAACTTTGGCATATAAACGGTTACGCTTTGATAAGGATAAATCTGTTTTAAGTGCAACAACAATAGCGTTATATTCAAAATTATCAGCTTGTAATGCAAACTTATTATCGTAATCTGATGCGCACTCCCAGCCACTGTCTGCATTTTCTTTGCACTCCCAATCATCAATATCTTCTGCGCCGACTAGAGCCACTTCCAAATAGTAGCTAGGTGCAAATTGATAATTGTAATAAAGGTAACTAAGAGCTACACCTTCATTGTCAGTATCTTTGCCTTTATATTCAATACCACCGCCAGCAGCATGTAAGCCAACCGTATGCGGAGATTCTAAAGCGGTATCGGCAAGTGCATTCATCGAAAGTGTGCTTGCTGAAAGTGTCAATATTATTGCCGTGAGAGAGTTTAATAATTTCATAATAACAGTCCTTAGTTGTTAACCCCATGTGGATTAAGATGATGCCATTATGGTTGATAAGTTCCCTGCACTCTGTTTTACAAGTGTTGAGAAGATGTTTATTTCTGTAAGATAATTAATAAAAAATGCAAAATGTAGTTTATTAACTAATTTGCATGATTAGACGCTCTCTAGCTCTTCATAATCACTTCACATAGAATCGTATTATGACCGAATAAGATGGAATCGTAGGAAGCTTTGCCAAATTCGATGAATGAACAGGCAAAGCAAATGTATTCTGTTAATTGGAAAGGGGAGGATATTACGCCTGCTATTAAGAGGGCATTGAGATGAGGAATTATAGATGGTTTACGCTTCAATCCCCCAACCATCATTATAGCCATTGTACTTGCTGGCTATTTGTTCGAACTGTGCTTCTTGTGCAACAATTGCGTCGTAACAAGGTAGCATTTTCACAGTACAGTCTAGATCCCACACATTAGGTGTTTCATCTGGCTGAATAGATAACCCCATTTCGGGTGCATTTTCAGCTAGGTAATCAGCCATAGCTTGTGCTTGCTCTTTTTTCTCAAACAATTGAAAAAATACAACCTGATGCATAATAGTTAAATCTACACCCGCATCTTGCATTTCAGTCAATATTTGGCCGGTTTCATCGTTTGGAAAAGTCATAAAGTTGTTATCTCTGTTAATTGAACCCACATTATACTCAGCTATTTTGCGCAACTCCACTCATCAGTAAAATTTAAGCAGTTCTTATGCTAATTTTCTCTTTGTAAGCGCTACTAGATAAAAGTTAAATCGAGGTGAATAAAAATCAGCTAGAGTATGTTATTTGCTTAAAAAATGAAAACAAGGGAGTTATTGATAACTACAAATATTTAATTCACAAGTTAATTGGCTATTTTTTGGGTAGTCAGGACATTTACCTACAGGAGTTAAATCATCAGCTACTTTTGTCAATAAAGAAGCACCGATTGTATTAATAGCAAATACACAGCTTAAATCTTCAAATTGAATATCAATTAGCACACATTGCTTTATTGAAGTGCAGGTTAAATTTTCAAGGATGACCTGCTGTTTGCTTAAAGCCAAGGGATTTACTGAAGAGTTTTTAAGTTGATTCGAGTCATCGCTCACCGCAGGGTAATCCATCGCTCTAAATCTAGCTTGTTTTCTTTCTTCTTTCGCTTTAATTTGTGCTCGTTGTTGGTCAAGTTCCTGTTTTAACAGCGTAGTAGCCGTTTCATGCTCCTTTAATAAATAACCTAATCCTAGTAATAGTGTGGCGAACACTAAGGTGGCAATCAATGTTATTGTGAACCATTTAAGCATTATCGATTCGCAACAAGTTTAGTAGTTCTTGGGGATTGACTGTAAGGGAACTGTTTCATCATCATTTCAATAGCTTGATAGATTTTTAATTGTACTTCCTGACTATTATCTCTATCTACTTTAATCTTTAAATCATAAACGCTACGCCATACGGAACGATTCGTTTTTGGATTAACGATATCCACAATTAAACCGCCTGGAGTTATTTTGAAAGGTTTTTTATTATTCTGTGCTTCACCACCTCGTAAACAATATGAGCAATAACCAATGCCTTTATTGTACTTAAGAACACCTAAACCATCTTTAATGAGATAGTAAGTAACAATAATGTCAGCTTCGCCTTCCCCTTGATATACAAAGCCATTCTTATCTAATACTTGTTCAATAGCGAGTTCAATATTATTTCTAGTAGTATCCTTGATATTCTGAAAGTCGCTAAACTCAGAACTACGCTCATAAAATCGATAGCTATCTACTTGAGAGAAATTAAAGTTTATACGAAATTGGCTGATCGCTGGGCGCGAAAAGGTACAACCTGCGAGTAGGCTTAATACACAAATAAAAACTGTAAATAAAATGGCAATACGGATAAGCATGAATAATTTGTCTATCTACTAATTGTTTTAGACTACTCTGCTGAGAAAAAATAACAACTGTTTGTACATAGAATAACAAAGTTTATTCGTTAGCGATTGAATATATTTTGCTTAAAAAACATTAGCGATTTATCACTATATAACGTGATATTTAAGTATACCAATGAATAAAGGTGATGAACTTTACGCGTTCGACCGTATGTAGATATCAGGAGTGGTATTAATATCACCTTCTTCACTAATTGTTGCTGGGGTACCATTTTGTAAAACCATTACAGCTGTACTACCACTGCAAGAATTACGAATAAACATGAGTTCGTAGCCATATTTGGTAAGGCTTGTCGCCGAAAAGCGCTGAGCTAGTGTTAGCTTTTGCCAATCATTGTTAGCATTAACGTCGCCTGAAAAACTAAGGTCTCGGCGCTCAATCAAGGTATCTCTGAACGGTTTATTTTCCATCGTTCTACCCAACATGTTATTTAACATACGGTTTAACAAAATGATTACTCTACGGCTTATATGAGTGATTATTAACGGTTTATGACAATAAATTGTCTTACCTAAAATAAGCACGAATCATTCCAAATTTAATTTTACCACTATTTACAATGAGATAGGCTGTTTTGCAGTACATAGATAACGAGCCATTTTGGGGAGTGTAAAGAAAGCAGACGAAGTTTTTTTAACCTTTTCTAACATCGCTATTTATAGCTTAATAAAAAACATTGCTTCTAAAGACATAAGAGTTCTAGGTTATTTTAAAACCTTTAAATGTTGTTTTAGATATAAAAAAGCCAGTAAGATTACTGGCTTAATAAGGCAAAGAAATAATAATGACTTATACAACTGTCACTTTAGCAAATTTTCGTTTACCAACTTGATAAACGGCCGTAGTTCCGGAGGAAATACGCAACTTATTATCAGTAATTTTTTCACCTTCAATTTTAGCTGCGCCCTGTTTAATCATGCGCATAGCTTCTGAAGTGCTTGCAGAAAGCCCTGCTTCTTTTAGTAAATTAGCAATCGCAATTTCACCACTATCATCTATGGTATTAACAGTTTTTTCTTCTATCTCATCAGGCATAGCACCCTTTTGAAAACGGTTAATGAATTCTTGATGAGCAGCTTCTGCCGCGGCATCGTCGTGAAAACGGGCAATTAATTCTTTAGCTAAATCAATTTTCACATCACGAGGATTCATTCCATCAGCAATTTTAGTTTTATATGCCGCTACTTCTTCCATAGGTTTGAAGCTTAATAATTCGTAATAGCGCCACATTAATACATCAGAAATTGACATGATTTTGCCAAACATCTCTGTTGGGCTATCTGTAATACCAATATAATTATTTAATGATTTAGACATTTTTTGTACGCCATCTAAACCTTCTAATAAAGGCATCATTAATACAGTTTGTGGGCGTTGTCCTTCAGACTTTTGTAATTCACGCCCCATTAATAAATTGAATTTTTGATCAGTGCCACCTAACTCAACATCAGCTTCAAGCGCGACAGAATCCCAACCTTGAACTAACGGATACATAAATTCATGAATAGCAATAGACTGACCGCTATTGTAGCGTTTTTTAAAGTCGTCGCGTTCCATCATACGGGCAACTGTTTGACGAGAAGCTAATTTCAACATGCCAGCGGCTCCAAGTTCATCCATCCAAGTGGAGTTGAAGGCTACTGTTGTTTTAGCAGGGTCTAATATTTTAAAGACCTGCTCTTTATATGTTTCTGCATTGGCAAGAACATCTTCTTTTGTTAACGCTTTTCGCGTAACATTTTTACCGGTTGGATCACCGATCATCCCGGTAAAATCACCGATTAAGAAAATAACTTCATGTCCTAGCTGTTGAAACTGGCGCAATTTATTAATTAGCACCGTATGCCCTAAATGCAAATCTGGTGCGGTCGGATCAAAACCCGCTTTAATTTTTAGCGGTTTACCGGTTTTTAATTTTTCTAGTAATTCACTTTCTAGCAAAATTTCTTCTGCACCACGTTTAATCTCAGCAAATGCTTGGCTGACATCAGTCATCGACTTAGCTCCAAAATATCATCATAATTTATGCATCGATTCTACTGCAATAATGCCTTAGGTTGAAAGCCTAACTTTCAATTTAAAGCAATTGTTCTATTTTTAGCTTATTTAACAAGTGTTTTTTTATAAAAAATCACTCTCGAAAGCCCGATAAGACTAGCTATTACGGCAATAAAAATTTACTAAAGCTCATTATTTGATATAGTAATCGCTAGTTGTCGTATTAATATGTTTAACGTTAGGTTGTAATTTCTTGAAAAACATACAAAATTTTTATCTACAATTACCAAAACAGCATAAGGTAATTATAAGTTCATTTAGCATAGTTATGCTGATTTTACTGCTTATTCCTTCAGAAAAGGCTACTGCGAGCCGTCAAACTAATGATTCGTCACTGCAAGTTGGTAAACGTTACGACCTAGCTTTGCCGACCAATCATGAGACAGCATTAAACACGCCTCAAAAGCATGTTCAACAAATACCACAAAAGAAAACAACTATTCCAGCCCCCAGTACAATTGATCTATCGTTAACGTGGGAAAAAGAAAAAGTACGTAGTGGTGATTCATTAGCAAAAATATTTAAGCGTCTTGGTTATAGCGCCAGAACAACTTACGATGTCAGCTCTGCTCAGGGTAAATACAGTAATTTATTAAAAAAATTAAATGTTGGTGATGTTCTTCAAATAGGTAAGAATTCAACAGGGAAATTAGCGGCATTAAGCTACCCTTTATCAAAAACAGAAACCTTACACGTAACCTTACTGGATGATGGTAAATACCAATCAAATAAAGAAACTAAAACAGTCGAAATTCGTGAGACCATTGCGCATGGCATTATCGAGAGCAACTTTTGGAATGCTGGTATTGAGTCAGGTTTAAACGACGGGCAAATCATCAATCTTGCCAATATTTTTGGCTGGGACATCGACTTTGCTTTAGATATACGTGAAGGTGACAGCTTTCATGTTGTCTTCGAGAATCGTTATATTGATGGGGATTACATCGGCTCAGGGAAAATTCTTGCCGCAGAATTTATTAATAAAGATGACCCCTTCCAAGCAATAAGATTTTCCGACGGAGAGTATTACTCCCCTGACGGCAGAAGCATGCGTAAAGCATTTTTACGCGCCCCTGTTAATTTCAAATACATAAGCTCTAGTTTTAAAAGAAAACGTTTTCATCCAGTACAAAAACGCTGGAAGGCACATAACGGTATTGACTATGCGGCGAAAAGAGGCACCCCTGTGGTGGCTGCAGGCAATGGTAAGGTAACGCATTCCGGATACAATAAAAACAATGGAAATTATGTTTTTATTCAGCACGGTAATGGTATTGTGACTAAGTATCTACATTTCTATAAACGCCCATCAGTTAAAAAAGGTCAACGAGTAAAACAAGATCAAGTTATTGGTTATGTTGGCTCTACCGGTCTAGCCTCAGGTCCTCATTTACATTATGAGTTTGTGTTAAATGGCGTGCATCGCAACCCTCGAACGGTAAAGCTGCCTGATGCCAAACCGATTAATAAAAAATATAAAGACGAATTCGCCTTACTTGCCAGCCAACGTTTAATGGAGTTATCAGGCTCTAAGCAGGCATTATTGGCAATGCAAGCGCCTTAATTCTCCTTTTCAAAATAAATAACGTGGTAGATATGACAGCAGCTAGGTTTTATATTGGGTTAATGTCAGGCACTAGTGCAGACGGTATTGACTTAGCCCTTGTCGATTTTAGTTTAGATAAGACAGAACTCATTGCCAGTTATTATCAACCTTACGATGATGCTACTCGACAAAAAATTACTGAACTTTATCAACCTACTGATAACGAAATAGATAGAGCATTTGCGCTAGATAAACTTCTTGCTCATCAATTCAGTAACGCGATAGAAAAGTTACTAGCGCAAGAGGATTTAACTGCTGATGACATTATTGCCATTGGAAATCATGGCCAAACTATACGTCATCGCCCGACAAAGAATGCCGATATAGATAGCCCTTTTACCCTACAAATTGGTTCTAATCAGACTTTAGCAGTATTAACAGGCATCCGTGTTATAGGTGATTTTAGAGCAAAAGATGTCTCCTTAGGTGGACAAGGAGCACCGTTAGTTCCTGCTTTTCATCAGTATTTATTACCCGAAAACTCACAAGACACTTTCTTAGTGAATATTGGTGGCATTGCTAACCTAACTTTCCTACCTAAAATTAATTCGTCCAAAAGCATTTTAGGCTTTGATACAGGACCAGGTAATGCACTCCTAGATGCGTGGTGCTTTCTTCACACAGGAAAAAGATATGATGATAATGGCGACTGGGGGAAAACAGGTACTATTAACCAAGTACTATTAGCAGGATTATTAGCTGATGAATACTTTTCATTACCAGCGCCCAAAAGTACAGGACGAGAATATTTCACTCTTGCGTGGTTAACGCATTTTACCCGCTCTCTCGATATATCGCCTGTCGATGTACAGGCAACCCTCACCGCACTTACAGCATGTTCAATTTCAGCAGAAATAATTAAAATATCATCTTCAGCAAAAGTCTATTTCTGCGGTGGTGGAATTGACAATAATTTTTGTTATAAGCTGTTAAAACAAAAGCTTAATTACTTTAAGGTGGATAAGATACATTCACTGAGCCTTGATAATAATGCATTAGAAGCAATGGCATTTGCATGGCTAGCTTTCGCTTATGACAAAAAAATCTATGGAAACATCCCAGCGGTTACAGGGGCTAGCAAGTCAACGGTTCTAGGTTGTGAGTTTTTACCTTAATCCTCTATAGACCTCATCAACTTTATCTCTATAATGAAACATCGCTGTTGAAAAAACATACGTAGATTGAAAGAAAATTGAACTAATTAATAAATATTAAATCTAAGTAGGGTATGTCTACACATACTTGTCGCCATAATTAACAGGCGGAAAGTATAATCAACAATAACTCAGACCACAGGTGAGGAGGAACGATGGAATTTAATGACATTCATATTGGTATGAAATGTGGTAGTAAAAAGGGCAGTGGCACTGTCACTTGGATTGACGGCTCAACCCGTACTATTTATATGGCAAATACCGAAGAAAACAACAGTTTTGAAATTGGTTTTGAAGATATCATCTATGATCCGCAAGCACATAATAAACAAGACGCTTACTACTAAATAGTCGCTAAAAAGTTATGTAAAAATAAAAAACCTCTTCTAATAAGAGGTTTTTATTGCATAAAATTCCACCACCCCCCTCTTTTATCTCACGCTATTCGATTAGCTGAAAAAACACTGATAAAACTCTCTTTTTGTAAAATATTGACTATATTTAAATCTATTAAATACATTATCTTGCTGATAAAGGTAAAAAATGTCTACAGAATCGCAAAAAGTCACATTAAGTTTAATGACAATAATCGTTTGTTTTATTATCTTTTGGTTTAATAGTTCGATATCAATATGGTTTGCGATTCCACTTTTACTCATTGTCATGGCAAGTTCCTATTTTGCTATCTATTCTCATCAACAATTCGCTAAAAACGTTCAGCTGCAACTAGAACAAACCCAGAAAAATGCCGAAGACCACCAAACATCGAATAACGGTAGCAACCAATATTTATCACTTTTTACAGAAATTGTACCCGCTTGGTCAAAGCAATTGGAGCTCGCCCGCTATCAAGGTAATAACTCCATTAACGAACTTTCTGAAACTTTTGCAGATATTCGCAACAAACTCGATATTGCCATAGAAACATCGCAAGCTACCTCCGGAGATATGCATAGCGAAACAGGTTTAACACATGTGATAAAAACAGCAGATGTAGAGCTGAATCAGATTATCCACTCTCTCAATGAAGCAATGTCTGGTCGCGATGAATTACTTTCTGAAATTAGTAATTTAACGACGATTGCCGATGAATTATCAAAAATGGGCGAAGAAGTAGCTGGTATTGCTTCACAAACAAATTTATTAGCATTGAATGCAGCAATTGAAGCCGCGCGAGCCGGTGAAGCAGGTCGAGGCTTTGCTGTTGTTGCAGATGAAGTAAGAACGCTCTCAACACGTTCTGGTGAAACAGGCGCACGAATTACCGAGCGTATTGGTCAAGTAAATAGCACATTGTTTAATACGCTAGAAAAAACGCAAAAGTTTACCGAACAAGACGCTATTTTAATTGCTGACGCAGAAAAAACTATAGAAATGGTCGTGCAGCAATACAGTAGCTCAGGTACGCAAATTATTGATTCTGCTGGTCAGTTAGAAGAAGAGAGTAAATCTGTAAAAGTAGCAATTGAAGAAGTTATTGTTTCCTTACAATTCCAAGATCGTGTAAGTCAAATTCTCGACCAAATAAATAATAATATGAATGAACTTTCACCTCATATAGAGCAATGCATTTCCGATATTTCAAACGGCACCAACAGCCACTCTATCGATAAAGCACAATGGCTTAATAATTTCAAAAGCACCTATACCACTGTAGAGCAGGTTAATTTACATGACGATTCTTCGGCGAAAGTTCAACAAGCAGATAAGTCTGAAATAACTTTTTTTTAAAACGCACGATTTATAGCAAAACTTAGAAAATAAATGCGACCGTTGGATTTAAGGAAATAGTATGAATAAAACAATTTTAATTGTTGATGACTCTGCCAGTATCAGACAGGTAGTTTCCATTACTTTAAAAGCTGCAGGTTATGATGTTATAGAGGCTGTTGATGGTAAAGATGGGCTAGCTAAACTTGATGGCAAAAAAATCCATTTGATTATTTCAGACGTCAATATGCCGAATATGGATGGTATTAGTATGGTGAAAGAAATAAAAAAAATGCCAAGCTATAAATTCACACCAATAGTCATGCTCACCACTGAAGGTTCTGATGATAAAAAGCAGCAAGGAAAGTCAGCAGGAGCAAAAGCTTGGATAGTAAAGCCTTTTCAACCGGCACAAATGCTACAAGCAGTTTCTATGCTTGTATTACCATAATTATTATCCATAGCGAATACGCCAATGAGCACAGTAAAAGTTACACAAAAGCGTAATAATTCAACAGAAATTACAATTTCTGGGGAGCTCAATATATATTCCGTTATGGAAAACTATCAGAAATATTTTCAAACCGTTAAATTCAAAGAGCAAGTTATCTTGAAATTATCCGGTATTGAAGAAGTAGATACTGCTGGCATGCAGTTACTCGTAGTTTTATTTAAAGCGATAGAGCAACAAGGCTCTACATACCTTATTCAAACTACTAGTGATTCAATTAATGAATATAGTAAATTATTCAATCTCAAGCATTATTTTAAAAATAACGATAACAAACTTCTGCTAGAGGATAAATAATGTCTCTAGATGCCGCATTAGAAACCTTTTATGTTGAAGCTCAAGAACATTTAGAGTCGATGGAAAATATTTTACTCACCATGGACGAAGGTGAATACGATCATGAAATGCTAAATGATATATTTCGTTCGGCCCACACCATCAAGGGCTCTGCTGGTATATTTGGTTTAGACCATATAGTTGACTTCACTCATGTAATTGAAAATGTTTTAGATAGAGCCCGAGAAAATAAAATCACGGTTGAAAGCGATCTCGTCGATATTCTTTTCAAGTGTCGTGACCATATGCAGTCATTAGTAAAGCTATCTTTAGAGGACTTTCAAAAATCTCATGACTGCCACGCTATTGGAAAAACATTACTTAATGATATTTCTCCTTGGTCTGATGAAGAAAATAATCATAATAAAGCTGATGAAGCAGATTCTGAAGCTATCAATCCACAGGACAACACTGACTCGTTAAGTAGCCAAGGATACTGGCATATTTCTTTACGGCTTGCCGCTGACTGCTTAAAAAATGGGATGGATCCTTTATCATTTGTTCGTTTTTTATCGACAATAGGCGAAATACACCATATTGAAACACTTGATAAAAACTTTCCTGCACTGCCTATTTTCGATCCCGAAAATTTATATTTTTCCTACGAAATTTCTTTACTGTCAGAAGCTGATAAAGAAACAATTGCAAATACTTTTATGTTTGTTGAAGAAGACTCACAGATAACCATTCTTCCTCCTAATGCCACGATAGAGAGTGTTAACCAACTCATCAGTAGCCTTCCTGAAGATGATGAATATTTAAAAGTTGTTTTTAATAAATGTGGAACCTTCTTTGAGCCTCCCCTTGAACAAACCGCAATAATAGAAAAAGCAAACACGCCCGAAAAAAATGCCAGTGCTGTACAGAAAAGCACAGCATCAACTAAAGATCTCAACAAAGAAAAAACAACGAAGACTAATACACAAATTAGAGTCGACTCAGACAGGGTTGATCATCTTATTAATTTAATTGGCGAATTAGTTATAAATCAACAACGAATAGATCTCCTTGCAAACAACGTGAAAAATCCACAGCTTACTGAAGCAGTTGGTGATTTCGAAGGCTTTACGGAACAAATACGTGATGCTGCCCTTAGCTTACGAATGGTACCTATTGGCGGTACTTTTCAGCGCTTTAAACGATTAGTACGAGATACCGCACAGCAACTAAATAAAAATGTTGAATTGCTCATTGAAGGCGCCGATACAGAATTAGATCGGTTAATGGTCGAGAAACTCACAGATCCACTGACCCATATTGTTAGAAATGCGATGGATCATGGCCTTGAATCAATTGAACAACGCTTAGCTGCGGGTAAAACAGCGCAAGGAAAACTGAAACTAGCGGCATACCATGATGCTGGTCACATTATCATTGAGATTAGTGATGATGGTAACGGTATTAATAAAGAAGTAGTACGTAAAAAAGCCATCGATAAGGGGATTATTCACGAAGAAAGTGCATTGACCGACAACGAGCTATTTCACTTAATTTTTCATCCCGGTTTCTCAACAGCAACAGCCGTAACTAACCTATCAGGTCGAGGTGTTGGTATGGATGTTGTAAAGCGTAATGTTGAAGCGCTGCAAGGAAATATTGAGATCAACAGCGAAACAGGCGTAGGTTCAACATTTAAAATTCGTTTGCCGCTAACTTTAGCGATTATTGACGGCTTTCATGTTGAAAGTCATGGAACACATTTTATCATTCCTCAAGCGACCATAATCGAATGCATAGACCTGGATAATCATATAGATATCGATGGTCGTCATTGCATAAATTTACGTGGCGATATGATTCCCTACTTAAACATGGAAGAGGTTTTTCGTTTGAGCTCTTCGACTATCCCTGTCTCTTCTAATACACAATTAACCAAAGACCATAAAACAGAGTTAGTGATCGTACAATTTGGTGGAGAATTAGCGGGTATCGCTGTCGACAAACTTAATGGGGAAATTCAAACCGTAGTAAAACCGCTCGGCCCAATATTTAAACCCCTAAAAGGAATTGGCGGTTCAAGTTTATTAGGCAGTGGCGAAATAGCCTTTATATTGGATATTCCGCAATTAATTGAATTAGCGATTGGCGGCGACGTTAATAATAACCGTGCAAATTTGACTATTGCTTCATCCAATAGCCAGAATAAAACATAGGTACTCCCATGAACCAAACAACTGAGCAAAGTACCGTATCAAATAAAACGCACCAATTTTTAACATTTACTATTGGCAGCGAACATTTTGGTATGGATTTACACCAAACTCGAGAAATAATTGAATATGCAGGTATTACTCAAGTACCTCTCATGCCAAGATTTATTTCTGGAGTGATAAACCTTCGCGGCGACGTTGTACCCGTAATTGACCTTGCTGTACGGTTAGGGCGTGAACCAATTACTATTCATAAACGTACCTGTGTCATTGTTATTGAACTTCATTCATTTGAACAACACTGCGTACTAGGATTGCTTGCTGATGCCGTTAATGAGGTTATCGATTTACCTGCTAGTGAAATTGAAGATGCACCTGCATTTGGCGCAAAAATTCGGGCTGAATTTATTCAAGGCATCGCGAAGAAATCAGGTGAATTTATAGTCTTACTTGATGCTGAAAAAACATTATCACCAATAGAGTTAGCGCATTTAGTTGAGTCTGAACTCCAGCAAGAAGCTACGTAATAGATAGCAGAACAATATTATATTTAACGACAAGAATTCAAAGAGGAAAAGCACATGCTAGAAAAATTAAGCTTAAAGGCAAAGATTGTATTTCTTGGCGTACTGGTCACGTTAGCTTTATTGCTACTAGGTTGGTCTTCATTAAATAAACTGTCTCAATTTCATCATTCAACTGAACGAGATTTTCATGAGGTCAGTGAAAATGTAGAGTTATTGACAGAAATTACTCACGCGCATGTCGTCTTTAAAATTCAAGTGCAAGAATGGAAAAATGTGCTCATCCGCGGTAATGATGCAAAACAATACGAAAAATATACAAAGCGCTTTCAAGAAAATTCAGACAGAGTGCAGGCTATATTAGCTAACGCAATTGAAAAATCCCAAACGCTAAATATTGATACCAAAAGCTTAATTAATGTAAAGGAGGAGCATGCCGATTTAAAAAAAGCTTACTTATCGGCTTTAGAGAAATTTGATGAAAGCGATAAACTCACAGGAAAAAAAGTAGATAAAAGCGTTAGTGGTGTTGACCGCCCTGCCAGTAAAGGTATGACCGAATTAGCAGATGTTACAGAGAAAAACTTTAAAGCAATTATCAAGCACACTAATGACAAAATGGAAGCCCAATACGAGTCTGCAAAATCGTCGTTAACATTATTTGTCGTTATTGGTTCATTAATCGTATTGAGTGTCATGGCGATTATATTTTATGACTTATTTAAAACCCTAGGTGGCGATCCTCGTTATGCTGCACATGTCTGCAACCAAGTGGCGAATGGCGACTTAAGTATCGATATAGAAATAGGCAATAAAGATAAAAACTCTTTATTGCTGAGTATCAATAATATGAAAAACCAGCTAGCTACAATTATCAGCGATGTACGTTCTTCAGCTGACGCACTTTCTTCGGCCTCATCACAAGTAAATTCGACAGCACAAACCATCGCTAAAGGCGCTTCAGTACAAGCGGCTAGTGTAGAGGAAACGTCAGCATCTATGGAGCAAATGTCAGCGTCTATTTCGCAGAATAATGAGAATGCAGGCATAACTGATGGTATGGCACAAAAAGCATCGAAAGAAGCCGTCTCTGGTGGTAATGCCGTAGCTGAAACGGTAGATGCTATGCAGAAAATTGCTGAAAAAATAAGTGTTATTGACGATATTGCCTATCAAACAAATTTGCTTGCGCTTAATGCAGCTATAGAAGCAGGACGCGCCGGCGATCACGGTAAAGGTTTTGCTGTTGTGGCCTCTGAAGTACGTAAATTAGCAGAGCGTAGCCAAGTGGCTGCTCAAGAAATTGGAGAACTCGCTAAAGACAGTGTAAAACGAGCTGATATTGCAGGTACTTCATTAAAAGAAATGGTGCCCTCAATTAACAAAACTGCGGACCTTGTGCAAGAGATTGCCGCCGCCTCCTCTGAACAAGCAACAGGGGTTCATCAAATAAATGAAGCAATATCGCAAGTTAATCAAACCATGCAGCATAATGCTGCCGCTTCCGAAGAACTAAGTGCAACTTCTGAAGAAATGAATACCCAAGCACTCAGTTTGCAAGAGTCGGTTAATTATTTCACATTAGAATTAACATCAATAAGAAGTAGAACGCCCGCTTCACTCTCAACAACCACCAATAATCAAAAGAAAAAGTCGGTGAAACCAGCGCACTTGAAAAAAATAGAGCAAGACTCTGAAGACGATAATTTCATTGACTACGATTAATAACAAGTCGGTAACTAAACGCGTAAACTGACTAGGGCTAAATAAACTATGGATTTAAGTGAATATTTGCCTTCTGAAAAAGAGTTTATTCTTTTTCAGAAGCTTGTTTATAACCGCTTAGGTATCAGCCTGCCGATACAAAAACGGGTAATGTTAGGGCATCGCTTAATTAAACGAGTTCGCCGAACAGAGTCAGTTAATTTTACTGATTATTTTGCTTATATTAATTTACTAGAAAACTCTGCAGAGCTTGAAATAGCACTTGAGTTAATAACCACCAATGAAACATTTTTTTTTCGCGAAGAAAAACATTTTGAATATTTAACCCATCATATTTTACCGAAAATCCCTCCAAATGAAACATTGAAAATATGGAGTGCCGCATGCTCAACAGGTGAAGAGCCTTATAGCATTGCTATGTTATTGCAACACCATTACCCAGCACCTTGGAAACTTATCGCTTCAGATGTCAATAATTCAGTTATAGATCATGCAAAAAAGGGGATATATATTAATGAAAGAACAAAATATTTACCTGACGAATATAGAAAAGCTTATTGTGTTAAAGGTGTTGATCAATTTGAAGGCTACATGAGAGTAAAACCTCAATTAAGAAATAGAGTTGAATTTTTTAACTTTAATTTGCTCAATGACATGAATTCACTAGGCAAATTTAATTTAATTTTTATTCGAAATGTGATGATTTATTTTGATGATGAAGTCAGACAAAAAATTATTAACAATATTGCTCGTATTCTTGTTCCTGAAGGTTGGTTGTTTATCAGTCACTCAGAAACATTACATGGTCTAACACATGATTTTGAGCTTATTCATCCAGCGATTTATAAGCTAAAAGCGCAACGGTAGGCGGTATTTATTATGTGTGCGGCTCAAAATCAAGCTAATGATATTCACTTACAAGCTGGTGATATATATTTTGGTCAAGCGCCTATGAGTATTAAAACACTGCTTGGCTCTTGTGTTGCGGTAACCGTGTGGCACGCCCAGCTTCGTGTAGGTGGAATTTGCCATTACTTATTAGTACCTACAAATAATTTGAAAATACAAGAACTCGGCACTAAAGATAATAATAGCTACCGTTACGCATTACCATCACTTGAATACTTATATCAAAACATGCTCAAGCATGCTCCAGTAGCAGAGTTTGAAATTTGTTTGTTTGGTGGCAGCAACATGTATTCCAATAGAGAAACACCAACCATAGGTGAAAATAACATAGCTTTTGCTCTTAGTTGGTTAAAGCAACATAAGCTTAATGTAAAAATGTCAGATGTTTTAGGTGATATTTGCCGAACAATATCTTTCAATTTATCAAACGGTAAAATAACAGTAAAACGATATCGTGAAATGTAAATTAATGAAGGAGTAATAAGTGAGCATTAATGTAATGATTGTTGACGACTCTGCTGTAGTTCGCCAAGTGATCTCCCAAGTATTAAATGAAGTATCAGACATAAATGTATATGCTGTTGCCAATGATCCCATTTTTGCTTATACAAAAATGCAGAAGAAATGGCCTGATGTCATTATTTTGGATATTGAAATGCCTCGAATGGATGGTATCACCTTTCTAAAAAAAATAATGGCAGAAAAACCAACGCCAGTAATTATTTGCTCTTCGCTTGCAGAAAAAGGTGCTGAGCTGTCCCTTGCAGCTTTAGCGGCTGGTGCCTTTGATATAGTTACTAAGCCAACGATGGGCATTAAAGATTTTTTACAAAGTTCAGGTAAAGAAATAATACGTACAGTTAAAGCCGCTGCATCTGCGAAAATACAAAAAATACCAACTGAAAGCAAAAGATCCAGTTTGACTCAATCAGCTTTATCCACATCTTCACTAAATGGTAAAACGATTGTTAACATTAATGAAGATACAGATCTAGCCGCAATCGCACACACTACCGATAAAGTAATCGGTATTGGATCATCAACGGGTGGTACTATTGCTTTAGAGAAAGTACTAACAAAACTACCGAGAACATGTCCTGGAATTGTGATTGTGCAGCATATGCCAGAAAAATTTACTGGCGCTTTTGCTGAACGATTAAATTCACTTTGTGAAATAGAAATTTTAGAGGCTAGTTCTGGTGATAGGGTATTACCTGGTAGAGCATTGATCGCTCCAGGCGGAAAGCACTTGCAAGTGAAGCGCTCGGGAGGACAATATATAACCATTGTTTCTGCGGGTCCTGCAGTCAACCGCCATTGCCCTTCTGTGGATGTGTTATTTAAATCCTTAGCGACTAATGTAAAGCAAAATGCAACGGGCGTAATTATGACAGGTATGGGAAGTGACGGTGCTCAGGGCTTACTAGCAATGAAGCAATCAGGTAGTAAAACTTTTGCCCAAAACGAGCAGTCGTGTGTAGTTTTTGGCATGCCTAAAGAGGCTATAAAGTTAAATGCCGCAGATCATATTATTGATTTAACTGAAATACCCAGCCTAATCGCACGTTAGACACTATAATATTAAAGTAAAAATGAAACTTTATCGCTCACTGGAAAACTTATGGAAAAACTGAAGGTACTGATTGTTGATGATAGCTTAGTGCAAAGAAACCATGTTATTGGTTTGTGTCAAGATCTGGCTATTACTCAAATATCTACAGCTGAGAATGGGCAACTCGCCTTAGAAATATTGCGTAAAAATCATTTTGATCTAGCTTTTATCGATTTAGAAATGCCAGTAATGGATGGTGTCGAATTAGTACGAAAAATTGCCAATGAAAAACTATTAAAATCTATCATTATTCTTAGCTCGAAGGATCCATCTTTAATTTTAAGTGTCGGCACAATGGCAGAATCTGACGGCCTGTCTGTTGTAGGAACGTTTCAAAAGCCTATAAAAGCAGAAAATCTTTCTACCAGCTTAAAGCGATTAGTTAGTAGTTGCTCTAATGAAAAAGAAAAAAGCCCTACGACACCACTAACTATAAATGAACTAAAGTCAGCCATTGAAAATCGAGAAATAACGTTATATTACCAACCTAAATTAACAGTCAAAGGATTACTGCTAAAAGGTGTTGAAGCCCTTGCTCGTTGGCAACACCCGACCCGAGGTTTTGTTTCTCCTGTTGAGTTTATTGATGCAGCCGAACGCCTAGGTTTAATCTCACCATTAACTGAGTATTTATTTGATATAGCCTTAAAACAAAAAGCATTATGGTCAAAACACGGTATCAACTTTCATTTATCATTTAACCTTTCTCCATTATCTTTAACAAATAAAGGCTTAGCTGAAAGCATTACTCAACAAGTAGGACATTATAAGATCCCCCCAAAAGATATTGTCTTAGAAATAACGGAAAATGCCATATCGGGTGAGATATCTACCGCGATTGAAACCTTAGCAAAACTGAGGTTAAAAGGCTTTAACCTTGCCATTGATGATTACGGTACTGGTTTTGCAAATGCTCAACAATTATCAAGGGTGCCAGCAACAGAGTTAAAATTGGATAGAAGCTTAGTTGATAATGTCGCGACCAACCCTCAACAGAAAGCCATTTTAAAAAGCACGGTAAATTTAAGTAAGGAGCTACAACTTGTTACTGTTGCAGAAGGTGTCGAATATCTCGAAGACTTCAAATATATCGTTCAGCTAGAAGTTGATCTTGTACAAGGATATTATTTTGCTAAACCTATGACAGCAGAAAATTTAACACTTTGGTTAAAAGCAGACTTAGCAAAAATTAGAAAAAATTTACAACAAGTACTTAGTCAATAAGCACTTTATTTAGTAGCTAAAATTAAATTCTCTAGATGAGTATTACTCACCAATGATGGCAATATTAAATTCAAAAAAAAGGAACAAAAAAAGCGTATTGAAAAATCAAATACGCTTTTTATATTTAATGAGCTTAATAAATAAACTCTAGACTTTTATACTTTCCTAGAAAGGAATGTCGTCATCAAAATCGATAGTAGGCTCTTGTGGATTAACCTTAGGAGCAGGTTGATTTTGTTGTTGTCCTTGATTAGCAAAGCCACCTTGTTGTTGTGGTGCTTGTTGAGAGAAGCCACCTTGTTGCTGCCCTTGATTGTAGTTCGGTTGTTGCTGAGCAGGCTTATATGCTTGTTGTTGCTGTTGAGGTTGCTGGTTTTGTTGTGGAGCTTGTTGAGAATAACCACCTTGCTGCTGTCCAGAGAAACCTCCAGATTGCTGGCCTTGTTGTGAGTATCCACCTGATTGTCCACCAGCACTTCCACCTTTAGAATCTAACATCTGCATTGTACCATTAAAGCCTTGTACAACAATTTCAGTGGTGTATTGATCTTGGCCCTGTTGGTTTGTCCACTTACGTGTTTGCAATGAACCTTCAATATAAACTTTAGAGCCTTTTTTAAGGTATTCACCAGCAATTTCGGCTAACTTGCCAAACATAACCACACGGTGCCATTCTGTTTTTTCTTTTTGCTCGCCAGTTTGCTTATCTTTCCAGGATTCAGATGTAGCGATAGTTAAATTCGCAACCCCACCGCCGTTAGGCATAAAACGTACTTCTGGGTCTTTACCTAAATTACCTAAAATGATTACTTTGTTAACACCGGCCATGAAAAAGTCCTATCTTTGTGCGTAAATTTTTTATTTACTGATTTTACATTATCGACAAGTAATGTGTCACTTGTCGATGCAATTTTAAAGTGGCGATTATTCTATCACTGTGAAAAAAAATATTCTTCGCTTTCCACGAATTTTTATCAATAATTTTAATCTTAGTTCACTAGCATTTTTCTTGAGAAAATAGGTGCTCTTTCATTTGATCTTTTATAACTTCAGGGATTTTTAAAGATGATTGTTTTTCAAAGCAAAAATGCACCATAACCGCTGTACCTGAAGCGCATTTGATATTATTTTGCCAAGCTTCTTGGTAAACCGTAAATGAAGATCCACCAATTCGGCCAATATAAGTGCAAATTTCAATTTCTAATGCGTAATACAGTTGTCCATGAAATTCCACATCAATTTTAGCTAAAATTAACTGCCATTGTTTGGTATCAAGCTCAGGCATAAAAAAACGAAATACAGGATCTCTTGCTCCCTCAAACCATATGGGTAATAAAGTATTATTTATATGGCCAAGTGCATCTGTATCACTAAACCTTGGCATTAACTTTTCACTAAACATCGAATTTTACCATCATTTTTATATGTCAGTATTTTACATCGTTTTTCATGAAGAAAAAGCTGAGCAGCAAAGTTTATGGAATATAAAACAACGCTATGTTAGTTTTATCATCATAATAATTAATAACAATCACAGCTATGACTGACTTTATTGAAATATACCCTAACGCCCTTTCTCAAGAGTTTTGCAAAAAATTTATCACTGATTTTGAACTTAGCCCTCATAAAAATGAAGGACGTACAGGGGGTGGTGTTGATGTAAGTAAAAAACTTAGCCAAGATATTTATTTAAACCAACGTCCCGAGTTTCAACCGGCACTACAAACTATTTTACAATCTTGTACTACGCATATTTCTGACTATGTAAATAAATACTATTTCAGTTTAATTAGCGGTATCTCGTTAACGGTGCAACACCCGGTAACTAAGCAAGCTGTGCAATTAACTGCTGATAATTTTGAAGAAGTTGGCAAGCCTAATTTAATCAATTTAATACAATATCTATTTCGACTAGCACCGATTAATGCCCAAAAATACCTGCAAGGTAAAGGCAATTACAATTATTGGCATTCCGAAATATTTCCACAGGCCGGTGAAAATGATGCGCTGCACAGAAATTTACTGTTTATCATTTATTTGAATGATGTCGATGAGGGAGGTGAAACTGACTTTTTTTATCAAGAAAAAAGCATAAAACCTAAAGCAGGCACTATGATTATTGCCCCTTGCGGTTTTACCCACACTCATAGAGGCAATGTTCCTGTATCAAGCGACAAATACGTATTAACATCTTGGATGCTATTTAATAAAGCGGAAAAAATCTACACTTAGAAAATCGAAAAAGCTAACTTATATTGATGCTTACAAAAAGCGTTTCAACAATCGATCTATTTGCGCGATTCGTAGTTTTTTCAATAACTTTTTAGGTTTTTCAGGATATTGTTCTGGCGACTCTATTTGTGAGTGGCTCTCGATTAACTGAGTATGTTGGTTAATTTCAGCAAGTTCTTTTGTTAATGTTGGTAATAAATTTTTCTCGACATCATCAATCAACAAGCCATTTTCTAGATCTAAGCCCCAAGCTCGTGGGTTTAAATTATTACCCGTTAAAATATGCCAACGCTCGTCAGCCACAACACCTTTTAAGTGAAAGCTATTATTTTCATGCTGCCACAATCTAACTTTCAGCTGATTGTTATCTAAATATTTTTTCTGTTTTTTCAAGAAGTTTTTTAATAACGTTTCATAAATGTAAGGAATAATGCCTATCATTGAAAAATTATTTTCATCAGCGATAAAAAAATCATTCGCTTTTTTATCGCCAATAATAATCGTAATTTTAACACCGCGTTTTAACGCAGAACGAAGATCACGCATTACCGGTTTTGGTAAATTAAAATAAGGCGTAAACAGTAATAGTTCGTTTTTAGAAGCACGTATGGTTCTGCGAATAATATCATTCAGCTGATTTTTCCGACGTCCGAAACCTATTAATGGCATAACATTTAAAGCATTAGTATCATCTTTGACGGAGGTTTCATATTTAAAGCGCGCCATTTTCAGTGCAATTTTTAACTTCGCTATTTTACCTTTTATTTGTAGCTTATTAGGTAAAGTAGCAATATTTAATTGTGGGGCAAAAGCGCTGTCGACAAAAAATTCATCAAGAAATTGACAAAAACTTGTGCATAATTTAGATGATTGAATTTCGTAATAACGGTCTAAACGATATTTATCGTGTTGGTGTAAATAGATATCGTTAATACTTGCACCTGTATATAACAACGTATCATCAAAAACCATTCCTTTAAAATGCCAAACCCCCATTAACTCTTTACGTTTAACGGGGACACCATAAATGGCAATTCTGGCTCCATACTGCTCTGTAAGTTCAAGGTAGAAATCGCGATTACCTTGTCCTGATTTATCACCAATTAAACCGCGCTGGGCCCGATGAAAATCTACAAAAACTTTAATGTCTAATTGGGGATTTTTTTCTTTTGCTTGGTGTAAAGCATGTAATACCAACTGTCCAGCATCATCATTTTGTAAATACAATGCTGTTATATAAATGCGTGATTGAGCATTTTCAATTAAACGAATTAATGCACTGGCATATTGCTTAGCGTCAGATAAGACATTAATGTTTTCAGATAATAGAGGTATACATGTTGACACTTTATTCATTCAGAAAAATCTACTTATTTATGAACAGATTGCTTTAACGGGCAATAATACCTGATTTGCCCAAACAGTCACTTAATTTCGCTTAACTATGCAGTTTAAATTGTGCTAATTGCTGTGAAAGGTGATCTGCCAATGCTAATAAGCTTTCTCCAGCTGAGGCTGCATCTTTTGCAGACTGCATTACTTGATCAGCCCCTTGTGCGATACTATCGGTATTTTGAGCCATTTCTTTAACCATAGTCTCTTGTTGATTTACCGCTGTAGATATTTGTAGCGTTGCACCAACAATCTCATCTACATTATTAGTTACTTCAGAAAAAGTGCTGCTTACTAAAGAGGTCTTTTCTACGCCTTGCTCTGCCATTTCAACACCTTGATGCATGGCTGCTACTGATTTATTCGTGCCCGACTGTAACAACTCAATAATGCGTTGAATTTCTGCCGTAGAATCTTGAGTCCTGCTGGCTAATGTTCGAACCTCATCGGCAACCACAGCAAAACCTCGTCCTTGCTCTCCTGCACGAGCCGCTTCAATGGCAGCATTTAAGGCAAGTAAATTAGTTTGATCGGCAATTTCTTTAATCACCTTCACAAATTGACCAATATCATTACTGTAGCCTGCCAATTCATCAATAATACCTGCCGAACTATTTACTTCTTCAGATATTTGAATAATCGTTTGTGCAGTACCAGTGATAATATCTTTTCCCTGATTAGCGTGTTCACTTGCCTGCTGAGTTAATTCTTTAGTGGCAGTCGTGCTTTCACTTATAACCAGCACAGAACCATTCACTTCATTGATTGATTGCACCACATTATGAGTATTTTGTTGTTGTTGAGCAATATTTTGCTCCATGTTGTCTGTTAATTGGTGAATATTATTAGCCGATTCACGTAATATATTAATATCACTCGAAAAATCAGATAGTAGCTGGTGTATCTTTTGCTTCATTTGACTAAAGTTTTTTGCGATATCTCCTAGCTCATCAGCGGCGTTAACCTGCAATAACTGTGAAAAATCACCATTACCCAAGTATTTTGCCGCTTGATTAATTGCATTTACATTGTTAATTAAAGAGTGATAGATACCCATTAATAAATAGCTGATCAATAAAATAACGAGAGTAAGTACAATAGCAAGTATCCACAGTGCTTGCTCACTCACGTTATTAAGGTAATGAATACGGGTTAATAATAATTGATCACTGCTTTTTAATAATAATTCAGCTTGTTTATAAACCTTATTAGCAAGCACTGTTGCCTGACTCTGACTCAATGAAATATCATCTGGGTCGATCATCTGCTGATGCAATGTCTGTTGATATTCATCAAGCTGTTTATTAAATTCGCTATACTTGGGTAAAAATGACGCGAGTTCTTTCTTTGCAACACGTTGCAATTGGCTCATTGTTTTTGATAATTGAACTTGTTGTTCATCAATGCGTTTATCTAATGCTACAACTAAAGTATAGCTTTCAGCATCAAACCCCTGAGTAATAATCTGAGTACTTATCGCTTCAATACGTTTTAAATACTCTAACAACGCAGGAATACGTTGGCTACTTGCTTCAGCAAAATAAAAGGCTATGGCATCGCCTTCTCGGGTCAAGCCACTTAGCGCAGCAATATTTTCTCTTAACGATAAGCTTTGTTCATAAACTTTTGCATAATCATTGAACTGAATTTCATCATCGCTGGCAAGTAAGTTCTGCCACGCTTTTGATAATGCTGAAGATGAAATATATTGTGAAGAGCCTAGTGAAGATATTTTGCTTTTTACTGACGACAAAGCAGACTTATCTATGCGCGAATGAGCAATCGTTTTTTCTAACGCTACCGCTTGTTGAATCTGCTGTTGTCCTAATAATTCTTCTTGATACTGTGCTATAAGTGCATTTTGTTCTTGTACTATCCAAGCGGAGCCAACAAGAATTGGCAAAAAGAAGATACTTGCTAATAAAAGGAATTTAGCTTTAAAGCGCAAAGCATTCGAAAGTGAAATCGCTGGTTTAAGAAATGCAGACATAATTACTCTTATTTTTGTAGGTCAACGTTATGCTAATATTTACAAGCATAACAGTTGACCCTAAAAAGAGTGGCATAATTTCAAATTAATTTTTCTATTTTTCAATAGGCTAATTAAATTATAGCCGCTAACTCCGCAGCTTGGCGAATGGCTCTTTTAGCATCAAGTTCTGCCGCGACTTTTGCACCACCAATTAAATGTAGTCCTTGCTCTGCTCCTATGCTGCTTTCTAATTGCTGGTATAAATCTCGCTGAGACTCTTGCCCGGCACAAATAATAACGTTATCTACATCGAGTACTTGCTCTTTCCCGTCTATTTCAATGGTTAAGCCCAGCTCATCTATTTTTTTATAACTAACACCCGCTAACATTTTTACACCATTTTTTTGTAGGGTTGCTCTGTGGATCCAGCCTGTTGTTTTCCCTAAACCAGCGCCGACCTTACTCGATTTTCTTTGTAATAAATGAATTTTTCGTGGCGTTCTATCAAAATTTTCACCTACAGACTTATCTAATAACGCGCCATTACTCTGGTAACTTTGATCAACCCCCCAGCTTTTCAACCATTGCGCTTTATCATTAACTAAGGGCGATTTTTCATGCTCCTCAGCTAAAAAGACAGCAACATCAAAGCCAATACCACCGGCGCCAATAATCGCTACATTTTTACCTATTGGTTGCTTATCACGAAGTACATCTAAATAGCTTTTTACTTTTTCATGTTCGATACCTTCGATATCGAGTTTTCTTGGTAAGATACCGGTTGCGATCACTATTTCATCAAAGCCACCTTTAGTTAATCTTTCACTTGTCGCTTCAGTCGATAAATGAACTTTAATATCATGTAAACTTATTTGTTTATTAAAATACCTAATGGTTTCATAAAACTCTTCTTTTCCAGGAACTTGCTTGGCAAAGTTAAATTGGCCACCTATTTCACTAGCGCGGTCAAACACTTCAACGTGATGACCTCGCTGAGCGGCATAAACACTAAACGCTAAACCTGCAGGCCCAGCACCAACGACAGCAATTCGTTTATTCTGTTTTGCTTTATCAAAGGTTAATTCTGTTTCATAACAGGCTGTTGGGTTTACTAAACATGACGCACGCTTTTGCTGAAAAACATGATCTAAACAAGCTTGATTACAGCCAATACAGGTATTGATTTCATCACTTTTATTTTCAATCGCTTTATTTACGAACTCTGCATCTGCTAGAAATGGACGAGCCATTGAAACAACATCTGCATGACCTTTTGATAACACTTCTTCTGCTACTTCTGGTGTGTTAATTCGGTTGGTTGTTACCAGTGGAATAGAGACTTCTTGCTTCATTTTCTCTGTTATCCAAGTAAATGCGGCTCTAGGTACAGAGGTAGAAATAGTAGGTACACGTGCCTCATGCCAACCAATACCGGTATTAATTAATGTCGCACCAGCCGCTTCTACTGCTTTAGCCATGATCACGACGTCTTGCCAACTATTACCACCCTCAACCAGATCAAGCATAGATTGGCGAAAAATAATAATAAATTTTTCGCCAACTTTTGCACGAACAGCTTTCACAATTTCAACGGCTAAACGCATGCGATTTTCTACACTGCCACCCCATTCATCGGTTCTTTTATTAACTCGAACACACGAAAATTGGTTAATTAAATATCCTTCAGAACCCATAATTTCAATGCCATCATATCCTGCCTTTTGGGCTAATGATGCAGAATGAGCAAAGTCTTTGATCGTGCCTTTAATTTGCCGAATTGACATGGCTGATGGCGTAAAAGGATTAATAGGTGACTTTACTTTACTTGGTGCAAAGCTGAAAGGATGATAAGAATAACGACCAGCATGAAGCAGTTGTAAACAAATTTTCGTTGGGTACTTATGAACGGCTGTGGTGATTTTTTTATGCTTTTTTACGTGCCAAAATTTGCTGAGTTCACAGCCCATTGGTGTTAAACGTCCGCGAGCATTCGGGCTAATACCACCAGTAACAATTAAGCCAACACCACCTTTCGCTCTAGCTTCATAGAAAGCAGCTAACTTATCAAAACCACCTTTTTCTTCTTCAAGGCCAGTGTGCATTGAGCCCATTAACGTACGATTTGCTAATGTAGTAAAACCTAAATCTAAAGGGGCTAACAAATTTGGAAATGAGTTGTTATTACTTTGAGTATCGTTATTGGTCATAATTGTTCACTTTATTAGGATAACTTAAATGGTCAAACCAGTTAGTTATAAAATAGTCGTTTACGAGAGAAAACTCAAGCACTATTTTGACACCTGTCAGATTATAAATTTATTTACTAAAAATCTTAAACAAGTATGCTAAGTCATATGAATAAAAAACAAATCCTTAGCGATATACTTGCCCAGTTAGCCCAAGAGTTATCTGCCACAATAACCGCAGCGAATAATGCCCACCTTGCAGCTATCGATGACCAATCGGTAGCTGAAACTCAATACGATACTCTGGCAATTGAAGCGAGTTATCTGGCAGAAGGCCAATCTCGCCGTGTCGCGGAAATTCAACATGCTAAGCAAGAAATTTCTCAGTTAGTGCTTCGAGATTTTAATGAAGGCGCTGCAATTTCTCTAGGTGCATTAGTTCAACTTGAGCGTGACAGTAGTGATAATCATTGGTTTTTTATAGCACCAGCTGCAGGTGGTTTTCGTGGTAGGTTAGATGGGGAAAACTATACGGTGATCACCCCTACCTCTCCCATGGCAGAAGCGCTAATGGGTAAGTATATTGATGATGAAATTGAACTTATGGTCGGCGTTAATAAACTTTGTGACGAAATTATTGCTGTTTATTAATAAATACCAACATCTATATAAGTAAGTTTAGAGGGCTGAATACTAGCTAAATTCACCGATAACATCGTGCGTAGCGTTATCGGTAATAGTATATTTTCTTTGGAAAGTTAAGGATTTAAAACCGCTTTGATATCAACTAAGTTCACCAGTTTATCATCCACTTTTAAATAAACAACTGATTCTTCTTGCACTAAGGTCGCTTCAATAACGCCAGGAAAGTTGATCAACTGTTCAGCGACTTCATGGGCCTTTTCTTCGCAATCTATGCTTGTTGAAAAGGTGTAACTTTTCGATTTTTTCAATGGTTTCATACTTATCGCGCCCAAAAACCATAACAAGGTCATTAGAGACATGACTAAAAATATAGCTTGCTCGCCAAACTGACTCGCAATTGCGCCACCAAGTATACCACCAGTAAAGGCACCTAAAAATTGGCTACTTGAGTAAATCCCCATGACACTACCTTTCACGCCAGCAGGTGCGATACGTGACAAAATAGACGGCATCGTCGCTTCTAAGTAATTAAACGCCGTAAAGAACATTACAACTAATACTACTAACGTCCAAAAACCAAGCGGTAAATACCATAATAAAAGTAATGAAGCAGCAAGTAATAAAATAGCCGCCGAGAACATTTGTTTTTCTTTTTGTTTTTTAATCGCCATGATCATAAAAGGCACCATCAAAAAGAATGAGCCCAATAACGCCGGCAAATACAATTGCCAATGTTGTTCAAGGGCTAAGCCACTAGCAACAAACTGCTTAGGTAAAGTAATAAAACATGCGGTTAACGCCATATGAAGAATAAATACTCCCCAATTTAAACGCGTTAATTGCGGATGACGAATTAGTTTACTGAGCTGTTCAGGCAAAGCCACACTGTCGCCCTTAGGAGCTTTGTTAACAGAGTTTGGTACCATGAATTGAATCATAACCATGGCAAAAAGGGTTAATATCGCTGTAAACCAAAACAAACCGCTCAAGCCAAATGCCTGCGCTACAATAGGGCCAAAAACCATCGCTAAGGTGAAAGATAAACCGATAAACATACCGATAGTTGCCATAACTTTAGGCCGCTGTTCTTCCCTGCTCAAGTCTGCTGCCAAAGCTAAAACTGCACTAGCAATAGCGCCCATCCCCTGCAGGGCTCGACCAAAAACCACACCGTAAATCGTGTCAGACATTGCAGCAACAACACTACCAAAAAAGAAAATAACCAAACCAAATAAGATAATAGGTTTCCTGCCGAATTTATCAGACAAAATACCCATAGGAATTTGAAGCATAGCTTGTGTTAAACCATAGGCTCCAATCGCTAAACCAATCCAAATTGGGCTAAACCCAATCAGTTGTTCACCGTAAATAGCAAATACTGGTAAAATCATAAAAAGCCCAAGCATGCGTAAGCCAAATACTGCGGCTAAGGAAAATGCGGCTTTCTTCTCAATATTATTTAAACCTGTGGTACTCATGGCGTTCTCGAAACGTATCATAAAAATGCAAAAATCGGCGCTATAGTATCACGACAAAGACCTGAACAAAAACAGAGATTAATGCTGATTTTTATTGAGATATTATGCAATAATGCTCGGTTCAATATTTATGAGGAATTGCTAAACAAAATCTATTAAATTTGTTTCTACTCAGAGCATATCTGCGGTTTCAGAGCAAAGTAGGTTTATTGTAAATAGCCATTCTATTTTAAAGAAATAATGGGCGGTTATCGAATCGCAGCCAAACTCCCAAAGGGCTAGGTTACAGGCTAAACGCAAAGAAATTTATTAAAGTTGGAATTGTATGAAAAATATAGAAGTACGCGGTGCTAGAACACATAACCTTAAAAATATTAGCCTAGACATTCCTAGAGAGAAATTAGTCGTTATTACTGGGCTTTCTGGCTCAGGTAAATCTTCTTTGGCATTTGACACTTTATATGCAGAGGGACAACGCCGTTATGTAGAATCTCTTTCTGCGTATGCTCGCCAGTTTTTATCTTTAATGGAAAAGCCTGACGTTGATCATATCGAAGGGTTATCACCCGCTATTTCTATAGAACAAAAATCAACTTCGCATAATCCACGTTCTACCGTTGGCACTATCACCGAAATATATGATTATCTAAGACTACTTTATGCGCGTGTAGGTGAACCTCGTTGTCCAACACATAATCAGCCTTTAGCCGCACAAACGAATTCACAAATGGTCGATAAGGTTTTATCACTTGAAGAAGGCACGAAAGTTATGGTGCTTGCTCCTGTTCTACAGGAACGAAAAGGTGAGCACATAAAATTACTCGATAACCTTGCGTCACAAGGTTACATTCGTGCGAGAATTGACGGAGAGGTTTGCGACTTATCCGATCCACCAAAATTGGCCCTTCATAAAAAACATACCATTGAAGTCGTTGTCGACCGTTTGAAAGTCAGAGATGATATTCAACTTCGTTTATCAGAATCATTTGAAACTGCATTAGGTTTAACTGCTGGCACTGCTAAAGTAGCCTTTATGGACGAACCTGAACGCGAAGAGTTAGTATTTTCAGCTAACTTTGCTTGTACACACTGTGGTTATAGCATGCAAGAACTTGAGCCTCGTCTATTTTCATTCAATAACCCAGCAGGTGCTTGTAAAACTTGTGATGGCTTAGGTAATCAGCAGTTTTTTGACTCTGCACGTGTGATCACTAGCCCTGAAGTCAGTTTAGCTGATGGTGCGATTCGAGGCTGGGATAAGCGTAATTTCTATTACTTTCAAATGCTACAAGCATTATCTGATCACTACGAATTTGCTCTCGATCTTCCTTTTAACGAACTATCTAAGAGTAACCAAGAGCTAATATTACGTGGCAGCGGTAAACAAGAAATAGAATTCAAATATATGAATGACCGCGGTGACGTGGTTATTCGCAAGCACCCGTTTGAAGGTATTCTTAATAATATGGAGCGCCGCTTTCGTGAAACGGAATCGAATTCTGTTCGTGACGAGTTATCAAAATACTTAAATAGCCAACATTGCCCTGATTGTAATGGCAGCCGTTTACGACTTGAAGCACGCAATGTTTTTATTGCTGATACGCCGTTGACTGATATTGCAGAGTTAGCGATTTCTGACGCTTTAGCTTT
>Ga0209291_1000177_pt1 | contig 63263 bp, 56 predicted proteins | sample GOMGulsemesocosm_FD_184633 | JGI IMG/M metagenome (GOLD analysis project Ga0209291, IMG submission 184633) | Methane-oxidizing microbial communities from mesocosms in the Gulf of Mexico - GOM9B Gulf of Mexico (SPAdes) (version 2) | ecosystem: Environmental > Aquatic > Marine > Cold seeps... | reverse complement strand
ACTCATGGAGTTGTGAAAAAGGTTTGTGTTGATATTTCCTTTTTAGGAGTTAAAAAGACCAAAGCTTTAAAAATGTCATTAAATAAAATAGTACAGGAAAATTCATCTAATAAATGAGTATAGAAGAAAACGAAAATATTGACGATTTAAATACGAATCAATATAGTGAAGAGGAAACAATAACCAAGGTTACAGGGATGTACAAAGATTGGTTTTTGGATTATGCTTCCTATGTTATTTTAGAACGTGCTGTACCTGCTATTGACGATGGATTAAAGCCAGTACAGCGTCGTATCATGCATTCTTTAAAAGAAAAAGATGATGGACGCTATAATAAGGTTGCAAACATTGTAGGGCATACAATGCAGTATCACCCTCATGGTGATATGAGTATTGCTGATGCAATGGTGCAAATTGGTCAAAAAGAATTGTTAATTGATACCCAAGGAAACTGGGGTAATATTTTAACAGGGGATAGAGCAGCAGCGTCAAGATATATTGAGGCTCGTTTGAGTAAATTTGCTATAGATGTCGTTTTTAATCCAAAAATAACTGAATGGCAACAATCTTATGATGGTAGAAATAAAGAGCCTATAAATTTACCAGCAAAGTTCCCTTTATTATTGGCTCAAGGTGGGGAAGGAATTGCTGTAGGGTTATCAACCAAAATATTACCACATAATTTTATTGAGTTAATAGATGCATCTGTAAAACATTTAAAAGGAAAAAAGTTCACTATTTATCCTGATTTTCCAACAGGAGGTGCTGCAGATATTTCTAATTACAACGATGGATTACGTGGGGGGAAAGTTCGTGTAAGAGCTAAAATTTCACAATTAGACAAAAATACTTTAGTCATTAATGAAATACCTTTCTCAACAACTACTACTAGTTTAATTGACTCTGTTCTAAAAGCAAATGATAAAGGGAAGATAAAAATTAAGAAGATAGAAGATAATACTGCTGCTGATGTTGAAATATTAATTCATTTACCAGCGAGTATTTCTCCTGATAAAACTATTGATGCATTATATGCTTTTACTTCTTGTGAAACATCTATTTCACCTTTAGGTTGTGTGATAGATAATAATAAGCCTGTGTTTATTGGAGTTTCTGAAATGTTACGCCGATCGACAGATCATACGGTGTTCTTGTTAAAAAGCGAACTAGAAATTCAATTGAATGAATTGCAAGAGCAATGGCATTTTGCTTCATTAGAACGGATTTTTATTGAAAATAGAATTTATCGTTTAATAGAAGAAGAAGAAACCTGGGAGGGCGTTATTAGAGCTATTGATGATGGGTTACAACCATATATTAAGCATTTAAAACGTGCTGTGGTAGAAGATGATATTGTTCGTTTAACTGAAATACGAATCAAACGTATTTCTAAATTTGATATTGACAAAGCACAACAAAAAATTGATGCTTTAGAGGAACAAATTGAAGAGGTAAAACACCATCTAGCACATTTAATTGAATATGCTATAGATTATTTTTTACGTTTAAAAAAGGATTACGGAAAAGGGAGGGAGCGTAACACAGAATTACGTCAATTTGGTGACGTAGATGCAACTAAAGTAATTATACGTAACACAAAACTGTATGTAAATAGAGAAGAAGGTTTTGTGGGTACTTCACTTAAAAAAGATGAATACGTAACAGAGTGCTCCGATATTGATGATGTTATTGTGTTTACTCGTGAAGGTAAAATGATGGTGACTAAGGTTGGTAATAAAACTTTTATAGGTAAAAATATCATCCATGTAGCTGTATTTAAAAAGAAAGACACTCGAACGGTATATAATGTAATTTATAAGGACGGTATTTCAAAAGCCTCCTATATAAAACGTTTTCCTGTAACGAGTGTTACAAGGGATAAAGAATATCTAATTACGCAAGGAAGTAAAGGATCGATGATTACATATTACTCTGCTAATCCAAACGGTGAAGCTGAGGTAATTACTGTTAATTTGCGTCAAGTAGGTAGTGTTAAAAAACTTAAATGGGACCTAGAGTTTGCTGATGTATTGGTGAAAGGTCGAGCTTCAAAAGGAAATTTAGTTACTAAATATGCTGTAAAGCGAATCGATTTAAAATCAAAAGGTGTTTCTACATTAAAACCTAGGCAAATATGGTTTGATGATGCTGTACAGCGTCTAAATCTTGATGGAAGAGGTGAGTTGTTAGGAGAGTTTAAAGGAGATGATAAATTACTGATTATCTCGCAAAACGGTACTGTGAAAACAGTTACTCCGGAAGTAACATTACATTTTGATGATGATATGATTGTGTTGGAAAAGTGGGTTCCTAGTAAGCCTATTTCAGCTATTTATTTTGATGGAGAAAAAGAGCGTTATTATGTTAAACGTTTTTTGATAGAACAAGAAGGTAAGGAAGAACATTTTATTTCTGAGCATCCAAAATCACAATTGGAAATTGTTGCGGTTGATTATAAACCAGTTGCTGAACTTGTGTTTAGCAAACAACGTGGAAAAGATCAGAAACCAAATCAAGTAGTGAATATTGAAGACTTTATAGCTGTAAAAGGTATAAAAGCGTTAGGAAATCAGTTGACTGCGGATAAATTAAAACAAATAAATTTACAAGATCCTTTACCTCATGAAATAGAAGAGGTTTTAAGTATTGAACAAATTGAAGTTGTGGAAGAAAAACAAGTAAATACTAATGTTGATGGTATTGATTTGGATAATGACGATTTGGGTGCTGATGGGGAACAAACAGAATTATTTTAACTAGAAAAATAGTTTACACCATGAGGTGTTGTTTACATTTGAAATTGCCTTAAACAAGAAGTAAAATGAATAGTGTAATGAATTACTTTAATTTAGAGTCAACATCTGGGATAGCGCTTTATAGTTTTGCTGTTATAGTAATATGCTGGATATTTTCACGCTTATCGAGAACACTATTAATTATTTTTTTAAAAAGACGTCTTACTAAAGAGACCTTTGGGGAAACCCGATTAAAATTTACAAGAAATTCATTGCGATTTATTTTCGGAATGATTGGAGTATTGGTTATAATATTTACAGTTCCTATATACAGAGAGCAAGTAGGTTATATTTTCTCGGGGGCAGGAATTTTGGCTGCTATAATTGGTTTTGCAGCTAAAGATGCTATTTCTAATTTAATTGCTGGACTGTTTATTGTGTTGTTTAGGCCTTTTAGAATAGGGGATTATATTAAACTAGAAAAAGGGATGGGAGTAGTTGAGGATATAACCCTTCGTCATACAGTAATCAATACATTTGAAAATAAACGATTGATTATTCCCAATTCAGTTATTAGTACAGAATCAGTATTAAATTTTACCATTCAAGATGCTAAAATAATTAGTTTTAATAACTTCATGGTAGGTTTAGATACCGATATTGATCTAGCAAAAAGAATTATCTCTGAAGAGGCGTCCAAACTTGACTTTGTGATAGATAATAGAACTCCTAAAGCTATTGTTGAAGACTCTCCTGAGTTTGATGTTAGGTTAATGGAGGTTACTGATATTGCTATACATATGCGAGCGTACATCTGGCTAAGTGATCCGTTGGAAGAGTTTAAGATGAAAAGTCTTTTTAAAGAAGCGGTGCATAAGCGATTTAAAACGGAAGGAGTCTCACTTCCTATTCCATTACGAAAGATCGTGCGTTAAACCTCCTTAAAAAGGATCGTAAAGGCGGTGTTTGGTTTGTTGTCAATCGTTAATGAGCCGTTTAATTGTTTTACGAAGTTTTTAATTAAACGCTGACCAAGCGATTTTGAATTGTTAAAAGCATCAATATTGATTTTGGCGCCACTGTTTGTAACTATAAGTTGGTGCATATCTTTTTCTTGAGGAAGTAGACTGATGCCTATATGACCATTTTCTTCTGTGTTGAAAGCGTGTTTTAAGGCGTTAGTTATTAACTCATTAATTAATAGGCCTAGAAAAAGAATTGTTTCGGTGTTGTAATTTAAATCTGTAATATTCAAATCATAAGTAATTTTTTTGTTAACGTTATAGATGTTAAATAAATCATTCAGAACGCTTTGAACATATTCCTTGATGTTAATTTCAATTAAATTGTCTGATTGATACATTTTTTCATGTAGTAAGGCCATGGTTTGTATTCGTCTTTCCACTTCTTTTAATGAGTTTCCAGCATTTTCGGTAGTGGTGTATCTTGATTGTAAGCGTACCATGCTATTTATCATTTGTAAGTTGTTTTTAACACGATGATGTATTTCACGCATCATGATAGACTTTTCCTCATTTTTTTTGTTAATAATTTCATTTCTTAGCTCTAGTTTTTCAGTCCGTTTGGCGACTAGATTTTCTAGTTTAAAGTTTTGATTCTCAACAAGAGCTTTTTTTTCATTTACTAAAACCAAAGCTTCGGCTTGGGAAGCTTCCTTTTCCATTTTTAAAACATTTATTCTGTTTGCTAAACCTAGTGAAAGCAGAACTATTTCAAAAACTGACCCTATTTTAAGTGAATGATCTGTTATAGGGTAGTATGGGAGTACTCCTAAACTACTTAAGTTAAATTGTGTTATAGATACTATAAGTACGGACCAAGCTATAATGAAAAACCAAGCAGGTTTAAAACCTTTATGTATTACTGCAAACCCAGTGAATAATGCATAAAGGGCTGCTACAAGTGTTAGAATATTCAAACTTATAAAAGCAGCGTGATTATAGTTTTCGTCAAAGGCAAAAAATATAGTCGTTAGAAATAGTATTACAATTACAATGTGAAACTTATCAATTATAGGGATGTATTTTGGAGCTTTAATAAAGTCTCTAATAAAGTATATGGCTGCAATACTCGTAACTATAGGGAGTGTTTTAACAGCAATACTGTATAATTGTGGTGTTTTGTATAGAAAATATTTAAAAAAGAATCCGTTTTCATTCATCTGGAAGAGTAAAAAAAGAAAAATGTAAATAACATATAGTATATAACTTCTATCTTTTATTGAAAAGTAGATGAATAGGTTGTAAAAAACCATGATAAGGAATACGCCTATATAGAGTCCGTTGAATAGTTCTTCATCAAATAGTTTGTGAAACATTTGCTCTTTGGAGCTTATTTTTACTGGAAATGTAACGCTCCAACTACTTTTGAACTTTATAAAAATTGTTCGAGAGGTGTTTTTAGGGATGTGTAGGTTGAATAAAAACAATCTCCCGCTAAATTTCTTTTTGTTTAGCGACAAAGCTTGTTCTGTGAATTTTGTATTAGTAGCACTCTCTTTGTAGTAAAGTTTTAATTCCTGAATGGCGACTTTGTTAAACTCTAAAATAAAATCTTGATAATCACTATTGTTTTTGAAATTGAATTTTGCCCAAAAAGTACTCTCGGATAATCCAAAGCTAGGAATGGTTTTATGATAGTTTTTAAAGGTGTTCAGTTTACTTACTTGATCAATGGTTAAATCATTGTTCTTGTCCTCGTAAACCTCTAGGTGTGTGCCTACTCGTATTATTTTAGAGTCGTTATTGTAATTAATGAACTCACTTGTTTGTGCCTTAATTGTAAAGGATAGTATTCCTATGGCATAAATGAAAAGAAATTTAAAATTCAAAGTTAAGCACGAGTTGATTATTTAAAGATACAAAAAAGCTGTTTAAACCACAATACCCCTTTAAAACAAGTCTTTTAAAGGGGTATTGTGGTTTAAGTTAAGAGGTAGTTTACTTGTGGTGTTTAAATTAATGAACTTTAGTTACTGTACCTCTACTGGTTCGCCTTTGAGGATCATTAATTATTTTAGACTCAAAAGTATATGTATTCCCTTTAGTACTAAGTATTTTTATATGAATGGTTTTTTTTTGAGCCATTGTTTTTGGATTAATAGTTTTAAGAACATATTCACAGTCGTTTATCCACCTTACATTAATGGAGTCAATGTTTTTTCCGTTGTAGTCTATTTCCAAAGTTTCTGACCTGGTAAATGTGGCTTTAATTTTTTTGCCATCAATTTCGTATTCGTATTCAAAACTCCCGGTTTTGAAGTCAGTGCAATTTCGTTCTAAATTAGTGCAAGAAGCAAATATGATTAAAAGTAGAAAGTAAGCGTTTTTCATATTAAGATGATGCATGTGGGATTGACAGAAACAAAGTAACGAAATTAATAAGTTATAAGTAACTTAATTTTGAAAAGCTTCAAAGCTTCCATCAGAATATAATACGATGATTTTGGTAATTTCTTTATCACCATTTTTCTTTGAAGTCAATTCTGGAATAATAGGAGGTAGTGCTTTTTCAGTTTTGTTTTCTTGAGTTTGTATTGGGGTAATTTTTTCTTCAGGTTTTTGAATTGGAGTAGGGGTGATTTCTGATTTTGGAAACGACCCTTTTCCGTCAATTAACCACTCAATTGAAACCTCATTAAAGTGATGTAGTAACTTCATTACAAAATCTAAACTTGGTTTGTTTCTTCCTGAAAGGACATGAGAAATACTGGAGCGTTGTACGCCAATTGTAGTTGCAAATCCAGAGGCCGATAAGTCGTAATATTCTAGTAACTTTTGTAAACGATCAGTAAATGCAGTGCTGTCTTTCATAGGGCTGTAAACTTGTTTACAAAGGTATACAAATTAAATAAAGGACAAAGACAAAAGGCTAATTCTTTAATCCACAGCCACAAGTAGTCATTTAGGTTACGCTTGGTAACTAGCTGAAAACAAATATGATAACTCAATTTGTTTTTTTGAAAACATAAAGAGTAGTAATGGTTGACTACATGTTCGTTGAAACGTGTACAATTGTAAACACACATGATTAAATCGTATGTTTACAATTGTAATAATTAGATTGTTTACATTTGTAGAAATAAAAAAAACAATGGTAGAATATAATTCATTTAAGGAGCGTAAATTACAAGGAAGGTATATAACAAATGCTCATATAAAACCATTAAATAATCAGCATAAAAATATAATTGAAATACAAAAAGTTGGATTGTCGGTTCAAAAAAAAACAATCAATTCTTATGTGTTTGGAACAGGTGAAAAACGAATATTAGTTTGGTCGCAAATGCACGGAAATGAAAGTACTACCACTAAGGCTTTATTCGACTTTTTTAATAGATTACATATAGAAGATGAATTAACAAAACAATTGCTTTCAGAGTGTTCATTTTGTGTTATTCCAATTTTAAATCCTGATGGAGCTAATAATTATACTCGCTTAAATGCAAATAACGTAGATTTAAATAGGGATGCGCAACAGTTAAGTCAGTCAGAAAGTAAAGTGCTAAAGAGTGTTTATGATTCTTTTGCGCCAGATTATTGTTTTAATTTACATGGGCAACGAACTATTTTTAGTGCTGGTTTTTCATCTAATTCCTCAGTATTGTCGTTTTTATCGCCTGCAGAAGATGCTCAACGTGCGGTGACTAATACACGTAAAGTTGCAATGGAGGTTATTGTGGCAATAGATCAAGCGTTAAAAAATGTGCTTCCTGATCAAATATCAAGATATGATGATGGTTTCAATAGTAATTGTGTAGGGGATTCATTTCAGGCTTTAAAAACTCCTACTATATTGTTTGAAGCAGGGCATTTTCCTGATGATTATAATCGTGAAAAAACACGAGAATTTATTTATGAGGCGCTAATAGCAGCTTTTTCAGCTATTTCAAGTAGGGATTTAAAAGGAAGTTCCTATCAGAGTTATTTCAGTTTGCCTGAAAATCAAAAGCTTTTTTTCGATGTAATTATCAGGAATGTAGTGCGTAATGATGGTGAGTTGATTGATGTTGCTATTCAGTATAAAGAAACATTAAAAGATAATGTGGTTTTGTTTGTGCCTGAAATGGTAAAAGCAGGAGATTTGGCGGAATATTTTGGGCATCATGAAATTGATGGCGAAGAAAATTCAATATTGATAAACAATTCGGGTATAATTACTGATTCATTAAAGATAATTGACAAAATATCTATAAACGGGGTAGATTTCGCAGAAAAAATATCGATTTCTTAACAAAAGAATTATATTTGTATTCCAAATTACATATAAATAAAGAAATGGCTAAATTTAAATTAGACGAGATAGATCATCAAATATTGGATATGCTTATCCATAATACGAGAGTACCATTCACTGACATCGCAAAAAAGTTATTGATTTCAGCAGGGACAGTTCATGTTCGTGTTAAAAAAATGGAAGAAGCTGGTATTATTACGGGGTCTTCATTAAGTGTGGATTATGAAAAGTTAGGGTATTCTTTTATTGCTTATGTGGGAATATTTTTACAGAAAACATCTTTAACTAAATTTGTGTTAGAGAGAATTAATGAAATTCCTTTTGTTACCGTTGCACATATTACTACTGGAAAATTTAATATCTTTTGTAAAATTAGAGCAAAGGATACACAACATGCCAAAGATGTTATTTTTATGATAGATGATATTGAAGGAGTGTACAGAACAGAAACAATGATTTCTCTTGAAGAGAGTATCAATGATAAAAAACGATTAATGAGTACTATTTTTAAAGAAATTTAAACTGCAAGTTTTTTTTTTTTTGAATAGAATACTTAGTGCTAATCCTGGTCTTAACTTTTTTTTAGATGTAGGTTAAATACTTAAAATAAGCTCTCAGTTTTGTTAATTGGGAGCTTTTTAATTTTTAAAATAATAGTAAATGGATATTTCATCACTTAATGTTAATGAATATGTGCCGTACCAGAAACTATATTTGGATTTGGTGTCAGATACACCTTTGATAAACGCATTAGAGGGTGCTTTGTTGGAGTTTGTTGTTTTTTTTAATAACATTGATGCGGAAAAGCTAAACTATTCATATCAGGAAGGAAAATGGACTATTAAAGAGTTGATGCTTCATGTGATTGATACAGAGCGTATATTTCAATATAGAGCACTGCGATTTGCTAGAGCAGATAAAACGGATTTACCTGGTTTCTCTGAAAATGATTTTGTATCTAATTCTTGTGCAACTAACAGGAGTTTAGCGTCATTATTGGGTGAATTTGTAACGCTAAGAAAGTCAACAATTAGTCTGTTTGAAACTTTTAGTGAGGATACGCTATTGAAAATAGGAATCTCAGGAGGAAATACTATGAGTGTAAGGGCAGCAGGTTATTTAGTAATAGGGCATCAAAAGCACCATGTTAATATTGTGAAGCAGCGTTATTTGGTTTAGTTGTTGTAGTATTCAAATGATTCAAGGATAAGTTCGTTAGGAACGGTGCGGTCAATTACAGTAGCTCCTATATCACTTAGTAATACAAAATTAATGTTGCCGTGAGAGTTTTTCTTGTCAAATTTCATTAATTCAAGAATGGGTACTAAATCTGCCGTGTCAAAAGTAATTTTATCATAAGTGTTTAGGATAGCTTTTTTAATGTCATCGCACTTCTCTCTATTAAAATTTGTCAATTTAGTCGATATGTAGCAGGCTAATATCATTCCTATAGCTACAGCTTCACCATGAAGTAATGTTGTTTTGTTTTCATCTTCTAAATAGTACGATTCTATTGCGTGTCCTAGTGTATGTCCGAAATTAAGTGTTTTTCGTAATCCTTGTTCTGTAGGGTCTTGAGTAACTACGTTGTTCTTTATAATTACAGATTCGTAAATTAAAGCGTCTAAATCAGAAGTTGTTAATTTGGATAGGTCGTTCATTTTATTCCAATACAATTCATCTTGTATGAGTCCGTGCTTTAGCATTTCTGCTAATCCTGAACGCATTTCGTTTTGAGGAAGTGTTTTAAGGAAGTTGGTATCAATCAATACCATTTCTGAAGTATTAATCACTCCAATTTGATTTTTTAAATTACCTAAGTCAACTCCTGTTTTTCCTCCTACAGAAGCATCAACCATAGCTAATAAGCTTGTTGGGACGTTAATGTAGTTTACTCCGCGTTTATATGTTGAGGCTACAAAACCACCTAAATCTGTTACAACTCCACCGCCAATATTAATAATTAAACACTTTCTATCAGCATTTAATTCAGATAACGCATTCCAGACACCTGAACAGGTTTCAATATTTTTATGTTCTTCACCAGAAGTTATTTGAATGACTTCAATTTCAAGAGATGTTTCAAGTTTACTACAAAAATTTGGGTAACAATGTTCAAGTGTATTCTCGTCAGCAATAAGGAATAATTTGGAATAGTTATTTGTTGCTAAATGCTTGTTTATTGCTAAATAACATTCCTCGTTGAAGTATACGGTTGAATCTTGTGATGTAATAGCCTTCATAAGTGTTTAAATTGATAATCGAAAAACTGAATTTTATAATATGATGTAAAGAAACAAGATTTTTTTAATACAAGTATTGAAAAGTTAGTGTAATAATCAAAAAAAATATAGTTTTGTTTATATATAAGTATAAGCTGATACATTATTATCAATGATTTTTTTAAAACAGCGATATTAATTTAATTAGCAAGTCATAGACGATAATTTATTAAACATGAACAAATTATTTAACAACACAAAAGTAGCTTTTTCTCTTAAGAAAGATTCAGAGCTAGAACGCGCTTACTTTTTATTTAAAATGATAGCCAATGAACCATTAGTGCGTATTGGTACTGCAATGACTAATTTTGCTATTAAGGCGAAGTTGCCAGTAGAGAGGTTGATTAGAGCTACTGTGTTTGATCATTTTTGCGGAGGAGTGTCAGAAGATGACTGTATGCCGGTTATAGATAAAATGTACGCCAAAAAGGTTTGTAGTGTATTGGATTACTCAGTGGAGGGGAAGGAAGATGAAGTGCAATTTGATGCTGCATTTAATATGACTATAAAATTGTTGGATTTTGTAAAAGAAAAAGAAGCTATCCCTTTTGCGGTATTTAAGCCAACAGGTTTTGGGAGAATTGAATTGTATGAAAAAATAGGCAATGAAGTTGAATTAACGGCTGAGGAAACAAAGGAATGGGATAGAGTAGTAGCTCGATATGATAAGGTGTGTGCATTAGCAAAAGAAAAAGATGTAAAATTACTAATTGATGCAGAAGAAAGTTGGATGCAAGATGCAGCCGATGACTTAGTAGCTGATATGATGCGTAAATACAATACCGAAAAGGCAATTGTATTTAATACTTTGCAAATGTATCGTTGGGATAGGTTAGGTTATTTGAAAGAATTGCATGCAGAGGCAAAGGTAAAGGGGTTTTATGTAGGGATGAAGCTAGTTCGTGGTGCATATATGGAAAAGGAAAATGAGCGTGCAATTGCAAATGGTTATACTTCTCCAATATGTGAAAGCAAAGTAGCTACAGATAGAAATTTTGATGCTGGAGTGTTCTATATGATAGAGAATATTGGGGAGCTATCATTATTTGCAGGAACACATAATGAAGACAGTTCTTATTTAGTAATGCAGTTAATGCAGGAGCGAAATGTACCTGTAAATTCTGATGCTGTTTGGTTTGGGCAATTATATGGTATGAGTGATCATATTAGTTATAATCTTTCAGAAGCAGGGTATAATGTAGCAAAGTATTTGCCTTTTGGTCCTGTTAGGGATGTTATGCCGTATTTAATACGTAGAGCTGAGGAAAATACTTCTGTAGCAGGACAAACTACCAGAGAATTGAATTTGCTTAAAGAAGAGCGAAAAAGAAGAAAGCTTTAAAGTTATTCTTAGTATCATAAAAAAAACCTTAAACGAATCGTTTAAGGTTTTTTTTTATGATAACTTTTTGGAAAGTTACAATTATGATTTTTTATCAACGCTGGCTATGGTTAGGCAACCAAGTTCATCCCAGTTTTTGGTTTCTTTTTGAAAAAAAACAACCTTTGAGTTGTAGTTGCTTCCGCTAACGCCTATTTGGCAAGCTTCAGGGATATCACCAAACTCTTTTTTTGCCACTTCATAATAACTTACATGGTGGTTGTTTAGGAGATTATGTGCAGCCGAAAGAACGATGCCTCTAGGGTCTTCGTTTTCTGGTGAAAGAAATTTTAGTAAGGCATGTTCTTCAAATAACGATCTAGTGTCTAGTTGACTCTCGGGATTGTTTTTAGTTGAAATGATATCTTCGGGCATTTTAGGGATTTCATATAAATCACAAATACGATTAAATGCCATTTCAGCTTGTTGCTCAGGATTTTTGTCTGCTGATTGAACTTCTATAATCAAGTTGTACAATGTGTCGTCTTCGTTAATCCATTCTTGTATTTGATTTACCATGAATTTATAAACTATTTAATTATCACATTCTTAATCATTGCAATACTGTCACAGTTCTCTACTAAAAACTCATATGACTTTTGCTTGTAATCACTTTCAATCACGTAGGTTTTACAGCTTTTAAGTTTGGTGTTGCTTTTTGAGAAGTCAATACTTCCGTTTAAATAAGCATCAGTAATAGCAGCAGTGTCTAGTTCTTTATTGTTAACTAATTCTTGTACTGATGGATCAAAAGCTCGTTTTTTTATACGGATATCTTTTAAAGCTCTACAATTAGGGAGGTAACAAAAGCTAGTTTTCTTTTTCCCCCAAATAAAATACACTACAATACTACCTAGAGCAATTCCTACAAGGTAATAACTAAAACGTTGAATAAAATTCATGCTATAAATTAAATAATTTGTAAAAAGAAGCAAAGTGGAAATAACAACTTAGTAAACAGTGTGTTGTGTTTATTGGTAAGTTAGAATATTAATAAATTTGCATCGTTATATGGTAATCCGAACCAATCTGAAACAGACTTACTGGTTAAAATTCCGTGGTAAAAATACAAACCATTTTTCAAACCTCTATCAAAACGGATGGCATTTTCTATTCCGCCGTCTTCTGCAATTTTTGAAAGGTAAGGAGTGAAGATGTTACTTATGGCTTTAGATGCTGTCCTTGAGTATCTTGAAGGGATGTTTGGCACACAATAATGAATTACATCGTATTTTTTAAATGTTGGTTTATCGTGTGTCGTAATTTCTGAAGATTCAAAGCAGCCTCCCATATCAATACTTACATCCAGAATTACTGATCCGGGTTTCATTTGCTCTACCATTTCTTCTGAAACAATTATCGGAGATCTGTTTTTTCCTCTTATTGCTCCAATGGCAATATCACATCTCAATAATGCTTTTAATAGCGTTTTAGGTTGTAATGTTGAGGTGTAAACTGGTCTGTTTAGGTTGGCTTGAATACATCTTAATTTAGTTAGGGAGTTGTCAAAAATTTTAACATTTGCACCAAGGCCAATTGCCGACCTGGCTGCAAATTCACCAACAGTTCCGGCGCCAATGATAACAACCTCAGTAGGGGGTACACCACTAATGTTTCCTAATAGTAGGCCGTTTCCTTCGTTTGTATTTGCGAGTAATTCAGAGGCGATTAAAACAGAGGCGGTTCCGGCTATTTCACTTAGTGCTCTAACAGCTGGAAAAGTACCATCATCATCTTTAATAAATTCAAAAGCTAAAGCTGTAATTCTTTTTGAGGCTAATGCTTCAAAATATTTCTTATTTTGTGTTTTTAGCTGTAATGCGGAAATTAATAATGTTTGAGGATTAATGAGCTCAATTTCACCTAAAGATGGTGGTTCTACTTTTAATATAGTAGGGCAAGAAAAAACTTTTTTGGTATCATTAGTTATTTCTGCGCCTGCTTCACTGTAGTCAGTGTCTTTAAAGCCAGAAGCTTCTCCTGCATTGGATTCAATTAAAATACGGTGACCTTGTGAAACCAATGCAGCAACAGCATCGGGGGTCAGGCAAACTCTTTTTTCTTGATATGAAGTTTCTTTTGGTAAGCCAATAAAAAGGTCTCCTTTTTTACGTATTAGTTCTAGTGTTTCTTCTTGTGGAAGTAGTTGCTGTTTCGAAAAAGGTGATAATACTTGACTCATTTGTTGTAGTTGGTTTTACCAAATTACAATTATTTTTTTAATTATTGCTTTCCGACATTGTAATTTCTATAGATCTACTTCCGTCCAAATTTTCATTTAATTGAATAGTAATGGCATCCAGAGGAATTAAATTTGGAATTTTATTAGGCCATTCTACCAAGCACCATGCGTTTTGGTAAAAATAGTCTTCAATACCAATATCGTATACCTCTTCTTCGGTTTCAATTCTGTAAAAATCGAAATGAAAGACTTTTGAGTTGCTTCCTTGGTATTCGTTTACGAGAGAAAAAGTGGGGCTGGATGTGGCGTCCGTTACCCCTAGTAGCTTAGCTATTTCTTTAATTAAAGTTGTTTTTCCTACGCCCATATCACCATAAAACAAAATTGTTTTAGGGCTTTCTATATAGGATATTATTGCCTCGGAAATTTGCTTTATATCTGCTAATTGATATGTTTGTTTCAAAGTATGCTTAGTTTTAATTCTATTTTGGTTCCATCACTATAAAAGGAATTACCATTTCCTCTAAAGATACGCCACCGTGTTGGTAAGTGTTTTTAAAATAACTTACATAATGATTGTAGTTGTTAGGGTAGGCAAAAAACAAATCGCCTTTTGCAAAAATAAACGAACTACTCATGTTTATACTCGGTAAATGAATTGTTTTGGGGTTTTTAGCGGCTAAAACATCTTTTTCTTCATAAGTTAAACTTTTACCTGTTTTGTAGCGTAAATTTAAACTTGTGCGTTTATCGCCAATTACTTTTGATGGTGCTGTAACATTAATGGTTCCATGATCAGTTGTGATGATCAGTTTCATGTTTAGCGCTTGTGCTTGTGTAATAATATCTAATAGGGGTGAGTTTTTAAACCAACTCTGAGTTAATGAACGGTATGCTTTATCGTCTGAGGCTAGCTCTTTTATGACCTGCATATCGGTTTTAGAATGTGATAGCATATCAACAAAATTATAAACCACAACAGTTAAGTCGTTTTTTGCACATTGTTTAAAGTTGTTGGCTAATTTTTTCCCAGCATTTAAGTTGGTTATTTTATAATATTCATGTTTGATATTAAGGTTTAAGCGTTTTAATTGTGCTTTCAAAAAGTCATTTTCATGCATGTTCTTTCCTCCTTCATCAGTGTCATTCAGCCAGAATTCAGGATGTCTTTTTTCCATCTCTGAAGGCATTAACCCTGAGAATATAGCGTTTCTAGCATATTGTGTTGCAGTTGGTAAAATACTACAGAATGGTTTTTCTAATGTTTTTTTATAATAAGTTGCTACCGTTGGTTCAAAAGCTTTCCATTGGTCGTAACGTAAATTGTCAACCACAACTAATAGTGTTGGTTGTTCACCTAATTCAGGTGCAATCCAATTTTTGAAAAGATTATGAGATAAAGTGGGAGCATCATCGTTACCGCCAAACCAGTCAGGGTAGTTTTTATCTATAAACTTACAGAATTCATTATTAGCTTCTGTTTTTTGAGAAACTAATATTTCTTGCATTCCGTAATCTTCAATACTTTCTAGTTCAAGTTCCCAATAAATTAGTTTCTGATATAATTCTGCCCATTCATCCCAAGAATTTACCATGGCTAAATCCATCGATATTTTCCTGAATTCTTGTTGGTAGTTTGAAGTAGTTTTTTCAGAAATCAGTCTAGAAAAATCTAAGTTTTTCTTAATACTTAATAGGATTTGATTCGGATTAACAGGTTTAATTAAGTAATCTGCTATTTTTGAGCCAATAGCCTCTTCCATAATATACTCCTCTTCACTTTTAGTAATCATTACCACAGGAATATGTGCTTTCTTTTCTTTGATTTCTGAAAGGGTTTCAAGCCCTGTAAGTCCAGGCATATTTTCATCTAAAAAAATAATATCAAAATTGTTTTCTTCTATTATTTCTAAAGCTTCAGCGCCACTAAAACAGGTGGTGACTTTACAATTTTTCTTTTCAAGAAAAATAATGTGAGGTTTTAGTAAGTCTATTTCGTCATCTGCCCAAAGGATCTTGATATTGTTCATCTAAATAAAAATTTAATCAAAGGTTAAAATACTAAACAAATTGCTAAGTTTGTGTTTGTAAGCGTTAAAAAAAGCATAACTTTTGAAGTCAAACAACAAACTTAAGATATTAAACGATCCAATTTACGGTTTTATTACAATTCCGAACGAACTTATTTTTGATGTCATCCAGCATAAGTATTTTCAGCGACTAAGAAGAGTTTCTCAAATGGGCTTGACTTATTTAGTTTATCCAGGAGCACATCATACACGTTTTCATCATGCTTTAGGATGTATGCATTTAATGACCAAGGCAATACAGGTATTGCGGTTTAAAAACGTTGCTATTTCTGAAGAAGAATCTACAGCATTGTTATTGGCAATTTTGTTACATGATATTGGTCATGGACCATTTTCTCATGCTATGGAACATAGTATTGTAGAAGGAATTACACATGAGGAAATTTCTTTAAAGTTTATGAATGCCTTAAACAAGGAGTTTGATGGTGACTTATCATTAGCAATAAAAATTTTTAAGGGTGACTATCATAGAAATTTTTTCAACCAATTAATAAGTAGTCAGATTGATATGGATCGATCTGATTATTTAAAAAGAGATAGTTTTTATACTGGTGTGGCAGAAGGGAATGTAAATTCGGAACGCTTGATAACCATGTTGAATGTTGTTGATGAGGAATTGGTAATTGAAGAAAAAGGAATTTATTCAGTTGAGAAGTTTTTATTAGCCAGGCGCTTAATGTATTGGCAAGTGTATTTGCATAAAACCAGTTTAGTTGCCGAAAGCTTATTGGTTAAGGTGTTAAAAAGAGCCAAGGAGTTGGTTCAAAAGGGAGTTAAGGTTGATGCTAGTAATCCATTTGATTACTTTTTACAAAACCAAATTAACGATACAAATTTTGGAGATAAGGAATTGGAAATATTTTCAAAATTAGATGACTATGATCTTGTTTCTGCAATGAAATCATGGATGGGTCATGACGATGTAGTATTGTCAAACCTATCCAAAATGATAATTGATAGAAATTTATTAAAAATAGAGTTAACGAAAAGCGAAATATCAGAAGCAAGTTTTAAGTCACTTCAATTAAAAACCAAGGAAAAATACAGTTTGTCGGATAGTGAAGTAGCGTATTTTGTTTTTAAGGCAACTGTAAGTAATCAGGCTTATGATAGTGATAAAGAGGGGATAAAAATACTGTTAAAAGGAGGTGATGTAGTTGATGCTACCGAGGCATCTGATCATCTAAATTTAAAAACCTTATCAAAGCCTGTTAAAAAATACTTTGTCTGTTACCCTAAAGAGCTATAACTATTTTTTATATTTGCGAACAATGGAATTTACAGCAGAACAAATAGCAGGTATTTTAGATGGGGAAATTCAAGGAAACCCTGAAGCTAAAGTATCAAAGTTATCAAAAATAGAAGAAGGAGTTGATGGGGCACTTACCTTTTTGGCAAACCCTAAATACACACCATATATATATACTACAAAAGCGTCAGTTACAATTGTTAATAAGGACTTTGTACCTGAGCAAGAATTGACTACAACCCTAATTAAGGTAGATGATGCATATAAATCTTTTTCTAAATTATTAGAATATTACAATCAGGTAAAAAATAATAAAGTAGGGATTGAAAACCCATCATTTAAATCAGATACCGCTAGTTATGGTGAAAATATTTATCTGGGAGCGTTTTCTTATTTAGGGGAAAATGTAGTTTTAGGAGAAAATGTAAAAATATATCCGCACGTATATATTGGAGATAATACTACAATAGGAGATAACGTTACCATCTTTTCAGGAGCTAAAATTTATTCCGAAACAAAAATAGGTAATAATTGTGTTGTTAATAGTGGTGCAATTATAGGTGTTGACGGGTTTGGATATGCGCCAGATGAAAATGGAGAATTTCAGAAGATACCACATACAGGAGATGTAATTATAGAAGATAATGTTGAAATAGGTGCTGCAGCAACTATTGATAGAGCAACATTAGGTTCTACAATCATTCATAGAGGGGTAAAACTTGATAATCAAGTGCATGTAGCTCATAATGTAGAAATCGGTTCGCATACCGTAATTGCTGCTCAAACAGGAATTGCAGGATCTACAAAAATAGGAGAGTACTGTATGTTTGGTGGTCAAGTTGGTGTTGCTGGACATTTGGTTATAGGAAATAATATTAGGGTTCAAGCACAAACAGGAATAGGTCATCGTGTAAAAGATGGAGAGAAATTATATGGTTCACCAGCTATAGATTACGGTAACTATGTGAAATCATATGTGCATTTTAAGAACTTACCAAAAATTGTAAGTCAATTAAATAAATTAGAAAAAAAAATAAACAACAATGAGTAATACTGTTGTAAAACAAAGAACACTTCAAAGTGAAGTTACTTTAAAAGGAATTGGACTTCATACAGGTAAAGAAGTTACACTAACATTTAAGCCAGCAGCTGAAAATCATGGGTATGCTTTTTCTAGAACTGATTTAGAAGGAAATCCGGTAATTCAAGCAAAAGCTGAATTCGTTACAGAAACACAACGAGGAACAAATCTTGAAAACAAAGGAATTCAAATAAATACTTCTGAGCATGTGTTAGCAGCTCTAGTTGGATTAGAGGTTGATAATTGTTTAATTGAAATGAATTCTCCTGAACCACCTATTATGGATGGTTCTTCAAAATATTTCGTTGAAGCAATAGAAAAAGCTGGTATTGTTGAGCAAGATAAAGAAAGAGATGAGTATATCGTAAAAGATATTATTACGTATACTGACGAAGCTTCTGGATGTGAGGTTATGATTATGCCTTCTGACGAGTATCAAGTAACTACAATGGTTGATTATGGTACTGAGGTATTAGGTACTCAAAATGCAAGTTTAAAAAAACTATCTGATTTTAAAACTGAAATTTCTGATTCAAGAACGTTTAGTTTTTTACATGAAATAGAAGCATTGTTAGATCACGGTTTAATTAAAGGTGGTGATTTAAATAATGCAATTGTATATGTAGATAAAGAAATATCTACTGAAACAATGGAGAAATTAAAGAAAGCTTTTGACAAAACTGATGTAGCAGTTAAATCTAATGGTATTTTAGATAACTTAACATTACATCATCCAAACGAAGCAGCTCGTCATAAATTATTAGATGTAATTGGTGATTTAGCCTTAATTGGAACTCGTATTAGAGGTAAAGTTATCGCTACAAAACCAGGTCATTTTGTAAATACAGAATTCGCTAAAAAAATGGCGCAAATCATAAAAAAAGAACGCAGAAATGCTGTTCCAGTTTATGATATCAATCAACCACCACTAATGGATATCCATAAAATAATGGATATGTTACCTCATAGACCACCTTTCTTATTAATCGACAGAATATTAGAACTTTCTGATACTCATGTTGTGGGAATGAAAAATGTAACGATGAATGAGCCATTCTTCGTAGGGCATTTCCCTGATGCACCAGTTATGCCAGGAGTTTTACAAGTAGAGGCAATGGCTCAAACAGGAGGAATATTAGTATTAAGTACTGTACCAGATCCTGAAAATTACCTAACATTTTTTATGAAAATTGATAATGTTAAATTCAAGCAAAAAGTTTTACCAGGTGATACCTTATTTTTTCACTGTAGCTTAATTTCTCCTATTCGTAGAGGAATTTGTCATATGCAAGCGTATGCTTATGCAAATGGGAAAGTAGTTGCAGAAGCAGAAATGATGGCACAAATAGCAAAAAAATAATAACGATATGAATCAACCATTAGCATACGTACACCCAGGAGCTAAAATAGCAAGAAATGTTGTTATTGAGCCTTTTACAACTATTCATAATAATGTAATTATTGGAGAAGGAACTTGGATAGGATCTAACGTAACCATTATGGAAGGCGCTAGAATAGGTAAAAATTGTAGGATTTTCCCTGGAGCAGTAATTTCAGCGGTACCTCAAGATTTAAAATATGATGACGAGGATACAATTGTTGAAATTGGAGACAACGTTACTATTAGGGAATGCGTTACCATTAACAGAGGTACTACCGATAAAATGAAAACAGTTGTAGGGGATAATTGTTTGATAATGGCGTATTGTCATATAGCACACGATTGTATTGTAGGGGATAATTGTATTTTTTCTAATAACACCACTTTAGCAGGACATATTACCGTTGGTGATAATGTAGTTTTAGCAGGTATGGTAGCCGTAAATCAATTCTGTTCTATTGGTAATCATGCTTTCGTAACTGGAGGAACTTTAGTTCGTAAAGATGTCCCACCTTATGTAAAGGCAGCAAGAGAACCAATTTCTTATGTAGGAATCAATTCAGTTGGTTTACGTAGAAGAGGATATGAAATTGAAAAAATTAGAGAAATTCAAAACATATATAGAATCCTTTATCAAGGGAAACATAACAACACCCAAGCTGCATCTGTAATTGAAGCAGAAATGACAGCCTCTAAAGAACGTGATGAGATTTTAATGTTTATTAAAAATTCAAAACGTGGAATTATGAAAGGATATTTTAAATCAAATTAAAAAAACAAAATTATGGCATCTACTTCAGATATTAGAAACGGATTGTGTATTAGGTATAATAATGATATCTATAAAATAATAGAATTCTTACATGTAAAACCAGGAAAAGGACCTGCTTTTGTACGTACAAAATTAAAGAGTGTAACTTCTGGAAAAGTAATTGATAATACTTTCCCTTCAGGAAGAAAAATAGATGAAGTTCGTGTAGAAACGAAAAAATTTCAATTTTTATACCCAGAAGGAGATACATTCCATTTTATGAATGTAGATGATTATAACCAAATCACTTTAGAGAAAAATTCTCTTGATGCTCCTGGATTATTAAAAGAAGGAGAAGTAGTTACAGTTTTAATTAATGCTGAAGATGAAATGCCTTTATCTGTCGATATGCCAGCAACGGTTGTTTTAGAAGTAACACATACGGAACCTGGTGTAAAAGGAAATACAGCTACAAATGCAACAAAACCTGCAACGGTAGAGTCTGGAGCAACTGTAAATGTACCTTTATTTATTAATGAAGGAGATAAAATTAAAGTAGAAACAGAAAAAGGAACTTATAAAGAAAGAGTTAAGGAATAATGAAATTTCCTCAATCACATACTTTAAAGCAAATAGCAACAATTATTAGTGCAAGCTATATTGGGCCGGAGAATTTCCCTGTATTTGGAATGAATGAAATCCATGTGGTAACTGCTGGAGATATTGTTTTTGTTGATCATCCTAAATATTACGATGCTGCATTAAATTCTGCAGCAACCGTTGTTCTGATTAATAAAAAAGTAGAATGTCCTAAAGGAAAAGCCTTGTTGATTTCAGACGATCCATTTCGTGATTTTAACAAGTTAACAAACTATTTTAACCCTTTTGAAACAGCAATTCAAGCTATTGCCCCTACAGCAAAAAAAGGAAAGAATACTATTATTCAGCCTAATGTATTTTTAGGTAATAATGTTAGTATTGGTGATAATTGCTTAATTCATTCTAATGTATCAATTTATGACAATACAGTAATTGGTAATAATGTCACAATACATTCAGGAACTGTTTTGGGAGCAGATGCTTTTTATTATAAAAGCAGGCCAGAATTCAGAGATAAACTAATCTCTTGTGGTAATGTAGTTATTGAGGATAATGTTGATATAGGTGCATTATGTACCATTGATAGAGGAGTTACAGCATCTACAACTATTGGCGCAGGAACAAAAATAGACAACCAAGTTCAAATTGGTCATGATACCATAGTTGGTAAAAATTGTTTGTTAGCTTCTCAAGTAGGAGTAGCAGGATGTGTAATTGTAGAGGATAATGTAATACTTTGGGGACAGGTAGGTGTAAAAAGCGGAATTACTATTGCTAAAGGAACCGAAATTTTTGCGCAATCTGGCTTAGGGCATTCTACGGATGAAAATAAAACATATTTTGGATCGCCTGCAGTTGAAGCTAGAGAGCGTTTTAAAGAAATGGCATACATAAGAAAATTACCTGAGATAATTAAAAAAATGAAATAATTCGTATGAATTCAAAAGAGCTAGTTAAATCGTTTTATGAATCAGATTTTTATAAAAACCCTGAGTTATTAAAAGAGTTTATTCACCCTGAATGTGAGCTGTATTGGAGTAGTAGTACAGGTTTTAGAAAATTTAATTATCAGGATATTTTAAATCATGGTGACAGAGTTTCAAAATCTTTTAAGGAATTAAGAACTGAAATTAGTCATTTAATTGCTGAGGATAATTTTGTAACAATTAGGTATACTTACTATGCAGTTACTTTTGATCATCCTGAAGAAGAAATTAGTTTTGCTCATTTTATATCGATTTGGGAAATTAAAGATGGTAAATTATATAAATGCCATGAAATGAGTCAAATGGCTGATGAGTCAGCAATTGATAATAATGCGTATTTATCAATGAAATTTTCCAAGTAAAAAAGGAAAAAATTAGTCAGAAAAAATTACATTTGTAACAATTATAAAAAAATCAAAAAAATGAGTGTTTTAGTAAATAAAGATTCAAAAATTATAGTTCAAGGTTTCACAGGTAGTGAAGGAACATTCCATGCTGGTCAAATGATCGACTATGGAACAAATGTTGTTGGTGGAGTTACTCCAGGTAAAGGAGGACAAGAGCACTTAGGTAAGCCAGTATTTAATACAGTTCAAGAAGCTGTTGAAAAAGTTGGAGCTGATACTACTATTATTTTTGTACCACCAGCATTTGCTGCTGATGCAATTATGGAAGCTACTGATGCAGGTATTAAAGTAATTATTACTATTACTGAAGGTATCCCAGTTGCTGATATGATTAAAGCTAATGCATATGTAAAAGCTAGTAACGCTCGTTTAATTGGACCAAACTGTCCAGGAGTTATTACTCCAGGTGAAGCAAAAGTTGGTATTATGCCAGGGTTTGTATTTAAAAAAGGAAACGTAGGGATTGTATCTAAATCAGGTACTTTAACATATGAAGCAGCTGATCAAGTTGTTCGTGAAGGATTAGGAATTACTACTGCAATTGGTATTGGTGGAGATCCAATTATTGGAACTACAACTAAAGAAGCGGTTGAGATGTTAATCAACGACCCAGAAACTGAAGCTGTAGTTATGATTGGTGAAATTGGAGGTCAGTTAGAAGCTGATGCTGCAAACTGGTACAAAGCTAGTGGAAGTAAAAAGCCTGTTGTAGGTTTTATTGCTGGTGAAACTGCTCCTGCTGGAAGAACAATGGGACATGCTGGTGCTATTGTTGGTGGATCTGACGATACTGCTCAAGCTAAAAAAGCTATTATGAAGGAATGTGGAATTCATGTAGTAAATTCTCCTGCAGAAATTGGAGCTAAAGTTGCTGAAGTGTTGGCTGTTAAAGCATAATATTTATATAAAATTTAGTTAAAAAAGCTATCATATTAATGATAGCTTTTTTTTTATGTGTATTTTTAAATCAACTTTAATCAATTTATAAATGAGAAAATTAACCAGTTTATTATTACTATGTTTATTAGTGATAAGTTGTAAGAAATCAGACACTTCAAAAGAAGTTAGTCAAGAAAAAACTTATACTGTAAATCAGCAAAAAGATGCAAAAGGATTTGCATATGAAACTGTAGAAAATGACCCTACAGGGTTACGTTTGTATACTTTAGATAATGGTTTAAAAGTATATTTAAGTAAAAATACTGAAGAGCCAAAAATACAAACATATATTGCTGTTCGTGCTGGGTCTAATTATGATCCTAAAGAATCTACTGGTCTTGCCCACTACTTAGAGCATATGGTTTTTAAAGGGACTCATGAAATTGGTACTGCTGACTGGGAAGAAGAAAAAGTGCATCTAGAAAAAATAGCAGATTTATATGAACAACACAGAGCTGAACAAGATCCTGTAAAAAAGTTAGTCCTATATAAGCAAATTGATGAAGCTTCGTTAGAAGCATCTAATCATTCAATTGCTAATGAATATGATAAAATGATTAGTTCATTAGGAGCAGAAGGTACAAATGCACATACTTGGTTTGAAGAAACAGTATATAAAAATAAGATTCCTGCGAATGAGTTAGGAAAATGGTTAACGGTAGAGAGTGAACGTTTTAGTGAATTAGTATTACGTTTATTCCATACGGAATTAGAAGCTGTATTTGAAGAATTTAATAGGGGGCAAGACAATGATTTTAGAAAAACTTATGCAGCAATGTTAAAGGATTTATTTCCAAATCATCCATATGGACAACAATCTACTATTGGTACTGCGGATCATTTAAAAAACCCTTCAATGATTGATATTCATAATTACTTCAACAAATATTACGTTCCAAATAATATGGCTGTTGTTTTAGTTGGTGATTTTGATTTTGATGAAACTATCGGATTGGTCGATAACGCTTTTGGAAAAATGAAACGTAAAGAAGTTATTCATCCAGTATTACCAAAAGAAGAACCAATTACAGCTCCAATATCAAATGAGGTATTTGGACCAACAGCTGAAAATGTTTCTGTAGCTTTCCGTTCAGGAGCAATTGGTACTAAGGAAGAAAAATTATTGACTTTAGCAGATATGATTTTGGCAAATGGAAATGCTGGTTTAATTGATTTAAATTTAAATCAAAAACAAGCTGTACAACGAGGAGGTTGTTCTCCAACATTTTTAAATGATTATGGATACCATCAGTTTACTGGTTCACCAAAAGAAGGTCAAACTTTAGATGAGGTTAAAGATTTGTTATTAGCAGAAATAGAAAAATTGAAAAAAGGTGAATTTGATGAATGGATGATAGAGGCAGTGATTAACGACTTAAAATTGTCACAAACTCGTCAGTATGAAAATAATACTGCTTTGGCTAGTGCATATTACAATGCTTTTATACATCGTCAGGATTGGACTAATAAAGTTGCTTTTTTAGAAGAATTAAAGAAAATTACTAAGGAAGAGTTAGTAAGGTTTGCAAATGCATTTTATAAGAATAATTATGTAGTTACGTATAAGCGTAGAGGAGAAGATGAAAATATAACTAAAGTTAATAACCCAGGAATTACTCCAGTTAATTTGAACAGAGGTAAGCAATCTGAATTTATTCAAAATTTTAATAAAAAAGAATCAAAAGATATTTCTCCATTATTTATTGATTATAATAAAGAATTACAAAAAACTACATTAAAAAGTGGAGTAGAAGTATCATATGTTGAAAATAAGAATAATGACTTATTCGATTTGAATATCATTTTTGACATGGGTAAAGACAATGATAAAAAATTAGGTTTAGCAGTTGGATACCTTGATTATTTAGGAACTGATAAGTATACTCCTGAACAACTTAAAAAAGAGTTTTACAAATTAGGAATAGACTATCATGTAAGTGCAGCTAATGATAAATCATATGTAGGAATTAGTGGTTTAAAAGAAAACTTGCCAAAAGGATTAGCTTTATTAGAACATTTATGGGAAAATGCAGTTGCTAATCAAGATACGTATAATAAATATGTAGAAAAAATAGCTAAAGGTAGAGTAGATAATAAAACTCAAAAAGGAAACATTCTTTGGAGAGGTTTGTATAACTATGGACAATATGGTGAAAATTCTCGTTTGCGTAATATTTATCAACTAGATGAATTAGAAGCTATCAATCCAGAAGAATTAGTTTCTTTAGTAAAAGATATGCGTAATTATAAGCAACGTATTTTTTATTATGGAAAAGATGTTTCAGCAGCTGTCACTGCTTTAAATAAGAATCATAAAATTTCAGGTGATTTAAAAGATTATCCTAAGGCAACAGAATATGTCCAGAATGAAACAGGTGGAAATGTGTATTATGTTGATTATGACATGGTTCAAGCTGAGATGCTTTTATTAGCTAAAGGGGAACCTTTTAAAGCCGAGAATATTGCAGCTTCAACATTATTTAACACATATTTTGGTAGTGGTTTATCTTCAATTGTATTTCAAGAAATTAGAGAATCTAAATCATTGGCCTATTCAGCTTTCTCTAGTTATAGAAATGCATCTAAAAAAGGAGAAGCTAACTATGTTATGGCTTATGTAGGAACTCAGGCAAATAAAATGGAACAAGCGGTTAACGCAATGATGGATTTAATGAATGATATGCCAGCAGCTACTGAGCAATTTGAAGCTGCAAAAGCGGCAACACTAAAGAAAATTGCAGCACAACGTATTACTAAATCAAATATTTTCTGGTCATATGAACGCTTACAAAAACTTGGTATTGAAAATGACAATAGAGAGGCAATGTATAACACTATTAAAGATATGACTATGGAAGACTTAAAAGAGTTTTTTAATACCAATATTAAAGGTGAAAAATACAATGTTTTAGTTATCGGAAACAAGGAAGATATTGATATGGAAGCTTTAGCAAAACTTGGTAAAGTTCAAGAAATGGAAGTTGATAATTTATTCAATTATAAAAATGAAAAAGTGAAGTTATAAAATCACTTATGTAAGTATTTAAAAGCTCTCAGTTATTTGAGAGCTTTTTTTATGAACAATTATTATAACCCTAGAATTTTGCTTTTTGTTAATTTTGTAACAATTTTTCAATAGTTAAAAAACAAATAATTACTTTTACTTTTTTAAAAAAATAATCAATTTAATCAAAACTAACAATTATGAAAAAACTACTTTTTACTTTAGCTATTGGTTTAGTAGCATTAACTTCTTGTGAATCTGATTCAGTAAGTATTCCGCCAAGTGACAGTTCAAGTAACGACGATATATTACTCACTAAAGTAGATATAGTTTATTCGGATGGCGAAACTGAAACCATTGAATATACATATGATGGAATGACACTTTTAAAAGAAGAGTCTACAGATGGTTATTATACTGATTATGTATATGAGGACAGTAAATTAATTGAAATTAATTTCTATAATGCACCAAATCTTGAAATTTTAGAATCTTACACTTATGATTCTGAAGGAAGAGTAGCAACAGTTTCAACGAACGTTGTGGGGACTGGGGTATATAACCACAATTTATCTTACAATGCAGATAATTCTGTTGTAACTAGTACACCAACCACTTCTACAGGAACACTTTCGACAACAACACTTAGTAATGGGAATATGATTAGTGAAAATGAAGGGGGAATATATAATGTTACATTTACACACGATACTAAAAATGCACCATTTAAAAACATTGATAATAGAGCAACTATATTATCAATTAATTCTGAGGGGAACCATAATTATCTTTTCAATATAAATAATATTCTAACTGAAGTTACTACTGAAAACTTTAACACTGAAAATACGTATACTTACACGGATTTTAATTTCCCTAGAGTAATGACAGAAAATAATGATGGTGATATTACAACGTATACGTATACGTATAACAATGACTAATATAATGTTGTTTCTTTAAGTTATTAAAGGATAAAATTAGAAACAAAGCAATAAACGCTCCCATTTATGGGAGCGTTTTCTTTTTTAATAACTATTTTGTTGAAAAGAAAAATCACCATCTTTATTCCTTACTTTTGAGTTTCTATAAGTATAAACACATGATAGCATTACCAAAAATACCTACAAAAGTAATTTCTATAAAGCTTCGTCCTAAAGCAGAACGAATGACTAAGAAAAGGCATCCATGGGTGTTTGAGGATAGTATTGTAAAACAAAGTGTTGAGGGGAATTCTGGAGACATTGTAGTAATTTATGATAATAAAAAAAATAAATTTTTAGCTTGTGGTTTGTACGATCCAAATTCTCCTATTAAAATAAAACTCGTACAGTTTGGAAAACCAGCTAAGCTTGATTCTGATTTTTTTAAAAACCGATTAGAGTCAGTATATGCAATTAGAAAAGAACTTTTAGCTACTGAGACCAATAGTTATCGATTCATTTATGGTGAAGCTGATGGATTCCCAGGCTTTATTGCCGATGTATATGCCGATGTATTAGTAGTAAAATTATATTCTGCAATTTGGTTTCCTTATTTAAACGATATACTTCCTCATTTAATAGAATTTAGCGGATGTAAAACTGCAGTATTACGATTAAGCAGAAATGTTCAAAAAAGTAAAAATACTTATGGATTAAAGGAAGGTCAGATAATCTATGGGAAATTGGATGACAAAGTGGTTCTTTTTAAAGAACACGGAGTTAATTTTTCTGCAAATGTAATTTACGGACATAAAACAGGTTACTTTTTAGATCATAGAGAAAATAGAAGGAGAGTAGGTGAGTTGTCAAAAAATAAAACTGTTTTAGATGTTTTTTCTTATGCAGGAGGTTTCTCGGTACATGCATTAGCTAATGGAGCAAAAGAGGTAACTAGTTTAGATATCAGTGCCCAAGCATTAGAAATGGCTGTACAGAATGGAAAACTAAACAGGTATTCTGGTACTCATAAAACAATGGCTATAGATGCTTTTGTTGGCTTACATGATTTAATAAAACAAGGAAAAACTTTTGATGTAGTGGTCATAGACCCACCTTCTTTTGCTAAAAGTAGCAAGGAAATTGATAAGGCTAAACATAGTTATTCACGTTTAGCACGATTAGGAACATCATTAACAGCTAAAGGAGGGTTATTGGTATTAGCATCTTGTTCTTCCAGAGTTTTAGCTGAAAACTTTTTTGATATCTGCGAGGCAGAAATTCAAAATGGGTCTAGGAAATATGAAGCTTTGGATTATACTTTTCATGATACTGATCATCCAGTTATCGATAGTTTTCCTGAAGGAGCCTATTTAAAATGTGGATATTATAAGTTAGATTAATACCATCTTAATAAGAGTATAAGTTTGAAATGATTATAAAAACCTATTAGTGGGATAAAATTTTGGGGCATGCAAATAATAAAAAATATTCCTTTATATAACAGAAAAGGGCAACGAATTACTAGTATTACTGAACAAGAGGTAAGTTATATTGATGAAACTAAAATAGACGAACGTTTTTTTATAGTTGAGAATAATTTTATTGTTCTTAAAAGTAAATTCTTCAGACAAGAGCACTTAGTTAAAAACTGGACTTTTTGCATACATAAAGGAAAGGTGCACTTTAAGAGAAAGGAAAACTTAAATTATAAAAAGGTGTTGTTTGTATTAGAATCACCACATCATAATGAATTTGATTATGACGACGGCTTTAAAAGTTTGAAACCATTAATAGGTAATTTTGAGATTTTTAAGACGAATTTCCCTAAGCTAATGGAAGAAATTACAAATGACAAGTCATTGGCTTATGAGGTAACGTTATATATTCCAGTACCATTTCAAAATTCTTTACATTATTTATTTCGTAGAAATATAAAAGAGCAAACAAAATTTGGTTTATGGCTATATGGTTGGTGGGACTTGAAGTTTCATAAAGAGTTTGAAGAGTTTTTAGGGTACAGAAAGTTTGATTATTACATTAATTCAAGCACTAGAACTTATAGAACTTTAATCTCACAAAAATTATCGAAACTAATTTCTGCTGAGTATCAAGTATATAATCCAAATAGTAGTTATTGGAGAAGAAAAGAAGCCCGTTTTGGTTTAAAGAAAATAATCCATTTGGATGATAGTCATATATTATTTAATGAAAAGGAAGCACATGATACTTCTATATTTTAATTAATTGTTAAATGGCATTGTATTTGTTAGTTTTTAAAGTAGTTTTATAATTTGAATAAGTACAACTTATGAAAGTATTTCTTAATCTGTTTTTTTGTTTTTTATTTTCTACTTCGTTGTATGCGCAAGTTGGATTAGATTCTAGTACAAAAAAAGGAATCACTATTCCTGCTGATAAGAAAGAAACAAAAATGCCAAAGACTAATAAACTATTAGTTAAACCGAAATTACCAACGGTTGACTTAAACAACCCATTATCAGAGCCTAAACCATTTTATATGGAACAAAAATCTGATTTGTTAGATTCAGGAGAGCAATTAGAAAAACGTTGGAAAGAGAATGAAATGAAAGCCAGTGGAGGAAGAGATCAATATTTGGGAGATTTCGTAACGAATGGTACCTTTTTAAGTATTGAATGTAGAGATCATCGTGAGGTTGATGGAGACAGAATCCAAATACTTGTTAATGATGTTATTGTAGAATATTCAATGACTTTAAAAGGTTATTTTCAAGGAATAAATATTGAATTAGTAGATGGGTTTAATAAAATTGAAATTTTGGCTTTAAATCAAGGATACGCAGGTGAAAACACAGCTAAGTTTCGAGTACTTGATTCAGCAGGAATGATATTGACAGCACAGGAATGGTTATTATCTACTGGTTTTAAAGCTAGTTTTATTGTTGTTAAATAGTAGTATTTAAAAAAAACCTAGTTACGTATTAGCTTTTAAATATTTTACCATCCCGAGTGCATAGTAATATACGAATTAAATTTCTCGCTATTTGAAAAAGCATATGAATCCTTCTATTATAAAAAATGTTCGTTTTTTTATAATTACTTCTTTTATTGCTTTTACGCAACTAACTCAAAGCCAACTTAAAATTAAAGAAGCTATTACTGCAGATGAGCTAATGACTGTATTACTTGGTGATACTGAAAACATTATAGTGAGTAATTTATCAGTTAAAGGAAGCCCTAACTCTTTTGGTGAATTTAAGTGCAAATTGGATTATAATGATATTATTTCTGAAGGAGTTATCATGAGTAATGGGTATGTTAAAAATGCCATTGGACCTAATACCGATACTCAAAAAAGCACAAAGGTAAACTTCATGAGTGACCCTGATATAAACCGAATATCAGGTAATAAAGGTTGTTATGATACGGCTTTGTTTGAATTCGATTTAATTTCAGCTACGGATAAAATTCAATTTAATTTTTTCTTTGCTTCTGAAGAATACCCAGAATACATAAATAAAAATGTGAATGATACATTTATATTTTTAGTAACAAATACTATTACGAAAACGTCAGAAAATATAGCCATATTGAATGGAGATAAAAATACTCCTATTACGGTAGATTTTATCAATCATAAAACCAACAGTGAATACTACATACCAAATATTCCTTGGAATAAGGATACTATGAATAGGTATAGAAATGATATAGCAAAATTAGAGTTACCATTTACGTTTCAATATGATGGTTTTACAAAACTATTAAATGCAACGGTCACGGTTATTCCAGATGTAAAATATCATTTTAAATTAGGAATTAGCGATGTTGGAGACCAATTGTATGATTCAGCAATTTTTTTAGAAGCAAACTCACTTAGAAGTATAGGGAAGAAGCAAACTTTAGCCGAAAGGATTACTAATATAAAAGAGCAGCTTTCAGTAGATTTTAATATTAGCTTTGAGGTAGATTCTGATAAAATAAAGGGTAACGAATCGTATAGGTTACTTGATAAAATCGTAAATGAATTACTTAAACATAATGATTTAAAAATTGAAATCATCGGCCATACTGATGATACGGGTACTTTCAATTATAATGAATTGTTATCAGTTAAAAGAGCTAAAACAGTAAGTAATTATTTGATTTCAAAAAAAATTGAAGTGTCAAGAATTGTAGCTAAAGGTGTAGGAGCTACCCAACCGAAAAGCAATATTAAGTCAGAGAATAGGAGAGTAGAAATTATATTTATAAAAGAATCTAATTAAGATATAAACCTAAGAGTTAAACCCATTGGAGAGGTTAAAATTTCCGCTATTCGGAAACTCAAACAATTCCAATTCAAAATAAGGAACGGCTGCAATAAGATGATCAAAAATATCAGCCATAATATATTCGTAGTTTTCCCAACGTTTATCAGTACTAAAGGCATAAATTTCTATTGGAATCCCTTGTGAAGTAGGCGCTAGTTGTCGAGCCATAATTATCATATCCTTATTAATAGCAGAATGATTTTGTAAATAGGTTTCAGCGTATTTCCTGAACAAACCAATATTGGTTAAGTTTCTTCCATTTATAAGTAGTGATTTATCAATGGAGTTATCCGAATTATAAGTATCAACTTTTTGACTTCTGTTTTCTAAATAAGCAGATATGATTTCTATTTTAGAATAAGCTTCTAAATCAGTTTTAGAAAGATATTTTACACTATTCAATTTAATATTCAAAGCTCTTTTAATACGTCTTCCATCAGAATTAGTCATTCCTCTCCAATTTTTAAAGGAATCAGAAATCAAAGCATAAGTAGGAATTGTAGTAATAGTTTTATCGAAATTTTGAACTTTAACGGTTGATAAATTAATTTCTACAACATCACCATCAGCTCCATATTTTTCAAAAGTTATCCAATCACCAATGCGTACCATATCATTAATAGATACTTGAATACTTGCGACAAAACCTAGAATGGTGTCACGGAAAATTAAAATGATGATTGCTGAAGCAGCTCCAATAGTAGTAATAAATTCAATAAAGGATCGATCAGTAACAATAGCTAAAACAGAAAGTAAGCCAATAAACCAAGCAAAAATCATAAATACCTGGATGTAACTATCAATAGGTTTATCTTTTAGTCGCGGTAAGGTTTTAAAAAAATCTTTTAAAGTATTCAAAAGACTTCTAGCAATCCAAAGCGTAAGTATTACACCAAAAACCTGTAACCCTTTATGTACTATACTTTCAAAAACTCGAAAATCTGTAAATACTATTGGGGTAAGTTCAAATGCTAATAAAAAAGGGATGATATGAGCAATATTTCGAGGTGTTTTATTGGTGATTAAGATATCATCAAAACTAGTTTTTGATTTAGCCGCAAAACGGCTAAAAGCGGCTACTAAAATTTTACGAGTAATAAAATCAATAATAAATACAATTATCAATAATATAATAAGCAATACAAACATATTAATGTAAGTAGCCATGGTAGTGTCAACCCCTTTAGAAACAAGAATATCAAATAGTAAGTGTGTTATTTTTCTCATAAAAAGTAAAGCTATAACACAAAAATACTGCGATTAATACGAAAACAAAATCTTTTGCCTATTATAATCTTCATAGTATGTATTTAGAAGATAATCTTGTTAATTAAGCGTATCTTTGCCGCCAATAGAAGCAAAAATATGTCAACATTTACACATTTAGGAGTACGAAAAGATATTGTAAAATCTTTGAAAGAATTAAACATAACTACCCCTACGGAAATTCAAGAAAAAGGAATTCCGACATTATTGAAACAAAAAACTGATTTTATTGGTTTAGCACAAACGGGGACAGGTAAAACAGCTGCTTTTGGTATTCCAGTATTACAACATATTGATACTAATAATGATCATGTACAAGCGTTAATTTTATCGCCAACTCGTGAATTAGTACAACAAATAAAAAAACAACTATTTAAGTTTACAAAACACGCTGATAATAAAATATTTTTAGAGGCTGTATTTGGAGGTGAAAAAATAGATAGGCAACTAAAAAACTTGGAAAGAACTACACATGTTATTATAGCTACTCCTGGTAGATTAATTGACATGATCAATAGAGGAACAATAAATTTAAAGCAGGTTAAAACTGTTGTTTTAGATGAGGCTGATGAAATGTTGAGTATGGGTTTCAAACAGGAGTTAGATACTATTCTTACGTATACGGGAGCAAATAAAAATACGTGGTTGTTTTCTGCTACCATGCCAGAAGGAATCAAACGTATTATAAAAACCTATATGTCTGATGATGCTGCAAGAATAGTAGTGAATGAGAACTCTTTGGTAAATGCCAATATTTCTCATCAGTATATTAAAACAACTATTAAGGAAAAAACTTCAGATATCATTGCGTATTTAGGAACAAAAGACGCAGGTAGAGGGATAATATTTTGTAAAACGAAGTTAGGCACTCAAGCATTAGCTAAAGAATTAACTGAAGAGGGATTTTCGGTAGGTGCTTTAGAAGGTGATATGCAACAAAAAGAACGTGATAAAGTAATGCGTGCTTTTAAGAAAGAAGTTATTCAGGTGTTAATTTCTACAGATGTATCAGCAAGAGGGATTGATGTAAATAACTTAGCTTTTGTACTACATCATCAATTACCACAGCAGTTAGAATATTACACGCATAGAAGTGGTAGAACAGCAAGAGCCGGTAAAAAGGGGGTTTCAGTAGCTTTTATTCTACCAGTTGAATTAGAGCGCGTGTACGAGATTCAAAAAGAATTGGGAATTAAATTTAAAGAAGCAACTTTAGCTTAAAAAAGAATACTTTTTTTAACATTAAAATAGTAAGAATATGGGATTAACAAATAACGACATTTTTAAAAAGTTAAGAGTAGCACACAAATTACGTGATACCGATATTGTAGAAATTTGTGCTTTAGTAGATTTTAAAGTCTCTAAAAGTGAATTGGGAGCATTCTTCAGAAATGAAGAACATGATAAGTACATGGAATGTGGAGACCAGATTTTACGTAATTTTTTAAACGGATTGGTTATTCATTTAAGAGGACCAATGCCTAAAAAAGGAGAGAAACCTGTCGATAATAAATAAGGAAGTTGGATTGATTTATAATAAATGCTAATTTTATACGAAGCTATAAAATTAGCATTTATTTGTTTTAGGATATTGTTTGTTCCTATCTGAGGTATTTTGTAGCTCCTGTAAATATTTGATTGTCATAATTATAAAAGTTTTCTGGGTAATATTTAATTGTAGTCAGTTTTTTTAACTTGCGTTTTATTCGTTTAGGTATTTCTTGTAACTTTCTCATAATGATAATTTTAAAATTGTTTGGTATTATCTGTATCGTCTTTTTGAGTTCCAAACACTAGCCTTGGTAGTACTTAACTTGTGAGTGATTTGATTGTTTGCTGTAGTTGTCATAATGATTGATTTTAATTGATTGATGATTGAATATTATCTGTAACGTCTTTTTGAATTCCAAATACTAGCTTTTGTAGTACTTAATTTTTGAATAATTTGATTGTTTGCTGTAGTTGCCATAATGATTGATTTTAATTGATTGATGATTGAGTATTATCTGTATCGTCTTTTAGAGTTCCAAATACTTGCTTTTGTAGTACTTAATTTTTTCGAAATTTGATTATTGTTTGTAGTTGCCATAATGATTAATTTAAATAGTGATATAATAAATATATATACAAAGATAAACCTTTTTATAGTACTATGTAAAACAAAGTACTGTTTTTAACACTTTTTAACACAGTTAGCTGTAAATAGTTGACATTCAGCAAGTATGTCGTTGTTTCCGAAAAAGAGCTATTTAAAGTATTTGGTAATAATGAAAAGAAATAATTTTTGTAATACTATTAATGTGTTTATCATCTACACAATAATTAAGTTCTTAATAAAAAGAACACTTACATAACTATAATAGTAGCATTAACAAACGGATAACTAAGAACAGGCATTAGTTTAGAAGATGTAAAATTTAATATTCCCATATGTAATAATTACAATTTCATAGAATAGTACGGTAATAATAGTTTTATTGTTCCTTTAGAATTTAATTGATGATTTTACGTAATATCGATATTGTATAAACTTGTGCTTTAGTAGAATTTAAAGTGTCTAAAAGTGAATTCGGGCATTCTTTAGAAATGAAGAGCATGAAAAATAAATGGAATGTGGCGATCAGGTTTTGCGTAATTTCTTAAACGGATTAATTATTCATATAAGAGAACTAATGTCCAAGAAAGGGGAGTAACCTGTTATTGAAAATTAAAGTTTTGTTTCTAATTTACTAACAAACGCTAATTTTATATGAAACTATAGAATTAGCGTTTATTAGTATTAGGATATTGATTGTTTTTATCTGAGGTATTTTGTTGCTCCTGTAAATATTTGATTATCATAGTTATAAAAATTTTCTGGGTAATATTTAATTTTAGTCAGTTTTTTTAACTTACGTTTTATTCGTTTAGGTATTTCTTGTAATTTTCTCATGATGATAGTTTTAAAAAATTTGATATTATCTATAACGTCTTTTTGAGTTCCAAATATTAGCCTTTGTAGTACTTAATTTGTGAGTAATTTGATTGTTTGCTGTAGTTGCCATAATGATTAATTTTAATTGATTGATGATTGAGTATTATCTGTATCGTCTTTTAGAGTTCCAAACACTAGCCTTGGTAGTGCTTAATTTGTGAGTAATCTGATTTGTTGCTGTAGTTGCCATAATGATTGATTTTAATTGATTGATGATTGAGTATTATCTGTATCGTCTTTTAGAGTTCCAAATATTAGCTTTGGTAGTACTTAACTTGTGAGTGATTTGATTGTTTGCTGTAGTTGCCATAATGATTGATTTAAATTGATTGATGATTGAATGTTATCTATAACGTCTTTTAGAGTTCCAAATGTTAGCTTTGGTAGTACTTAATTTATGAGTAATTTGATTGTTTGTTGTAGTTTCCATAATGATTGATTTAAATTGTTATATACCTAATAGACGTACAAAAATCATTTTTGTTACAGTACTATGCAAAACAAAGTACTATTTTAACAATTTTTAACATATTCAGCCGTAACTTCTTGATTTTTAACATATGTTTTTTTAGGTGAAATACAGATAAATAATATAAATTGCTTTTGTTGGAATTTTATTTTTGGAATCGTTTTTGTATTCTAATAAAATAATATATTGAAACACAATAATTATTTACTTAACCTAGTTATTATAAAATGAGAATAATTTATACCATTATACTATCGTTTGTATCAGTAATGTCTTTTGGGCAATTAACACCTGGTTTTAAAATTGAAGAAGCTAAATTTACTATTGCCATGTGTAACAGCTTTAATTTTTTAGAACAATTTGGTTCAAATAAAGAAATAGTTCCTGAAGAATTTAAATTGGTGTATACATCTGATATATTGAGTATGGACAATAAGTTTCAGGTTTATGAAAATGGTAAGGTAGGAGTAATTAACTACAGAGGCTCTACGGATAAATTAATAAGTTGGGTGGAAAATTGTTATTCTGCAATGCTACCAGGAAAAGGAATTATCAAGATTAATGAATCCACACATAAATACGCTTTTTCTGAGGATCCTAATGCAGCTGTTCATGCAGGATATGCATTAACAATAGTAATCCTGTCAGAAAAAATAAAGGAACAAATTTCGACACTTAATGATAAAGGTATTTACGATATTATTATTACAGGGCATAGTCAAGGTGGTGCATTGGCGACCATGACTAGAGCTTATTTAGAAAATTTACCTAAAGGAGGAATAGCATCTAAAATTTTTTTTAAAACTTATTCCTATGCACAACCTATGTGTGGTAACTTGGAGTTTTCTGAAGAATATAATACTAAATTTAGTAATGAAAATACGAGCTTTTTTATTGTAAATCCAAAGGATCCAGTTCCTTACTTGCCATTTAACTATGAAGAAGGAAAATTGGTTACTAAAAAGAAATTGGCTGGATGGTTATTAGGAGAATCAGAATTCAGTTTAAGAAAATTTGGTAAAGATGCTTTTATCCGATCTTTTGAAAGCTTATTAACTAAATATGTAAAAGGAAGTAATTCACTTATAAACAAACTTGTATCCTTAAAATTAGGTAAAGTAGAAGTTCCTCAATATGTTGCAGATATTAATTATTATCCTACTGGATCAAAAAAGGAAATAAAGGTATTTAAATATCCACAAGTAGAGGTAGATACAACAAATTTAGAAGAAAAGGAATTAACCAATTTAGAGTTAAGAGAAGATGGTAAATGGTATAAGAAAGAAACAAAATTCTTTCAGCATAAACCGTATAATTATTACGTGTATGTACTAAAAAAATGGGATAGAGAGTCTTATAAACAGCTAGAGAACACCTATTTACTGACGGATTTATAGTAAGCCTACTAACATTTTTTTATTTGAATTATTCTTTTATGAATTTATGGTAATCAGTTATTCCATGAGCTTGGAGATACTGTTTTTCTGTGATACTATTACCTTTATCTGAATCGTAGTCCATCGATATTTTCCATCCTCCATTCTCTTTTTTTAAGATAACATGAAATTCACCATAATAAGTCTGTTCATTATCTTGATTTTTGTTTCTGATGAGTTTATAAATTCCTCTTTCACTAGCAATGGAGTCGTTATTTATTCTTTCAAAAAAGCGAAGCGAAATCTCACTTGTTTGCTTTTTTTTCCTTGCATTATGAAACCTAGATTTATAATTATTTATATAAGTCTCGTAATTGATAATATTTTTACCACCAGAAATACGTATTAAGTTTTTAGAATGAATTGTTACCATATGCTTATAATCAAGCGAATCAAATGCTTGATAAAATGTATACCAAACTTTATTAATTTCTTCTAAATTAGTTACTGATTGTGAATTACTTTTATGTGGAAATACCATTAAAATTAAAAGAAAAACAAAGTGTTTGATTGACATAATTATTTCTATTGATTACATTATATACAGGACATTATAAGTTAAAACTATTTTTTAATTATTTTTAAGGAATTATAAAGAATAGAAAAAGAAACTCGAAAATATTAATTTTCGAGTTTCTGCTGTACGCGTTTAAGTTGTCTTGAAAAATAACTACTATTAGGTGATTCTTGCTTTGTAGCTATGTTTACAGCTGCTTGATATGCTTTTAAAGCGTTCTTGTCATCATTAAGGTTTTCGTAGGCACGTGCTAGACTATTATGTGCAATTGCTGATTCTGGATAGTTTTTAATATTTTCTTTGAATAAATTAATTGCCAATGTTGATTGATTGTCATCAAGCAACATATTTGCAAGACGTCCCAAAGTGTTTTCAGGAATTTGCTCAGAGGTTTGGTATTTATTTGCTCTTTGCAGGTAATATGTTTTCAAACTATTCATCCCACCACGATTTTGATAATCTTTATAACTAATAAATCTAGGGGCTTGAAAATCATTATATACCATGGAAAAACCTTTGTACATGGTTAAATATGGAGTCGTCATATGAATTTGATTGTCAATATAATCATACTTCCATAAAAGTGATTTAGGAGCTTTTTTTTCTAACAAACTTACAAATTTGTTAAGTGCTTCCGTGGCGCGTTCACCTTCTGCTACTATGCTAGTTAGCGTAAAGTATAAAGATTTGTTAAGTGTTTTTTCTTTTTTGAACAGTTCATCAAATTTCACAAGCAATTCAGAGTCAAATATTTGAATTACAGGGCTAGCTGCTATGTAATTATCAAATAATGATGGTTCTGTAGCTAAGTAGTTGAGAACAAAGGCACCCGCCATAGAATGACCAAAAATAGTTTTATGTTTTGTTGTACGGTAGTTTTTTTCGACAAATGATATTACTTCTTCTTTTATAAACTGTTTAAACTTGTCTCTTTCTCGAGCTAAATCTCTACCTCTAGTTCCTTGATTGTTCGGAATAGCAACAATAATACTTTCGGGCATTCGTTCATTTTCTTGTAAAATTGTTGCAGCATTTGATGCATGATGAAAATGACTATCTCCATCCAAAACATAAATTACGGGGTATTTTTTTTTTGACTCTTGATATTCTTCAGGTAAATGAATTAATAAGTTGCGTTCTTCTTTTAAAATTGATGATTTAATTTTATAAAGGTTTCCTATTTCTATATTGATAGGGGTAGAGACTGTTTTTTGCTGAGCTTGAATAGAAGTAGAAAAAAAGAGTGTTAATAATACGATAACTTTTATTGATATTTTCATTTTGATGTTGGTTGAATTTTAATCTAAAATAGACATCTTGAAAATATTAATGGACGGAAAAATTGTAGTTATAACAACTTTAACATTGAATTATAATTATTTGTTAAAGCTGGTTTCTTATTATAAATGTATTCAATATGTGGTTCGGAAATTCAACGTTTCCTATATACTAAATTATGATTTTGTTGAGGGATATAAAATTTTAAGGTGTAATTTTAAAACAAATTACAAGGGTATTATTTAGGAAAGAGGAATAAATATAGCATGCATTTTATATATTGCTGCTCAAATTTAATTATTAGGTTAGTGGACATAATTAGACCATTGTTTTATTACAATAAGTTGCTTTTTCAAAACCTCTTATATTTATTGATATAACTGGTACACCCGGGAACATCAATTTTAATTCTGAAACTATTTTTTCCGAAAGATTTTTTTTTTGAGAAATAGATCGCCCTTCCATAATATTAGCGAAAACATGAATAAAATCATTTTTAGTATTTCCAATATTGTAATATTCAAAAGGATTAATACGGACTTTAATATCTCCTTTGTCAAAAAGGTTTGTTGACTCCGCAGCAGCATACACTTTCTGAATAATTTCTTCAGGTGATTTTATTTTTATAATATTTTCAGAGCAATCAATTACAAAATGTGGCATAAGTTATTTTTAAATTGCTATCGTTTCGCTATGAATTTTTCGGGCAGAAAATCCGCGGATTTTCATATCGTCACAAGCCATGAGCTTTTTATTTTGTTTTTTATTTTGTCGTTTTATAAAAGCCAAATTTCAAATCACGAACACCTCTAAATTAAAAGATTAGCCGATAATGTAAATATACACTGGTTTTAGTTTTAAATACCAATATTCATATTGTTTATAAGTATTGTTGCTCGACGATTTTATTTTTTTCTAACCAACTTTCGGATTAATAAAACTCCACCAATGATTAAGCCAATTATCAGTAAATAAGAAATTACTTTACCAAAAGCAACTCCAGCTTCATATGTACTTGTTTGCTCATTTTCTTCTAGATCTATATCTTTTTTGAATGATACAACTATTGAATTGAAAAACCTTTCTTTATTGATTGAAGCTATTTGCTCAGTTTCTTTAAAAGTCCAAAATTCGTAACTGATTAAGTAATTGTTTACTAAAAGTATTCGCTTATGCCTTAAATTTGGTAGTTGAGGATTAGAATTTGCTGTATATAACATTTCCACACCATTTATACCATTTGATTTAAATTCATTCTTTTCTATTAATTCTCCATTGACAGATTTTAGTGCTCCAGATAGAACTCCTTGATAAAATTGTGGTAATTCTGATTCTGTTATTTTCGGATTGCCTATATCTTTAATCATTACCATATATACTCCCGTATCATCTGACGTTGTGAAATATAAGCCACCCATTGATTCCGATTTATCAGGTGAGGATGGGAAATAAATTGAAGAAAAATCATTTAATTTAGTTTCTGACCATTCTTGACTAAAACATAAGTTAGTAATTAATAGTAAGGCAATTAAGTGTTTCATAATATAATATTTTGTTTGATTTTTTGATTTTATTTAATGTTGGATAACGGTCTTGTGTATGAAACGTAGCGTATAAAAAAACGTTAAATTTCCTGATTAATACAGAGTAGCATTTTTTGTTTTTAACTCATCAATATTAAAAGGTAAATTTAAAAATTAGGCACTAAGTAAATATACATTTACTCCTAAGATTATGCACAAAAACCCATATTATTATAGGTGATGTTAACATTTTTTTATTTAGATAGAAAGACTTTTGATTTAATAACAAACTCATCCTTAGTTTCACCTTCATGTGCTCCGTGTGCAACATTTGGTAATATCCAAAGGTCAGATTTAGGTAGTTTTTTCTTAACTCTTGCAACTTCATGTAAATCCATTCCTTCATCGTCATCACCTATCATGATTAATACTTCAGGTTTAATAGATTGTAATTCTTCATTAGTTACCTTGATCGTATAGTTATTAAATTGATTCATTAAAGCCTTTATTTTATCATCTGTTTCATGGTTAGCTAATAACCATGGAAAATTGGCTCTATTTTCAAATGTAAAAGCTTTTTGGTATTCTGGGAAATCATTGATAGTCCACGTTCCAACTGCTCCAATTGTAATCATTGATTCTATCAAAGTTGGATTTATTAAAGCTAGTTGATAAAGAACGTCACCACCGAAACTAAATCCAATAGCCTTAATTTTTTCCAAGCTCAAATATCGCACTAAGGAATTAAGGTCTTCGGCAACCGATTTTATGGAAAGGGTTTCTTTAAATGCTTCAGATTTTCCATGTCCAGTCAAATCAATTAAGTATACTTCATATTCTTTATCGAAGTCTTTGACATAAGGGAGCCATGATTTGGAAGAAAGAGTGTAACCATGTAAAAGGAATAAGGGTTCACCTTTGCCATAAACCTCATAATAGATGTTTTTACCATTAATCGAAACAATTTCAGATTTCTTGGGTATTTGAGAGAAAATATTTGTTGACATTAAAATAAGAATTATTAAAAACGTGTGTTTTTTCATTGAGAATAAGTTGTTTATTAAGAGTATCGCAGCTAATGTTTAGTTATGAATAGTATGGTGCAAAAAAAAAATCGGTTTTCGTATGACACAATTTATAAGCTTTTGGTATAGATTTTAGGATGTCATTTTATAAAAGCTAACTTTCAAATCTCGAACATCTTTAAATTAAAAGATTTGACGACTATGTAAATATAGAAATGCCTTAGGGATTAAATACCAAAACCTGTATGTTTTATAGGTGTTGTTTTCCAATGTTATTAATTCCAATAGTTTATTAAATACTCAATTTCAAAATTATTTTCAGCTACAAATATATTTTCCCAATATATTTCTCCATTGATTTTTGTAAAGACTTTGTAATATCCAGAATTTAAGCTTTCTAAATTTAGATCTAAATTTAGAAAGCTTAAATTTGAAAATTCTAATTCAGAATTTGATTGGATTTGAGTTTCAACGTATAGGTCTGAATTCAATATTGAATTGAAATCTGTTTCTTGATGTATTCTATTTGCATTCGCTGGTCTAATCCATACGTCAGATATATTTTGTGATGATGAAAGGCTTAATACTCCAGCGGGTGGATTTGGATAAGCAATAAATTGATTGTTTGAAAAAACATTTGGATTCCCTAATTGTATTACTTCTGAAAATTCCGAATTTCTAATATTGATTCCAGTAACTAAATCAATGTCCGTTTCATTTATAGAAATGTTGGTATCATCATCATTTGAACAAGATGATAAAATTAACAACCCAATTAAAATTCCGTAAAATAGTTTCATTTTTAATTTATGTTTTCAAATTTTAACTAATAGCAAATTTAGAATAATAATAATACATTGTATTCAGTTAGCTTTGGAAATTAATCGGTTCTTGATTTGGTAACGTTTATTTAAAGTGTTGTGCGAAGAAGTTTACCGACAGGAAATCCACGAGTAAATGTACACTTCCTTTTATTTCAGGTTGATTTTTAGCCTATTCAATTATTACACGTACAGCATCTGTCATAAAATCTTTATTTCTCCGTAAATGTTTGGTTTACCAAGTTGGTAATAGTTTTTTATTGTTACTATTTTAAATAAAAGTGATTATATAAAATCTTTTATTCAGTCAATAATCTTTTACTTTCAATATAACGAGACACCAAATTTCTGTATCAACAGACTATCGAGCTGCTCAAGGTCCGATATTAATTCTAAATGATCTTGCGGTAATGATGATTCATATTTTTTTTTGTCCAATAACCTATTCAACTCGACCATTTTAAAGTGAAATGATTGGGATTGTAATTCAAACTCTAGTATAGCAAGCTTATTTTCTATAGCGATTTTTTTTTGTTTAACTACATTGATCGTTTCAATTGCTGAATCAAAATCCATTTCCTTTTGTTCGACGGATTTTAAAAGTCCGCACTTAAAATTGGTACACTGTTTAGGTCTTTTGGAATATATACTGCAACCATCGCAATAGTTGTTACAGGGTTGAAGAAAAAATCCTTTACCATTTTCATCCTCTATATCCATTAATTCTCTCAATACAGGCAACTCTTCACTAACAATCTGTACAAAACCAATCAAGGTACCGTCACAACAGAATCCGCAAGGCAAACAAATATTTAATGAATCGTTCATGTTTTATGAATTTAAACACCTCTTTATGATACTCTTTTAAAGGAAATCTTAAATTGGAGTTAATGTTTATATAATTTGGAAATCGACAGAATCTCTGGCAAAAAACCAAGACCAAATTTACGTTTACTTTCGGAATTCAATGCTAAACATAAGCATGCATTTTACATGGTGTTAGCAAAAGTTTTTTCCATAATAACATATTCAATCCCGCCTTTTTCAAATTTTTTATCTGTAGGTTTTAAGTTGAATCTCTCATAGAATTTTAATTTTTCCACTCGAGCATTACACCATAATTTTCTAATTCCTTCTTTCTTTATAAAAGCTATTATATTTTTTAATAGAATTGTTCCATACCCTAATCCTTGAAATTCATTTAATGTTGCAAATTTTCTAAATTGTGCCTCATTATTCTCTATAAATAAGGATATTATGGATGTTAATTCACCATTTACAAATAAACCAAAATGGCTCCCATTTTCATCATTTGGCAATTTAACATATTCTATCGGTTTATTTGGCCACATAACTTTGTGTCGAATCAGTATAGTTTCAGAAGGGGTAATTTGTTTAATTTCAGAAATTATATTTTTCATTTACTTTGGTGTTTTTGCTTTCGTTTATATAAAGTATTGTACAATGCTGTCCATTGACAGGGTTTCTTGCAGAAAACACACAAGTAAATACATGTTTACTTTGAATATGTAAACCAAACTTAAGCCTGTATTTTATATGTTGTTACCTGAAGTCTTTAACTTTGATATTAAATCCGTCACATGTTCAAACTCATCTATAGTAGAAAAGATATGTTCTGTATCAATTCTAATAAAGTTGTCTTTCAAAGTAATACTATTACCATTAATTTTTTTAAGATTTTTTAAAAGACTTTTTTCAAAACTAGTTGTATTGCCATTTGAAAAGGTGTGCTTTATTTCACTAGTATTTTCAAGTTCAAAATTATTTATATCTAACCTGTTTTTATATTCTACTATTATTGATGTTTTGTCAGTATTATGACCTTCAGTTGACTTCGATAATATCCCTATAAAACTAAAGGTGGCTACTTCATTTGTGTAATTTATTAAATAATGGGATTGAATGACGTGAAGTAAACTACGTTCTTTATATTTTAAATCTATATTGTTTAACTTCGAAAACTCATTCCAAACTTTATTTACTTTATCCAAATTCATATTTTATATAGGTAACGTTTAACTATGAATGGTACGGGTCAGAAAATTAGCGAATTTTCATGTTGGTACAATCCATAAACTTTTAGATTTTGTTTGTTGTTTTATAAAAGCCAAATATTAAAAATTTGACGTCTATGTAAATATAGGCTTACTTTTTGAATTAAAAACTAAAGCTATATTATTTATAGGTGTTGTTGGCGTTTTGTTCTTAATTATGCAGAGTAAAATTCCGATTTATTGTCTTTAAAGGTTGAATAAATTCTGACGTTTTCAATCCCATAAACTTGTTCAAATTCTGTTTGAGCGATAAAATACCTATTAACCCTTATTAATAACAAATTTTGGTTTTCTTAAACTTGTTGGAAATCTGATAGATTTTTTTCATTTTTTTTAACTTGAAGGGTGTTGTCCAAAGTGTTGACCCCAATTAATGATTCTATAGCCTATTTAATTAAAGATGGTCAAAAATATATCCCGTAAACGTAAATTATTAGTAATCGTATACAGATTGTTAAAAGTATTTTATTCAGATTTTCTTTCTTATTATGGATTTAGTTTTTGTTACTAAATGGCAACGTTTGTATAGCGTGTCTAGCGATGCCGTCAATTGACGGGATATCCATTAGTAAATGCACACTTGCTTTAGATAATAAAATCAAGCCTAGTATGTTTTCAATCATCGTTATATATGGTTTTTTGTTAAAAGGTATATAATTTCAAATTAATATGTTTGTTCTTCTATTGATTTGGTTATTGATGATTTTACTTCTCCTGTATGTTTTGCCGTATTAGTTTCTATTAACATAATTAGGCATTCGTCTATTGAAGAAACTCTATGATTAATTCCTTTTGGTACAACAAACATGTCACCACACTTCATTGTTGTATTAGGTTTATTTTCAATTTCCATTAAAAGGGTTCCTTCTATAATATAAAATAATTCATCTTCAAACTCGTGGTTATGCCAAGGAACTTCTTGGCCTTTAATTTTAGCAATTTTCACATATTGGTCATTGACTTCAGCCACTATTTTAGGTGAGAAGTAATTATTCACTTCTTTAAATTGTTCTATTATATTCATTTTAATTTCGTTTTATAATTATTGCTAATGCCAACGTTTGATTATGAATAGTACGGTTCAGAAAACACACAGGTTTTCGTATCGAGACAAGTCGTAGGCTTTTAGGTTTTGTTTTTTAGTTTGTCGTTTTGTAGAAGCCAATTTTCAAATAACAATCACCTTTAAATTAATAATTAAAGGTAAGTAAATTAAAAGATTTGGAGACTATGTAAATATACACAAGCTTTTAGGTTAAACCCCATAAACCGGATTATTTAAGGGTGATTTTGTGTATTGTTATTTTTTATGGAATACTATTTTAATTGGTTAAGTTTATTCTGAGTTGTTCCGAAATATCATCAATTAATTTTTCTCCTTGATCCAATACACCTGACATTTGAAAAAATCCGTGAATCATTCCTTTGTATCTTTTTGTTTTAACAATGACATCAGATTTTTTCAATTTTTCTCCGAAAAGCTCTGCCTCATCCCTTATCGGGTCACATTCTGCAGATGCAATATATGTTGAAGGGAAATCTTTAAAAACCTGGGCGAATATAGGAGAAATATTTATTTGTTTTTTGTCAGTGTTTTCTGGTAAGTATTGATCAAAATACCATTTCATTTTTTCTTTTGTGAATCCAAAACCTTTCGAGAATTCCTCAACAGATGGTTGGCTACAAGTAGCATCCAACATTGGATATATTAGTACAAGAAATTTAAAGTTGTGTATTTTATTTTTTTGATTAGACAAAGCAACAACTGTTGCAAGGTTTCCTCCAGAGCTGTCTCCTCCAATTGCAATTCTGTTTATATCACCATTAAATAAATCTACGTTTTTAACTATCCATTTTGTCGCAAAAATTGATTCATTTACTGCTGACGGGAATTTATTTTCTGGTGCCAAACTGTATTGAACGGCACAAACTATACATTTTGATTTTTTAGTTATCGCTCTTATTGGAGTTTCATAACTTTCACTTCCAATAACAAAACCACCTCCGTGAAAGAAAATAAATACAGGAAGAGGCTTAGTGTTATGTTCAATTTTGGGTGTATAAACTCGGATTGGTATGTTACCTATTGAAGTTGAAGCCACATATTCTTCAATTCGTTCAACTTTTTCGACTGGTTTCTGTAGTTGTTGTACATCGGCATCATTTTCACGAACCATCTCTACAGTAATATCGAATATACTTGTTTGTATTCCTTTTGACCAATCTTCTAACAAGACTTTAGCTTGTGGATCTAATCTATTCATTTGCTAATTTTTGCTAGATGTTTGTTTAAATGATATACAAAGTATTATCGTGTTACGTAATCAACTGACTGGTTTTCTTCACTGAAATACACGAATAAATATACATTTACTTTTGGAATTTGACACCAAGATTAAGCATGTATTTTATATGTTGTTGGCAACAGTTTTTTATATGATCTAATGTCTGCTTAGAGGAGTCCCGAATATGCCAACCGCAAGTTCGATCCAAATTAGAATGAGTACCATTAACAGAGTCACAGAAAGAGCAATACGTAATATTGGTCTTTAAACTTTTTTTAATGATGTAATCTATTATCAGTCCAACATTAATTAAGAGAACAACAGCGATAAGAAAATCAGCTAGTTACTAATTTACTTATTCCGTCAGATGTATTGCTATTAATGGTATTAGTAATAATAGACCGACTGTGGACTAAATGATTAATAGACTTTTGTTTTTCATAATCGTCAAATATTTTTAACAAAATCTAAAAAGACTTTTTTATGAAGTTCAAGATCCATATTAGGAGAAAGTGCTACTCGGGCAATATAATCTTTGTCCCCTTCTTTAGTAGTCCCTTGAGTAGATGTTGCTGGTATCGTCCAATAACATCCGTTTAACTGCCCATAGCTCACACAATACTTACTTTCATGAGGGATTTCATTAATCATTAAATTGATTAATTTCAAATTCAACTTTCTTTTATAGGCTTCTCTTTCTTCATCCGTATTACCTTTAGTGGGAAGGTCTAATGAAAACACAGATGGAGTAAATCCCTGTTGTGCCAATTCTTCCGACACAAAATTGATTTTCGCGGCTGGTAAAGCATCGTTGATGAAGTTTACAAATTCACGTGTGTTCTTATAAGCAGCATGAATTCTTTCATTCATTGAAGGGATTTGCTTTGCTAATATTTCATATTGAAGATTTGTAGCTTCATTATCACAGAGGGTAAGATGTAATTTTATTTTCTCCATTAAAGTACTTGTCTTTTTATTTCCTACACAGTAGCCAGCAGTACATTGCCCGCCACTAGGAAATTTCGACCCACTAGCAAATGAAATAGTTCTAACCGTTGATAGTATTTCATCATCTCCTAAAAAGTGAACATTAGGACAAAATGTTTGATCTAAAATAAAAACTGGATCGATAGCAATTTCACCAGTTGTAGTTGTACGGGTTGCACTTAATACATCTCTTAACTGTATAAGGTTTGGAACTTCTACTCTAGGGTTTGTTGGAATTTCAGCGATGATGTAAGGGATAGCATCTTCATTAGCAATTTTTGCTAAAACGATATCAATACTTTGAACCATATCGTTGTCACCATCAACTGGTAAATCCATCACTTCAACATTATCAATACAAGCAGCAACTCGTCTTGCTTGGTCATTTGTTCCACCATAACAATTTGGAGGCACTACAATTTTGATGTCTTTTCCTTTATGTTTTTCTAGTGCATCGTGAATTAGCCCCATTAAAATCGCATATTGAATAGATAGTCCACTTGAGGCAACTAGTGCCTTTGTATGTGCTCCAGTAATGGCCTTAATTGAATCTAAGACATGCGTTTTATTGATTTCAACATTACTTTTGATATTATCGAAAGAAGACTTCTCTATTAGATTCTTTAAGGCAGCCAAAGAATTGGCTGGTGTCATTGCAATTGTCTCTCTTCTTCTTACATGTTGAATTTCTGAGATATAACTTTCATTTTGTTTACCATTTACGACTAAAATACTTCCAAGGTGAGAATGAACATTGATAAAAAAATCAACACTTGGAGTAAGGTCGAAATCACAAATCTCATCTTGTTGTGAAATGAAAATAGTACTGTCCTTAAACTCGGAAATGGCTGTTGCTTTCTCGACTTTCTTTAAATCAAATTTATAACCATAAATATTCCTTAGTATTTCAGCATCAAAAAAGTTTGGTAATTCATCTGTATAAATGATTTGGGTGTTTTTATTATCTAATAAATTTTTCCTTAGAATAGCCAAAACTGGAACTGTCTTTGATGAAAAACTTATTACATTATTTGGTTCTAGATTATTAAAGTTAGCAATTACCCATTCTAATACACAAGATAATGGATGACCTAAGCGAATATAGTCGAAAGCAGTAGGTAATTCACTTAGTGCCGATGATTCAGAATTATTGTTATTAAATAAGGTTTCAAACTGTTCTAAGAATTGAATTTTCGCTAACTTTTCATCATAAATATCTAGTCGATGGGTTGTTAAACTCAACCAGCTAGTTGGCATATTTTCTAATACATCCTTAATATAATTTAGTATTTTATTGTCTTCCATAACGTTCACCTTTTGATAGGTCGGTAATATACATCAATTAGATTTTTTTTAAAGTGTTACAAGAAGTTTTGTTATATTATACTTAATATTTAGTTATGAAAAATACTAGGTAAAAATCAGAGGGTTTTCGTATCGAGACAAGTCGTAGGCTTTTAGGTTTTGTTTTTTAGTTTGTCGTTTTGTAGAAGCCAATTTTCAAATCACGAACACCTCTAAAACAATTAAAAAATAGGTAAGTAAATTAAAAGATTTGGCGGACTTTATAAATATTTCAATTTTTGGATTAAATTCTAAACGACGCATTAATTATAGCCTTGTTAGGTGATGGCTATTTCTTTTTTATTGGAATCCATATTTCTTCTTCCGAAGTTGGGTCATTGTTCTTGTAATTTTCTCCTAAAACTTCAAAGTGAGGTCTATTGTCTAATTGATATTTCGAATTTGGCAACCAAGTCATAAAAATGTACTGAAAAATACTATCGTCATTGCTTGAGCCCTTATAATCGAAAACCGCATATTCACCACCACTCAAAGTATAGGTTTCCATTTCTTTTGGAATATCATTGAAGTCTGCAACTTCAACCGTTGCCCACTTTTCGAATTCGTTATTGGGGTTAAAATTTGCATAATATGAAGTGTCATATACTTGCATTGAAATCTTATCAGTGGTAAGTCTATTTTTAATATCCTTAATTTTAGGCGCAAAACTTCCCCAAAGTTGACCTGTTTTATTGTTAGCTAAACTCATTTTTAGTCTGTTTCCAATCAGTTTTTTACTTTCTTGTATTTCAATTCTTGGTTCCATAACTTTTATTTCAGTATTGTATTTATCACGTTGTTCTACTAATTTTATGATGTAAAAAATAGCTTCTTTAATTTGGTTTATCAAGTTCACCGCCAACGTTTAGCTATGAATAGTACGAGGCAAAAAAACCAAATGACATTCCATTCTTTTTTGTTCAAAATCCAAACCTATAGATTTGGGGATTTTATAAAAATAAAATTTATGTTTCATAAAGCATCAAAACTGTATTATTTATTGGTGGTGTTGTCACTCGTTATTATTTAAGACCCAAATTAAAGCTTTCTCTTTTGTTGCTCGAAATATCGTATTATGCTTTTCATTAGGTTCGTCAGAATATTTCATAATTAACCTTTTCGAGGTATTATTTTGTAATGATTTATTAAGATCATTTGTGTATTTAGAAATATCTTCTGCACTTGAACCAGCAAACCAAAGTCTAATATCTTTATTAGGAAAATTCGTTAAAAGCTTTTTCGAATTTCTAACTAAATAGTGATTGTTCCACCAAAGGGAAGGATCCATTGCAATATAAAAATCAAATGATTTAGGTTTTAGAAAAAATGTTTCCATTACAAAAAGTCCAGCCAATGATTCACCAATTATACCTTTTTTGTTTTTAGTTCTATATTTTCTATTAATCTCTGGAACCAATTCTTCAGAAATAAAAGCTCTGAAATTTTTAGATCCATCTGTAATCGGACAATATTTTGCATCTCCTACCACTTCAGATAAACCTGTTAAATCTCTTCCCCTTTCAGTATTTTCAATTCCGACAAGGATGATGGGTGAAATATTTTTATTTTCAATAAGTTTTGCAATAGTACTTGCTATATGAGGAAAATCCTCTTTTATACCACCATCTGGCATATACAATACTGGTAAGCTGTCATTACTTTGTTTATAATTTATTGGTGTCCAAACGTTAATTATTCTTTTTTCATTCACAAACTTTGAATCTATAGTAAAGTTGTCGTGAATCGTTATAGTTTTAATGTCTTGCGCTTTTCCTACAAAGCCTATAAAGAACAGTGTTAAAATTAAATAATAGATTGATTTATTCATTTTTCTGTTTTAATGAGTGATAACACATATATAAACACATTTGAGTTTATTTCTTTTATATGATGAAGATATGAAAAATACTAGATATAATAGTTTAATGTCAAAGCTAAACTGACGTGTAAAGTTTCACTGTGAATTGGTTTTTAGAATTTAAATATAATCATTGGACTAATAAGTGATTTCTCACAGTAAGTTGAAGCATACAGTTTAGGTAGTATTATAACAATCATTCTTCCTTTAATATTTAATCAAAATAAATTACGAATTAGCGCTTTGAAAAAATAGAAAAAATCTGCAAGGTGATTAGTAAAACTTATTTTATTAATTTTACGAAATGAATTCAAAAAAACATCCAGAAATAGTTATTCAAGGAGCGAGAACAAACAACCTGAAGAACATTTCATTGCGTATTCCGCACAACAAATTTATAGTTGTGATTGGAATATCAGGTTCTGGAAAATCGAGCTTGGTGTTTGAGATAATTGCCAAAGAAGGGCAACGCAGGTATTTTGAAACTTTACCTTCTTTTGCTCGGCAGTTTATGGGCAAGTTAAACCGCCCAGATGTAGATGAAATTGAAGGACTTTCTCCAGTAATTGCCATTGGGCAACGTACCACAGGAATGCATGCACGTTCTACAGTTGGTACTATGTCGGATATCTATGATTTGTTGCGTTTATTGTTTGCTAGGACTGGAACATCAGAAAATAACATAGACCTTTCTCGTGCGCTTTTTTCGTTTAATTCGGCAGTTGGTAAGTGTACCCGTTGCAATGGTATCGGTAAGGAAGAACAAATAGATTTGAACCGCCTCATCATCTTTCCTGAAAAATCGATTAGAGAGGGAGCATTGGCGCCAACTTTACCCAATGGGTATATCATGTACTCTCAAGTAACCATTGATGTGCTCAATCAAATTTGCGAAGCCGAAGGGTTTAGCGTTGATATTCCATGGAATGAATTGACTGACCAACAGCGCGAAGTTATTTTGCACGGTAGCGAGATCATAAAAGTACCTTTTGGTAAGCACAGTTTAGAGTCTCGCTTAAAATGGACAGGAATTAAAGCCAAACCAAGAGAAGAAGGGCATTACAAAGGAATGATTCCGATTATGTCGGATATTTTAAGAAGAGATCGGAATGCTAATATTCTAAAATATGTACATGCGGTAACTTGTCCAGATTGTAAAGGAACCCGTTTAAATAACGATGCCTTAAGTGTAACTGTTCATGGCAAATCAATTGCCGATGTTGTTACCTTAGAATTAAACGAACTAAAAGCTTGGATTCAGACAAACACTTGGAATACTGTAGCTAAAGAAATTATAGCTAAAATAGAAGCTCAGGTTGATTTGTTAGAAGATTTAGGATTGGGTCATTTAACCTTAGATCGTTCTTCAAAATCGCTTCGTGCGAGTGAAATTCAGCGAATAAGAATCGCGAATCAAATTTTAGTTCCGTTAAGTGATGTGTTGTATGTTTTTGATGAGCCTTCAATAGGTTTGCATCAAGAAGAGAACGAACGGTTGATTCATTATTTTAAACAACTGGTTAATAAAGGAAATACCGTTATTGTTGTGGAGCACGATTTGGATACCATTACTAGTGCAGATCATATAATAGAAATTGGTCCTAAAGCTGGAATAAATGGTGGTGAACTCATTTTTAATGGTGCGTTTTCAAAGTTTTCTGAACAGGATAAATTAGCAACCACCAGTCCAACCTACAGAGCCATTACAAGTTCAATTGGCACGGCCAAATCGTTTTCAAAATCCAAAACAGAAGGCATCTCCATTCGTTTAATTGGATGTAATGAAAGAAATTTAAAAAATATTGATGTAGAATTTCAGCTCGGAAAACTCAATGTGGTAAGTGGTAGATCGGGTGTAGGAAAATCTAGTTTAGTAAAAGGTACCTTACTCAAAGCAGTACAGCAACATTTGGGAATTGAAGTTGATGAACCTGCTAAGCTAACCAGTCATAAAAATATTGAGACCATCAATAAATTGATTTTTATAGATCATTCACCAATAGGAAAAACACCACGGAGTAATCCAGCAACTTATTTAGGATTGTCAGATCATATTCGTGATATCTATGCAAGTTTGCCCGAATCAAAAACGCAAGGATTTACCAAATCTCGCTTTTCATTCAATAACAAAGGCGGTAGATGTGAGACTTGCCAAGGTGCTGGAAAAACGCAAATAGGCATGCACTTTTTGGGTAATGTAGATTTGGTTTGCGGTACCTGTAATGGTGATCGATTTAATGCCGAAACACTTCAAGTTAAATACAACGGTTTGTCCATTGCTGAAGTTTATCAATTATCAATAAACGAAGCTGTTCAATTCTTTAAGGAGGATAAAAAAGTACTGGTTGGACTTAACATATTACAAGAAATAGGATTGGGTTATTTAACGCTCGGACAATCTTCAACAACACTTTCGGGTGGTGAAGCACAGCGAATTAAAATTGCCAATCAGCTACAGAAAAAAGATACTGGAGATACCTTGTATGTGATTATTGAACCAAGTATTGGTTTGCACCATGATGATATAAAATCGGTACTTCAATTGTTCGATAGCGTAAAACAGAAAGGCAATACCATTGTTTGTATTGAACAAGATGAATCCATTATTGGTTGGAGTGATTGGCATATTGAACTCGGTCCCAAAAGCGGTGGAGCTGGAGGTACAATTTTGTATCAAGGAATTCCTGCAGCCAATCCAAAAAACACAAAGAAAGAGACCAAAAAGGAAGGTCAAAATACGGTTGTTCATAATGAGATAATATTGAATGGTGTAACCACGCATGGGTTGAAGAATATTGATGTTCGTATTCCTAAAAATCAGCTGACAGTAGTTACTGGAATTTCAGGAAGTGGAAAGTCATCTTTGGTTTACGACACACTGTTTGCTGAGTCTAATGCCCGATTTACGGAATCTTTATCTACTTATAACAGAAGTTTTTTACAACAAAACAGTGAGGCTGAAATAGCTTCGTTCTCAGGTTTAGGACCAGCAATCGGAATCAATAGAAAAGGTGGAACTCCTTCAAAACGATCAACGGTTGGTACCTTTTCTGGGATTTATGATGCGTTTCGTTTGTTGTATTCAAGGATTGCCCAACAGGAAGGAGAAACCTATACAGCTCAACACTTTTCTTTCAACCATCATTTGGGTGCTTGTCCAGATTGTGAAGGACTTGGTGTAAAACTTAAATGCGATCCTGATGCCATAATCGTTTCTCCTGATAAATCTATTTTGGAAGGAGCAGTTTCTGTGAATAAGGCAATTGGGTATTATGCGGATATTAATGGTCAATTTATTGCCACACTAAAAGAAGTAGCAAAACAAAATAATTGGGATATCGAACTTCCTTGGCAGGAATTAGAAGATGAGGTTAAAGATGTTATTCTGCATGGAACGGGTGAAACCATTTGGGATGTGACTTGGGAGTTTACTACCAAATCGAGAACGGGAACACAAGAATTTACGGCAAAATGGTTAGGATTGTGCAATTATATCGATGATGAATATCAGCGAAAACTGCATAACAAGAACGTCAAGAATTTAGAAGATTTATTACACAATGTAGAGTGCCCAACATGCCACGGAAGCCGATTGAAACCGGAATTATTAAGTTTCAAATTTCTTGGAAAAAACATTCATGAAATTTCTCATTTGAGTATTGACTCTTGTTTAGATTTGATTGAGCAAATAGACAATAAAGAAGATGAAGTTATATTGGCTATTAGTAAAGTAGTGTTGCCGCCAGTAATAAAATCGTTAAAGACTATTGTTGATCTTGGTTTGGGTTATTTAAACTTGGATAGAGCAGTAAGTACACTTTCTGGTGGAGAACGACAGCGTGTTACGCTGGCAGGTCAATTGTCTACCCACTTGTTTGGTGTTACTTATGTTTTGGATGAACCAACAATAGGATTGGATACCGAGCAAGTTGCTGTTTTATCAGACTCCTTAAAAAGAATTGTGGCCAATGGAAATACTGTGGTTGTAGTTGAGCATGATCAATCTTTTATCCAAAGTGCTGATTACATCATTGAAATGGGACCAGGAGCTGGAAACTTAGGTGGTGAAGTAATCTACCAAGGGGGGCTTTCTGGTATCGCTAAAGCAAAACATTCAGTTACCTATAAATTATTTCAAGAAAAGCGAGTAGCTCCAGCTAAGCGACAAAACAAACAAGGGATTCCTTTTGGAGTTAAAGGAGCATTTGCTAATAATTTGAAGGATGTAGAAGTCAACTTTTATTCCCAACAAATAATAGTAGTTAAAGGTGTTTCAGGAAGTGGAAAATCAAGTTTGATTAAAGAAGTGTTGTATAGTTCTTGGCTAAAAAATCGTCCGGTTAATTGTACTTCCGTAAATGGATTAAACCAATTTAGCGACCTCTTACTAATTGATCAAGAAGCACTCAAACAAAACAGATTGAGTACTCCCGTATCGTATACTGGAATTATAGAACATATAAAAACCGTCTTCTCAAAAACAGAATCCGCAAAAAGCGCCCGATTGAAGAAAGCTGATTTCTCTTATCAAAGTAAGAACGGAAAGTGCCCTACTTGTGTTGGCCATGGAAAGCTAAAAACAAGCATGGATTTTATGAACGATATCTGGTTGACTTGTGATACTTGCAAAGGGAAGCGTTATAACGATACTATTCTAGCGTGTAAATATAAAGGGCGTTCAATTGGTGATGTATTGCAAATGACAGTTCAAGAAGCCATTGAATTTTTCGAATCTGGAATTCTTGTGGAAAACTTAAGGAGCCTTAAACGAGTAGGAGTTGGACATCTAGTTTTAGGACAATCCGGTAATACCTTATCTGGAGGAGAATCTCAACGCTTGAAACTAGCTACTTCAATGCTGCAAAAACGAAAGGGGACAACCTTGTATCTTTTCGATGAACCAAGCACTGGACTTCATTATTTTGATATTATACATTTAATTACTGTTTTTCAATCGTTAGTTGATCGCGGTGATACCGTGCTTATTATTGAACACAATAGCACCTTGATTGAATCTGCCGATCAAGTAATTACGTTAGGCCCAGGAAGTGGAGAGAGAGGCGGAATAGTATTGGTTTAAGGTGTGCTCTTATAGAATTGGGAGCAAGGATACTATTTGAATCATAAGGATTTATAGTGGTTGTTTTACCATTCAGTAGTATTAAATTTGCACAAAGTATCCTAAGAGCTTTCATTAAAGTGTTTTTTTCGTTATTAGCGATTACACCTAGCTCTTTCGTTTTGAATTACACACCGAAATCCGTATTATTTAGAGGTGTTGTTAGCTGTTGTTTACTACTTGTTTTTCTGATAATAAAGTGATAAAGATAGATTAGGATTTATGAATTGAATTATTTGTGTTACTTTTGAAACACTTTATAATCAATTTTTAGTTTATGCCCTACCAAGATGTGTTTGTTCTTTTCTGGGAACAGGTAAAAGAAAGTGTCCAAGAAGGCCGCTTTGCCAAGTTAACCATGGCTAAGACCATTGGTAAGCCTAACTTAAAAAATATATTTGTCAGACCAGTCTATTCTGAAGATGGCTTTAAAGTCTTACTAAAATTTCGCTACAGATCTAGAGAGACCGAGGATAAGGAAGACGAGCTTACATTAGAAGAGGCTTTTGTGGTCTTGAAATCACATCTCAAAAACCCTTTTTCATCTGTTCTGATATTTACCACAACAAAGGATATTATTTTCAAAATTAATAAAAAAGGTGCAGGGAGCATTACCGAGACTTTTCCGTCATTTCATAACGTTACGCAAGCTGAGAATGATGTAGAATAGCTTTAGTGTCAACATTGATTTATAATGTTATATGGGTTTATTTATGTAGATTGTTTCTTTGAAAAAGCATTTTTTTCTCAAGGCCTAAAAATTTAAACAATGGTATGAACGAATCAATAATAAATGATATTTTGAATTCGAATAAATTCATTTTTAAAATTCAAATCAACAATTTTTAGGATAATACTAGATATGCACAAGCTTTAGTTTAAAATACAAAAACTCATATTATTTATAGGTGTTGTTATATTTTTTTTTTCATTTCTCAATATTTTTACAATACGGTTAATTAATATTTCCGATAAATTCCACATATATAGTTTAGGATCGGTTGTGTTATTGAACTGAATAACAACAGTATCAATACCGATAGGTGGTCCAAATTTCAGGCTCATAACAGCACTATTTAAAACTATAATAAATGTTGATATATTATAAAGGGTTTGTAGAAATTGATATGAAAAGGAAACCTTACTTATGAAAGTAGTTTCTCCTTTTTTATTTTGATGATTTTTATAAAATAATTATACTTTATGTATTAACTATAAGTGAGGTTTCATTATTTATTTTAGTTACTAACACCCAATTGAAATCGCAGAACAATTATTAAAGTTTTGACTATAAGGAGAAAGGGGGGAGGTTCGGTTAAAAAATTGTAGGTTCTATTTATAAACGGGTTAATGTTTGCTAACGACTGGATTAACCGCCTGTTTTAATGGCTGTTTATTTTTTGTTAACAACTGTTTGGGAATTCATAGTTATTCCTATAATGTTAACCTTTTTGCTTTTACCTTTTTGCTTTTACCTTTTAATTTAACTCCTCCTAAATTTCTTGGGATGAATTCCTTTGGCAAGTTCAATAGATCCATTAAATCGCTGGAAATTAGTAATTTTTGATTGTAGTCATTACACAGGCTCTGAATTCTTGAAGTTGTATTTAGAACGTCACCAGTATGTACAATTTGCTTCTTAATGATTCCTATTTCTCCTGTGGTTACTTTGCCATAATGTATTGCAGCCTTAAATTCAGGTGTTAAACCAAACCTTTTCATATATTTTTCCGAGTTGACTCTAATAACATTTTCAATACTGAAAAAACATCTCACACAATTCGAATTTAGAACTCCATATTTAATGGGCCATGTAATCACAATTTCATCGCCAACATACTCGTAAATTTCTCCCTTATTATTAAGAATGGGATTGGTAACATCTTTAAAAAAAAGATTCATAAATTTAAAATACTTTTTATGTCCAATTTTTTCGGCAATTTCTGTGGAAGATTTGATATCCAAAAACATAAATATTTTGAATTCTTCTTTGGGCTTGTAAAATTTTCCGGATAAAAATCGCCAGAACATTCCTGGTCCAATATGTTCATTCAACTGTAAAATGATTAAAACTATGTGAAACCCGATCCAGCCGGTAATCAGGTTTTTTAGTCCACCATAACCGAGGATAAAATTTGAAACCTTCCCTATTACTTCCTCTTTAAAAGGTGGGGAATGAAGGTCAATAGAGTGATAAAAAAAAGAACCACCCGTTATAAAGAATAAGATAATTATTATATGAAATAAACCTTTAATAAAAATGCTAAACGCATATGGTCTTCCTTTAAATTTGTCGGCTAAGTAAAGGACTTCTACACTTGCAAATACCAATCCTCCTGAAAACCCGAAAATAATATTGGCCCAAAGCTCTGTTTTAAAATTATATTCTGCAATTAATGATTGTGCTTTTAAAAGGTTTAGTATTTGCTCTATATAGAGGTAACAAATTAAATTGATAATTAACAAATAGATAACAAAGCCGAGGGTGACCTGAATGATTTTCTTAGCTGCTATTCTTGTATTTATTTTGTATTCCATCAAATAATAGCTTAACGTTTCGCTATGAATAGTGCGGGGCAGAAAATTCACAGATTTTCGTGTCGACGCAAGTCATAAGCTTTTAGATTTTTGTTTGTCGTTTTATAAATCCAATTTTTAAATCATGAACTCTTCTAAATTAAAAGATTTGGCGACTAAGTAAAGATAAAATTACTTCTCGGATTAAACACCAAAACCCGTATTATTTATAGGTGTTGTTGGTGGTAGTTTTTATTTTTGACTTTGAATATCATAACTTTCCAAATCAAAAAATATATTGTTTACTGTTTCATAAACTTGAATATTGATTTAGTATAATATCTATAATGGGGTTTAATAAAGTGTTTTTCATCTTATCGTAATACATCGGTGAATTGCTGAGACTTTCTTTTTCTATCCATTATTTTAATTAATGAAACTCTAGTAGCAAACTTAATGGCTGGTCACTATGCAGTAAATCATGTATTATTTTTTTTGAACATACTTTCATATCCATTTATGCTTCATTACTTGTGTCATCTGTAATCTATGAGCGCGAGAGTTCGAACAAAAACAAGGCGATTAAAATGCTATAAATGTAGATAAAGGCATTACCATAAAAGATACGATTCTTATATTTCAAAATTGAATACAGGATTACTCTCATAAAAGAAGAACACTTATTTATTAATTACATAATTCCTAACAACCAGTGGGCACAATTCCTTACTTTTGTTTAAAAGTATATTAAACTATGACTTCAGATATAAATATTAATAAACCAGAGCCTATAGTTCTAGGAAACCAATTAGAAGTATTTGATGGTACTACAGATATTAAGAAAGCTGTTAAGGCATTAGAATATGGTAAACAGGTACTAATTAAGGAGTTTTATAGTAATGGATTGCTATTGCTTAATGGTATTAAAGACCGTCTTAAAAGAAAGATGCCTAATAAAACTTTTAAGGAGCAACGTGACTACCGCGAGGAATACCACAAGCTGTCGAATCTTATTTTAGTAGAAATCACAAATCATAGACTAAAGGTGAGAAAATCACCATCTATTGGTTGGTTAGAAAAACTGTATCCAGAAGCAGGTGATTTTATCTTGTCTTTTCCTCAAATACAAGGGTTGAATAGTGCTTGGCAATGGTATGAGAATGGTGTGAATATTCCTGTATTACGTAATAAAATGAAACCTTTTTATGGGGTATATTTTCCAACACGTTTTGATCATTTAATACTTTTTGACCAATGGTTAAAGCGTTACGAAGGCCCTAAGAAATCGGCAATTGATGTTGGTTTTGGTAGTGGTGTATTGTCATTACAAATGGTACAGCACGGTTTTCAAAAAGTATTTGGGACAGATACAAACCCTAATGCTGTGGTTGGAATGACTGAGTTTATGGGAGATACAAAGTTGTCTAGAAAGATAGAATTGGATCTTGGAAATCTTTTTGGGAAGTTTGACAAGCAGACAGAACTAATTATCTTTAATCCACCATGGTTACCACAAGCGCATGACTTAGATAGTATTGATGAAGCTATATATTATAATGAAAGACTATTTCCAAATTTCTTTGAAGGTGCAAAAAAACGACTTTTACCAGATGGAAAATTGGTGCTTTTATTTTCTAATCTAGCGCAAATAACAAACGCAACTGAGGTTCATCCAATAGAAAAAGAATTAGCCGAAGGTGGACGATTTCAATTAGAAAATTGTTTTAAAAAGAAAGTGAAACTATCGTCTAAAAAAACCAATCGCAATCAGCATTGGCGCTCCTCTGAAGTAGTTGAACTTTGGGTATTGACTAATAGGTAAAAACTTGTAATTTAAAAGAACAACATGTTTTTATATAAATAGTTGAAGCTTTTGGAGTGTAACTATTGCCAACGTTTAGCTATGAATATTGCGGGGCAGAAAATCCGCGGATTTTCGTGTCGTCACAAGTCTTAAGCTTTTTTTTTGTTTTTAATTTTGTTGTTTTAAAAAAGCCAAATTAAAAGATTTGGCGACTATGTAAATATAAAATTACTTCTCGAATTACACACCCAAACCCGTATTATTTATAGGTGTTGTTAGCAATAGTTTTTATTTTTTATCACTTTTTAATAAATACGATATAAAATTCATTTTTATAGAAATTTTTTCAAAAATACTATTCCATAGATGAACATTTCCAAGCCAAAAATCGGGATTATTATTCTTGTCGTTACCATTCGGGTGAACGTCATTAAATTCAAATTCAATTAATTCAAGTCTTTCAGATATTTTTTTCTTATTGTATTTAACTGGTGAAATAATTCCATCTATTTCTTCATTATTTTTTATATTTATAAGAGTTATTTCCCCTGAATAAATATTCCCCATTTTTTTTAAAAAATCAGAATAAAAATTGAGATTTTCATTCCTATTGGAAATAAAACAAATTTTATCCGCTTTGATTAACTTTTTGTTTACTTTTTTAAACCGATTTTTCATTATTTTATTGAATGCTTTATTGCCGTTTCCAACATCTGCATAGTGAATTGAAGTGACATTATTTTCAATATCAATAAACCAATGAGATTTTTGCTGATCTTTTACAAAATCAATGAAAAAGTCATTAAATTTTGATTGATATAAATGAATAACCGTATCCAAAGAATAAGACATCATCCAATCTAAGGGGTTTGCACAAAACCTTAATTCATGTTTTTTTAAGTAATGTGCTGGACGACAAGCTGGACCAATGCTGAAAATCACATCAAAAACGTATTCTTTTCCTTTCGTATCTTTATGTTTATTTTTATAATTTTGATATTTTTTTTGCAAGACAATGATTCCATAAGGTAAAAACATTTTCATTTTTTTTTTTAGACTTCTTTTCATCATACTCTATTTTTTAATATTTTGAAATGTGCTGTTTGCAAATTTCATACAACGTTTAGCTATGAATAGTACGGGGCAGAAAATCCGCAGATTTTCGTGTCGTCGCAAGCCATAAACTTTTTGTTTTGTTTTTAATTTTGTCGTTTTAAAAAAGCCAAATTAAAAGATTTGGCGCTAAATGTAAATATACACAAGCTTTCAAATTTAAACACCAACAACCGTATTATTTATAGGTGTTGTTGGCAGTAGTTATTTCCCATTTCGCTTATTCCTCTATGTAAGGTCGGCTTATGTTATACTTCGAACTTATTCACAAAGAATAAGTTGCCATGAAATACCAAATTTATCTTCACACCATCCGAATTTTTTACCAAAGCCATAATCTCCTGAATCGTATTTATCAAGAGGAACCATGATCTGACCTCCATTTGAAGAAAGTCTTTCGAATAAAGTTTGTATCTCATTTTCTGAGTTACATTCAACAAAAAGTGATACTCCAGGTGTAAATGACCAAGCATGATTAAAGTTACTTTCGGAAACCCGATACTCAGTACCATTTAATGTAAAAACTCCATATTTGATAAGTTCTGGTGTTCCTCCAGCTTCGCCTTCTTGATATTTTATGATGCTTTTAATTTTCGAATTTGGAAAGAGAGAAGTGTAAAAAATTAGCGCTTCTTCAGCCTTCCCACATTGATTACCTACAAATGTTAGAAATGTTGTTGTCTTCATTTTTCAAATTTAAGATTAAATCAAAATATTCAATTAGATGATTAATTTACTTCTCAATAATAGCTGTCATTAATCAACGGTAGAATTGGCAACTGTTGAACTTTTTTTACCGAATTAATGCTAACGTTTAGCTATGAATAGTGCGGGGCAGAAAATCCGTGGATTTTCGTGTCGACATAAGCCATATACTTTTAGGTTTTGTTTTTATTTTTTTGTTCTTAAATACCAAATTAAAAGATTTGTTGATGATTGTAAAAGTACATAAACCTTCGGATTAAACACAAAAACCCGTATTTTTTATTGGTGTTGTTATTTGCTTTTTTATAATTTCATTTCTCCTTCAAAGACAATTCGAGCCCTACTTTTAATCTCTAACTGAGTGTCGCTTATTATATTAAGTTTTAAAAAGCCGCCACGTTTTGATAATTGAAAAGCAGTCATTTCTTTTTTATTTAAAATACTACTCCAATATTTTGCTAAAACAGAATGAGAAGCACCAGTCACGGGGTCTTCATTAATTCCAATCCAAGGGCAAAAACATCTAGAATAGAAGTCATAATCTTTATCTTCTGATTTTGCGGTTATAACAACTTCTTTTATAGTTTTTGAGCTTTCAATAGCCTTTT
>Ga0209291_1000174_pt1 | contig 63556 bp, 57 predicted proteins | sample GOMGulsemesocosm_FD_184633 | JGI IMG/M metagenome (GOLD analysis project Ga0209291, IMG submission 184633) | Methane-oxidizing microbial communities from mesocosms in the Gulf of Mexico - GOM9B Gulf of Mexico (SPAdes) (version 2) | ecosystem: Environmental > Aquatic > Marine > Cold seeps... | reverse complement strand
CTTGTACAGTGGTTGTTATGCCTGAGATCCCAGAGTCAGAAGCAATTAGTATTAACACTGCAGATCTTAAAGTTGATACGTTCCGTGCATCTGGTGCTGGTGGTCAGCACGTAAATAAAACCGATTCAGCGATCCGTATTACTCACATTCCTACGGGGACTGTGGTTGAGTGCCAAGACGAACGTTCACAGCATAAAAACCGTGCACGTGCGATGTCTATTCTACAAGCGCGAATTCAAGCGGCTGCTGATGAAGTTGTGCGTCTTGAAGAAGAAAGTACCCGTCGTAGCCTAGTGGCAAGTGGTGATCGTTCTGAACGTATTCGTACTTATAACTACCCACAAGGTCGCGTTAGTGATCACCGTATCAATCTAACACTTTACCGTCTAAATGAAGTGATGGAAGGTGAGCTAGACGTATTGATCCAACCAATCATTCAAGAACATCAAGCGGATCTGTTAGCGGCGCTTGCTGAAGCAGATTAGGTGTGTCGAGTACTGTGAAAACAATTGCACAATTATTGCAGTGGGCTGTCAAACAGCTCACTGACAGCGAAAGCCCGAAGCTTGATGCCGACGTTATCCTTTGCTTCCTACTCGATAAAGATCGCAGTTATCTTTTCACTTGGGATGATAAGGTAATGGATGATGATATTATTCGTCGTTTTACTGCTCTTATCACGCGTCGTCAGGCGGGTGAACCTGTCGCTCATATTCTTGGTTATCGTGAGTTTTGGTCCTTAGAATTAGAAGTGTCTCCTGATACGTTAATTCCAAGACCTGATACCGAAATCTTAGTCGAACAAGCACTTGTTTGCATGCCGAATCAAGCTTGCCAAGTATTAGATTTAGGGACAGGTACGGGCGCTATCGCACTGGCCTTAGCATCAGAATCACCACAAGCGACAGTGACCGCAATTGAATATCAGCAAGGCGCGGCAGCATTAGCACGTCGTAATGCCAAACGCTGTGGTTTTGATATTGCGGTATTGCAAGGTAGTTGGTTTGAACCTTTACAAGCCAATCAACGTTTTGATGTAATAGTCAGTAATCCACCTTATATCGAAGAACATGATCCACATCTGGCTATGGGTGATGTGCGTTTTGAGCCGTTAACTGCGTTAGTTGCTGCTGATGATGGATTGGCTGACTTAAAGCACATTATTCGTGAAGGTTATCAGTTTTTAACCGCGGATGGCTGGTTGTTAGTTGAACATGGCTTTGAACAAGGTGCAGCGGTACGCGCACTATTTACCGCATCCAATTATCATCAGGTTGTTACGCATAAAGATTATGGTAATAACGATCGTATTACTGTCGGACAACGAAAAGAAGTTTAATCATGGATATTGTTATTCCGCTGCACATCGTGACGCTGTTATTAAGTGTGCTGATGTATTTTGTAAATTTTGCCTTCACAGTAAAGCAATCACCGTATCTTGAGCATACAGGTTTTATCAAATCACGTAAGGTGATAGATATGATCACTGTGATGATGATTGCGTTAGTGTGTATGGTTTCAGGTCGTGCCCCGTTTGTTGAAACGGTCATGACAGAAAAATTAATGTCGACACTGGCCATCACCTTCATGATGTTTATGTCATTACAGCAAGGTAAGAATCTATTTTTCCGCTGTTTTGCGTTTGCCGGTAGTATCGGCTGGTTATTTTATGTGTACTCGTTAGCCGTTAATGGCGAAGCATATTTGCTGAGGTAATGATGGAATTAGATGCAAATGCAGCGCTGACAGAAACAGAACTGGCAGAAGATATAGCAGTAGATAATCACGCTATTGATAGTGAACAACTAGAAGAATACGATGATGAGCTTGCAGAAGAAGTGCTGATGATTGATAACGTCATGCTCGCAACATTATCAGCCATTGAGGAAATAACGGAGAAACCGTTACTCGAAGAGGCGATTATTGAATTGGATGAGCTCATTGAACTTATCGAAGTTGATATGCAAGGCTTTACCTGTGATGTTGAGAAACGTGACCAGTTATTGTATTTGTTTTATCAGCAACTTGGTTTTGCCGGCGATTGGCGTAAGTGGCTAGAACTCGACAGTGTATTATTACATAAAGTCATTAGCAGTCGTAATGGTGTGCCGCTGTCACTAGGCACTGTATTTATGTACTTTGCCGAACATTTTGAAGTGGATGTGGTTGGGATCTTATTCCCTGGCCAATTTGTGTTACGTTTCGGTAGTAAACAAGACGGGATTTATGTTAATCCAGCTGATGGACAGGCATTGAGTCGTCATAAACTCCAGGTATTGTTACGTGGTATCGAAGGTAATCATGCTCTGTTATCTGATGATGATTTATTCGAAGCTACGAACGAAATGCATTACTTGCGTTTATTACAGGTATTAAAAGCGGCGTTAATTCGTGATGAACATTTCTCGTATGCATTACGCTGTATTGACCTCATTTTAGAGATCGATCCTGATGAACCTTATGAAATTAGAGACCGCGGATTTTTGTTACAACAACTTGATTGTAAAAAATTAGCCAGTGAAGATTTTGCTTATTTTATTGAACAATGTCCAGACGATCCGATCACAAGAGTTTTAAAAGCACAAATAGATGAACTTGCTGCGACTGATGATACGATTCATTAAAATTAACTGATATAAAATGGACCCTTTAAGGTAATAATTATGAATGCAAAAATAGTAAAAATTGGTAATGATATTGTTTGTGCCAACGATCTACCATTTGTGTTATTTGGTGGCATCAATGTATTAGAAGACGAACTGTCGACTCTACGCGCTGTAGAAGCATATAAAACAGTGACGGATAAACTGGGTATTCCTTTTGTATTTAAAGCGTCATTTGATAAAGCCAACCGCTCTAGTATCCATTCTTTCCGTGGTGTAGGCATGGAAAAAGGTTTAAACATCTTTCAACGTGTGAAAGCTGAGTTTAATGTGCCGATCATTACCGACGTGCATACTGAAGCACAGTGTCAACCAGTGGCTGATGTTGTTGATGTGATCCAACTCCCTGCTTTTCTTGCACGTCAAACGGACTTAGTGCAAACAATGGCGGCTACGGGCGCTGTTATTAATATTAAAAAACCACAATTTATGTCTCCGCATCAAGTGGGCAATATCGTTGATAAGTTTGCTGAATGTGGTAATGATCAAGTTATTTTATGTGAACGTGGTCATTGCCATGGTTACGATAACCTGGTCGTTGATCCGCTAGCATTTGGTGTAATGAAAGAGCTTACTCAGGGTACACCAATCATTCTAGACAGTACCCATGCAACACAACAGCGTGATGCGGGTAGTGCTGCGTCGGGTGGTCGTCGTAAGCAAGTACCTGAATTAAGCTATGCAGGCTTAGCGACGGGGATTGCGGGTCTTTTCATTGAAGCGCATGAGAATCCAGCACAAGCGCGTTGTGATGGTCCTTCAGCGTTGCCTTTTGCTACGTTAGAAGCATTTTTAACACAAGCAAAAGCGATTGATGATCTAATAAAGAGTTTTACTGCGATTGATATCGATTAATTTCAGGCATAAAAAAAGCGCTGTAATCATACAGCGCTAAAAACCTTTGACTGATAATACAAGTGTATTAAGCATATTATCAAAGGTTTGAAATAAGTAATCTCTACTTAAAGGCCTAAACCAAAAAGTTTAAGCAAACAAACACAACATTACATAACAAAGACTAACTTATATAAATAATACTAATTAACGAAAATTAGTAAAAATAAGTATTATGTCCTATATACATACGCGCACTATAGTTATTTTCTAGTATTCTTACAATTGACAAATTATAATGTTTCGCATTAGTTTTTCTTATCTAACTGGACGACACTATGTCACGCAGACTTCCGCCATTAAATTCGCTACGTGTTTTCGAAGCCGCAGCTCGACATTCTAGTTTTACCCGTGCATCTGAAGAGCTTTATGTGACGCAAGCGGCTGTAAGCCATCAAATTAAAGCGCTAGAGGAGTATTTAGGCATTAAATTGTTTCGTCGCCAAAACCGTGCGTTATTTTTAACGGAAGAAGGGCAAAGTTATTTTTTGGATATTAAAGATACTTTCACTTCACTCATTGATGCGACAGAACGTTTATTAGCTAGAGGTGCAAAAGGCTCATTGACGGTTAGTTTACAGCCTAGTTTTGCGATTCAGTGGTTAGTACCGCGTTTATCTTTGTTTTCAGAACTCTATCCAGATATTGATGTCCGCATTAAAGCGGTTGATATGGATGATGGATCACTGACTGATGATGTGGATGTCGCGATTTATTATGGTCGAGGAAAGTGGAAAGATTTACATGCGCAGAAATTACATACCGAGTATTTAGTACCTGTGTGTTCTCCACTATTACTGAATGGCGTTAAACCACTCAGAACGCCGGATGATTTAAAACTGCACACGTTATTGCATGATACGTCTCGTCGTGATTGGACGGCTTGGTTTAAGCAAGGCAATATTATCGGTGTTAATGTTAATCAAGGGCCTATTTTTAGTCATACTTCGATGGTATTACAAGCGGCAATACATGGTCAAGGCGTCGCGTTGGGACACAGTGTGTTAGCACAGCCAGAAATTGATGCCGGTCGTCTTGTGCGTCCTTTTACTGATGTCTTAGTGAGTAAAAGCGCGTATTACGTTGTTTGCCGTGAAGAGCAAGATGAACTTGGTAAAATTGTGGCATTCCGTGATTGGATGCTGTCTTTAGTAGAGGAAGAACAGCAAGAGTTTGTGGAGAATTAATTCATCACGAAGTCACTAAATCCTTGGTGTTATATCGTCAAGGGTTTAGACTGTGCGGCTTTTGTATGCAAACCAGTTCAAGATACCCCGTATTCTGTACTGGTTTGTGTATACTTTATGAATTTTGAATCTTGGTATTGTATCTATACTGAGTGTATATCGTCAGCCATGTTGATGACGAAAATGAGGTTATTAGAAAATGAATGGTATTTTATTATATTGCCGCCCTGGTTATGAAAAAGAATGTGCCGCTGAAATTCAAGCACGAGCGACTGCCATGGAGGCGTATGGTTTTGCTAAAGTAACGCTGAATTCGGGTTATGTTGTGTTTGAATGTCACTCTGCTGAAGATGTGGATTCAATAGCGAAAAAATTACCACTTTCATCATTGATCTTTGCACGTCAAATGATCGCATTACACGCACGTGTTGATGATATGCCGCTTTACGACCGTGTAAACCCTGTGGTTGCTGCCTGTGACGGTATCGAAGCCATGGGTGAGCTACGTGTTGAAATGCCTGATACTAACGAAGGTAAAGAGCTCTCTAAATTTTGCCGTAAGTATACGGTGCCACTTCGCCAATCGTTACGTAAAGGCAATCACTTATTACCAAAAGAAAATAAAAACCGTCCAGTACTGCACGTGTTTTTCATTACGAATACCAGTGTTTATATTGGTTACTCATATAGCTTTAATAACTCGCCATTACCTATGGGTATTATGCGTCTTAAGTTTCCTTCGAAAGCACCAAGTCGCTCGACATTGAAACTAGAAGAAGCATTCCATGCATTCATCCCAGCCGATCAGTGGGATAAACGTATCGGTGGAGCTATGCGTGCGGTTGACTTAGGTGCTTGTCCTGGTGGTTGGACGTATCAGTTAGTACAACGAAGCATGTTTGTTGTTGCTATTGATAACGGTGCAATGGCGGATAGCCTAATGGAAACCGGTCAAGTTAAGCACTTCGAAGAAGACGGCTTTAAATATGAGCCTGCTAAAACGACGATTGCGTGGACCAACCGTAAATTAAACGGTAATAAGATCAAGGTTCCTGAGAACCCACCAGTTGATATGCTGGTATGTGACATGATTGAGAAACCAGAGCGTGTTGCTCGTCTAATGTGTAAATGGTTATTAAATGCATGGTGTAAAGAAGCAATCTTTAACCTTAAACTGCCATTAAAACGCCGTTACCATACATTGGAAGATTGTTTAGCTATTTTAGATAAGCAACTTGACGATCGTTTTGTTATTCAAGCTAAGCACCTTTATCATGATCGTGATGAAGTGACTGTGCATGTTGCTTGGGCACATTTCATTCCTGAAGACAAATAGTATAGAGTAATAAAATAAGAAGGAGGGGATACATCCAGTGTGTCCTCTTATATTCCAAGCCATTAAATACCATATCTGTGGTTTATTTAATGGCTTTGTTATTTAAAACGATAACTAAAATATAATAGTGGATCCTTGCCACGTACTTTAATCCCAATGATCGCCCCCTCGATATTCATATTATAATAGGCCTCGTGCTGTAGAATGCCGCTTGATTTAACTTTTGTTTTGATAGTGACGCGCTCGTAATCAAACAATAGATAAGGACTGCGTTTTAAGCTGTAATGCAAGTGTAAGCTTAGCTTGCCAATATCTTTGAGCCTGGGGATAAAGAGGCGAGTAATATCGGGATCTATCCACATATTAAGCAGTTGTAGTCGCGCGGTATGTTTACGCTTATTTTTGCTTTGTTTGATAACAAACAGCGACTGTTTAATCTCAAATTTTGGGCTCAGGGCTGCTGTTGCCATTAATTCGGTTTGACTATAGCGGTTAGAAAAATGCCGCTCTGGTATATAGGATCTTAACTGATCTTCTGTCGCAAGAGCGATCTCGCTGAATAAACTTATTGAGAATATGATCAAAAGGTTATTATATGCCATATATCACCAAAGCTGCTGATGAGACCTTAACTATAGCTTGGTATCGACAAATTACTAGTTGTGGGTTTAATTACTCTCTGAAGCGTGTATAGAGCGCTATATGCGGAGGTGTAAGAGGTTATCAGTTACTTAACATCTGTGATGCTAAGCAACTGAATCAATTAATTAGTTTGAGTATAGCTAACTAATTGTATTTAATAATGGTGCTTATAAACGCTCTAAAATTGCTTGGGTAAAGTCTGTCGTACCATGCGTACCACCCAGATCACGCGTTGTTCTATCACCAGACTCAATGACATCGCGTACTGCGTTACGAATATTATCTGCTTCTGTTTTCATTTCTAGATGTTCTAGCATCTGGATAGAGGCAAGTATTACGGATGTCGGGTTTGCTAGGTTTTTACCTGCAATGTCAGGTGCACTACCGTGAACAGCTTCGAAAATAGCGATATCTTCACCGATATTTGCGCCCGGAGCCATACCAAGACCACCAACGAGACCTGCACATAAGTCAGATAAAATATCACCAAATAAGTTCGTAGTCACGATCACATCGAAACGTTCAGGGTACATAACTAGGTTCATGCATGCTGCATCAACGATCATTTCTTCTGATTCGATTTCAGGGTAACGTTTGGCTACTTCACGTGCTACTTCTAGAAATAGACCTGATGTTGTTTTCAAAATATTGGCTTTATGGATAGCCGTTACTTTTTTACGGTTTTCTGATTTTGCTAGTTCATATGCGGCCACACAAATACGTTCTGCACCGGCACGTGTGATGATACTTTTCGCTTCAGCTTCGCTACCATCATCGGCAATCATTTGGCCAGCGCCAGAGTACATACCTTCCGTATTTTCACGCACAGTAATAATATCGATATTTTCGTAGCGACTACGTGTACCTTTAAAAGAGACTACTGGGCGCAAGTTAGCGTATAAATTAAAATGCTTACGCAATGATACATTGATTGACGTAAAGCCTGCGCCAACAGGTGTTGTTAACGGACCTTTTAATGCTATCTTGTTCTGTTCAATTAAATCTAATGTTGCTTTTGGCAGCAGTTCACTTGAAGTTTGTAGTGCAGCAAGACCAGCATCAGCAAAGTCATATGCGAAATTACAGCCAGCCTTATCTAAAATTTGAATTGCAGACTCAATAATATCCGGACCAATGCCATCACCCGGGATCACTGTAATTCTTCTTTGTGTCATACATATTCCTTATTTAATTAGCGTACTTTCAAATGAAAATGTTTTGTTGCCGTATGGTAACAAAGTATTACTTGATTGTTAATGTAGTTACTGCTGTTATTTTAGTAAATAAAGCGTTTAACTTTGTAGGAATGCCATTTGTTAGACGTAGATCTAGAGTTTCACTTTTTTTGTACTATTAACGCTTAGTGCGAATACTCGACTTGTTACTCTAAGCGTCATTTTTATGATTAAGGCTGATACCGTAAATCTTTTAAATTAAACCCTAATGGAATATCAATTTTGAGCTGCGCTAGCTGCTGGGTGATATAAGCCATTTCTTTATGTGTATCAAGTTTTTCGCGAAGTTTGGGTTTTAGCTCTTCACTGGCATAAATCGCGTCTAAAGTAACATGCTGTGTTAATAACTGGGTGGCTGTTTTAGGTCCAATTCCTGCAACGCCAGCGAGATGACTACCACTGATCCCTGTTAAGGCCCAGTAGTCGACAAGCTGCTGTGGCTGCACACCAAATTTATCGTCAATAAAGTTTTGGTCTAACCAGCGTTTGTTAAAGTAATCACGAATTTGAATGTAAGGGTTTAACAGTTGGCAGTAACCCTTATCGGTCGAAATAATGGTGACTTGTTGCTGTTGCGCTGACATTTTGATAGCGAGTGTTGCAATCAGGTCATCCGCTTCATCTTGTTCTGTTAATAAAGAGTCTACGTTCAAATCCCATAGGTCATCTTGGATTAAATTGAGTGCTTGCTGCAAGCTTTCAGGCATTGGTTTACGATTCGCTTTGTAATCGGGGTAGACCTCATGGCGCCAGCCTGTTTGCTCAGCATCAAAGACCGCGACGACATGCGTCGGAGCCGTGATCGCTAATAACTTTCGAACTGCTTGCTTAATGGTTTCGCGCGTTGCGCTTATTTGCGCAACCGGATCATTACTTTGATTTAGTTGTACTGCATGAACTCGACGGATCAGGTTTAACGCATCGATAATTAATAAGTGATTTTGGGCCATATCCGTATTTCATCAAAGTTAATTGGTCTTTATTATTTCATAGCAAGGTTCATACTTACTACCTGGAAGCTTCATTCTATTCTGTTTTATGAAGTTTTTTAATAAATTGTCCATTAATTGCATTAATTTGGGGTCGCCTTGCAATTTAAATGGACCATTTTTTTCAATTGATTTGATCCCTGAGTCTTTAACATTACCCGCGACGATACCGGAAAAGGCTTTTCGCAGGTTCATTGCTAATACTTCAGGGGCTTGATCAAGGTTGAGATTTAATGCCGCCATATGCTGGTGGCTTGGGATAAATGGCATTTGAAAATCTAATTCTATTTTTAAGCTCCAGTTATATGAATAAGCATCACCAATGGCACGGCGATATTCATAGGTTTTATGCATGGCTTGTTTCATTATTTGTGCTGCACTTGCGGCATCATCAATAATAATCTGATAGTATTTTTGCGCTTCAAAGCCAAGGGTTAAACCGACAAATTCATCAATGGTGGTAAAGTAGTCTTCGCTTTCCTTAGGCCCGGTAAGTACAATCGGCAACGGCTGTCGTTTATTTTCTGGGTGCATCATGATACCCAGTAAATATAACAGTTCTTCGGCGGTACCAGCACCGCCGGGGAAAATAATAATACCGTGAGACAGGCGTACAAAGGCTTCTAAACGTTTTTCAATGTCCGGTAAAATGACGAGTTCATTAACGATGGGGTTAGGTGGTTCGGCGGCGATAATACTGGGTTCGGTTAAACCAAGATAGCGGCGTTGTTTTACGCGCTGCTTCGCATGGCCAACTGTTGCCCCTTTCATTGGACCTTCCATTGCGCCAGGTCCGCAACCCGTGCAAATGTTTATCTCGCGTAAGCCTAATTCATGACCAACGGCTTTAGCATATTCGTATTCCGGTGAGCGGATGGAGTGCCCTCCCCAGCAAACGACCATGTTAGGATCTGAATCTGATTTTATCACGCGCGCATTACGTAAAATGGAGAATACTTGGTTAGTTAAAAATGAAGATAATTCTTTTTTGGGGACGGGTTCTTGCTCTATATAACTATTAACATAAAGAATATCGCGTAATACTGAAAATAGGTGTTCTTGAATACCTCGAATAATCTCACCATCGACAAACGCTTGTTCTGGGGCGTTATGCAGTTCGAGCTTTACGCCGCGTTCACGTTGTCCAACACTGATATCAAAGCTGCGGAATGCTTTCAAAATTTCACTACTGGAATCAGTACGAGAGCCTGAGTTTAATACGGCTAGTGAACAATTTCGGAATAATAAATATAAATCACTGGTGGCTGTTTGTTGTAGTCGGTCGACTTCAAGCTGTGAAAGCAAGTCCATACTGCCAACGGGTTTAATGTGCGTGATCATAAGCTAAACTCCATGTCAGATAAGCTGGCATTAAGCACGTATAACCGATTGATAAAAAATGAATATGGACGTACTTATTACCGCAGGTCTCATTAAGTTTAGTTGCTAATGATAACTTTATCTCGTCCTGAGCTTTTTGCTTGATACAAGGCTTTATCCGCTCGCTCGAAAGGCTCAACGGTTTCATTGTCTTCTGGTGCAAATTGAGTTGCACCAATTGAGATTGTTATTGAGATTTGTTCGCCTTTAAATCTAAATGGTATATTTTTAATTGTCTTGCGCAGGTTATCTAAAATTGCTTGTATTTCATGTGGTTCTAAGTCGGCAAGTAATACGACAAATTCTTCACCACCAAAACGGGCGATAAAATCTTTACTCTTAATCGATTTTTGTAAGGCTCTAGCGACTATTTTAAGGGCTTTGTCTCCCGCAATATGACCAAAGGTATCATTGATATTTTTAAAGTGATCGATGTCGATAATCGCGATTGTGGTGTTGGTTTGATAACGCAGCCAACGTTTAAACTCAAGTTTAAAGCGTTCGTCTAATGCTGTGCGATTGTATACTTGCGTTAAAGAGTCAAGGTATAGCTTATGCTGTTGTGCTTCTAGGCGTTGTGTATGCAGTAATGTTTCTTTTTTGAGTTGCTCGAGTTGAGCCTGAACTGCTTTTATTTGTTGTTCTAATCGGACTTTTTCTTGTAGTAATTGTTCTTGTTGTTGAATACTACTTGAGATGATCTCAAGCCCTTGTTGCACGTGTAACTTCGTTTCTTCTAAGTTTTCACAGGTACTGATATCTAAGTCTAAAATATCAATTCGCTCTTTGAGGTTTTCCAACAAACTCATCTGTTTTTTACTTATTTTACTACTATCAATGAATGAGTTATCAAACTTATAAGCGATATTATTGAGTTCTTCGACAATCGCATGTAAAAACGTCTTCGATGCTAAGCGTTCTTCACGTGCGCCTTCGATAATATTATTGATGATCTGCAAACAGATATCAACGAGTTCATGGCTCTCGACACCTTGCAATAAACGTTGACGGATTTTTTGAAGATTTGAGCCAAACCCACCGGCAAAATCAAGTTCATTGATTAAGCGTTGCAAATCGTCACATATTTTTTTGTGCGCGGTTGCCGTTACACCGCCATTATTACTACGATGCATTTGTAAGTTTTTGATTGCACTGTGGTAAATGCAGAAGAGTGATTGCACTTTCGTTTGCAATGCCGCCACAGCGGTAACTTTGGGTTCTGCTAATAGTAATTGCAACTCGGCGGTGAGTTTTGGATCGTCCTGTAACAAATTAATCAATGATTTAGTGGCTTGAATTGTAGCGCTATCACCAATTTTTAAGGTATCGGATAAGATATGCGGTTGTAGCATCACTTGACGCTCAACCTGTTTGATTTGAGTGATAAGATCATTGTCAGACGCACTGCGTTCAAGAATTGATTTTAGCTTACTTACTTCAATGTTTAGCTCGGTATCGATACCTCGCGTGGCACCCAGTAAACGATTAATAAATGCTAATAACATGGCAGTGTTAATTTTTGCGTACCCGCTGGCATCACTTTGCTGTGTTGCTGAGTGCGAATCTTGTGATGTCTGCATGAATACTTTTCACATAAGTTAAATCAAAGATGAAGATTAGCTTACCACTATATATACATCTATAAAATAGTTTGGTGTTAAAATGTAAGCTTACAGCCAATTAATATCATTTTTGTCTGTTGATGAGGTGACTTTTACTAAGCCTTTTTCAATGGCTTGTTTTGAGCGATTCCAGATATCCCCATGGAAGAATGCCGGCTGTGTATAGGTCAGGGCACTTAATTTAACCCAACTATTTCGCTTATGTTTGCGACTTAACTGGATTGCTCCTGATAAAGCTAAGGTAGCAATATTTAACAGTTTTTTACTGTCTATTGCCGTTGGGTATTTAAATAAGAAGGGGTGAGAAACCATTCCAATCGAAATATCTTTGTCAAAATTAAGCTGGCAATCAAATTGCTCGAACCAGTCTAAGATTCGGTCGGCAATAATGGCAGGATCGTAATTTTTGTTTACTTTCTTAACTAACAATAATTGCGTGTCGTTCAACTGAAATAAGCGTTCTGAATCATGTAGTTGATGTTTTAAATATGTGCCTAATTCCGTTTCTATTTTATTTACGAGTGAAAGGCTGAATTTTTGACGTAAAGGCAGTAAAAAATCGAGACTAATGATTGCGCAGCTATGCACACTGTTTTGCTTATCTGAATATTCCCAATCAGAATAAAATCGTGCTTCTTGCAGTGGTGTCGGAATATATTGATTCAGACTGTGGATGTTATTCAAGCCTGTATTTGAATGAATATTGTAGTTATTCTCTAACTGCTCAACATCTTGTTTTTGTAATTTCATTTTTTGCGTATTGATGTAGTACAAATAAAGAATAATTAGCATAATTGAAGCAAGTAAGAAAACATTAATAACCAAGTTATGTTTTGATTGTCTTAGCTTGAGTACTTGTGCTTGTAATTGGTTTATCTTTTGCGATTTTATTTCATTATTTTCTTTGTGCTGATTCGATACGGGAAATGCTTTTTTTGCTTCAAAATGAGAGAGCTTGTTATAACGTATAAATTGCTTATAGCTATCGAGTGCCTTCTCGTATTGATCTGTTTCTTCATAGGCTGTCGCAAGATACAGATAGACGGTTTCAAATTGTTTACTATTGTTTAGTTTACCGGCGATCGATAATGCTTTATTTAAACGTATTAATGCGGTGTCGTAATGTTGTTGTTGAATCGCTAAATTAGCGAGATGTACGAGTGATTCAAGTAATAAAGCTGTTTGACCATTACCGTGAAACAACTGCTCTGCATTCGATAAATATTGCTCGGCTAAACTATAGTTGCCCATTTGTAAGTAAGTTTTACCCACTTCGAAATAGACTGCGTTTAATTTGTCTTTCTTATCATACACCTTCAGTAAATCGAGAGCGTTAAAATAATAAACGAGCGATAAGTTATATTCTTTAATTTTACGATGCATACTGGCAAGTGCTAATAAAGAATCGGAGAGTTGTAATTTGTTGCCCAGATTTTGATAGTACTGGGCAGATTGATTGGCAAAGCTGATCGCTAATTTAAAGTTGTCTTGGGCGATATAGGCTTGGCTCATTTTTTTAGTTAGCAGGCCATTGAGGGTATCTTGGTTATCAAGTAGTTTTTGTTGGGCTTTGTTATAAAAATTAATCGCTAAGGTTAATTTATTTTGCTGTTGGTAATTATACCCAATTGCGTAAGCTGCCCAAGCGGCATTGTTCGTGAGTGGGGTTTGGACGCCATATTGTTCAGCTTCGCGAAATAGTTGCATTGATTCTTCGTAATTATTGAGTTTTAACGCAATCTCACCGGAAATAATCTTGAGTGCAAAAGAGCCATTAGCAGTCGGATTATAAGTATTGTCATTCATGCTATCGATGACTTTGTTAATAGTTTCTTGTGCAAGTTGGAAATTAGCGAGCGTATTAGATTGTGCTAGAATGTGGCTTTTGATTAATAAACTTTGTTGTTTTAAATGCAGTGGTACGGAATTCGATTTTTCAGCGAGCATTTTATCGAGCGTAACAACGGCTTGATCGATATTATTTGCATAGAAATAGCAGAGCGCTTTTTGTTGTTTGATGAGCGCAAGATCTGAAGGCGTTACCGATTTTTCTCTGATTTTACTCATACGAGAGACTTCAGTCATGATGTCTTGTTTTTGTGTTTGCAAAAATTCATCAATAATTTGAATACATTGATAAGGTTGGCTGTATTGCACAGACTGACTGCGCTTGAGTTCATTCGGTAAGATCAGCTGATCAAATAAACTGGCAGCTGCAGTAGTGCTAAAGAGAAGAAATACAAGAGCATAAACAAAACGTAAAATCATGTGTTTGATATCGAATAGAAAGGCAGCTATCACATTCTTATGATCACATGTCCTTATTAACATTAGCTTTCCTTTGCTAATTCAGGCCTCCACCTGAGAGAGGTTGGTGCTGTAATCTTATAGTGATAGAAGATTTTATAATATTGATTACAGCCTTCAAATACTAAACTATTTTACTCGCTTTGTTAATGACTGGATATTTAAAAAATACCCAGTCTCGGGCATGTTATTGGCGGATTAAGCGAATATTATCTATTTTAGCATTACAATTGGTTCTAAATGGGTTTATGTCCAGCCCACCTCTGCGGGTATATCGTGCATATACAGTTAATTGCTCTGGTTTGCAAAAGTGCATAATGTCCGTAAAAATACGTTCTACGCATTGCTCATGAAACTCATTATGCTGACGGAATGAGATTAAATAGCGTAATAAAGCTTCCTGGTCGATTTTATTTCCTTGATAAGCAATATAAACACTGCCCCAATCGGGTTGATTGGTCACGAGGCAATTTGATTTTAATAAATGGCTGTAAACAACTTCGTTAACAACACCATTGTTGTCTGCTGCGGCGTTGAGTAAGTCGGCATTAAATTCATAATCATCAACATCAATGTCCAGATGATCAATACATGTACCTGTTATTTGTGTGATTTGACTTGGCGCTTTATCTAAATCATCAAACATAACCACTTCAATAGGGCCTTGTGCACAGGCTCCTAAGTCGCGTTGTAGTGTTTCGGTTACTTCTGCTGTAGAGCTAAAACGGGTTTGGTTAAAGCTGTTTAAGTAGAGTTTGAATGATTTTGATTCGATTAAGTTTACTGATGTAGCACAAACTTTAACTTCTGCAACCGCTACGATTGGCTTACCTTTGCTATTTAACCAAGACAGCTCATATAAATTCCATAAGTCGCAACCCGTGAAAGGCAATTGATCGGATAATGCAAGATCATCGCGATTTAATTGTCTTGGCACTGGTTGCAACAAGCTAGGTTGGTATTGAGATATGTATTCCGTTTTTTGCCCTAGGTTTAATTTATCCAGTGCAGTTGAATCTTGGTAACGGTTTATAATTGTCATGGTTTATTCTCATCGGTTAGCGCGTAATATAGCCAAGCTCCCTCAAGGTGCATATTCAGGTAGTTTGGGTATAGTTAATTTACTTATCAGTGGCGAGATTGTAATAAATTTTACTGCGTAGTGATATGCTATAGCAGATTTAATCATTTTTATGGGGAATATAATGACTGCAGCTGTAACCGATGCATTGATTGCTTTTTATGCGCGCTGTGAACAACTTTGGCAAACACAAGATTATTTACCACAACAGGCGTTTGATCCAGAGTGGGATTCTCCGTGCTTTATTGCGGATTCAAATAATCCTCAATTGCTTGCGGGTAATAAAGCTTGGTTGCCAGTAAAACGTGATGAGATAACATCATTTAGTAATATTGAGTCGGCGTTAAGTATCGAGCTTGACTCGCAGATCGCCGATTTTTTTGGCGCTTATTTCAGTGACCATATGCCTGCACGTTTTAATGATGAGATCATTGAATTGGTACAAGTATGGAGTACCGATGACTTTGAGCGTTTACAAGAAAATACGATCGCGCATTTAATGATGAAGAAAACCCTAAAACAGCCACCGACGCTGTTTATTGCTAGTTGCGCGGATGACATGCAGATCATTGCACTAGATAACGTCAGTGGTGAAGTCGTGCGTGAAGTGCTGGGGAAAGGCATTTCTGAAGTATTAGCGCCAGACCTAGCGACGTTTATTGGTCAATTAACACCTGTCTTACTCGAACAGTAAACCGCTGTTTCATTTTTATTAAACAGCGCAAGTATTAACTCGCGCTGTTTCTTGGCAATCTTATGTTTTGTTAGCTGCTACCAAGGTAAATTGGATAATAAACGGCAAGGCTCACATTTAAAATCAAAGATACCGTGTAATGGAACTTCCAATTGCCATTCACCGCCACAGCTTGGGCAAGGACGCGTTTGTGCTTGATCTTCTTGTTCTGCTGCATCCGCTAAATGATAAAGATAATAATAGGTTGGGATATTCGTTTGTTGCTCAATATCTTTAGCGAGTTGCCATCCAGCATTATTTAACGGGCTCTTCATATCCGTCAAGGTTTCACTACAGGCTTGTTTTAATGTGGTGCCGTGCATTTGCAGTTCATCTGTTGAACTCCAATCGACTTGCCAACGTAACAACGCTTGGTGATCACCTATCGCTGGTGTTGGTAACTTATATAGTGGGATAGGGGCGAGATGTTCTCCGCAACGTAAAGGTGAGCAAGTACTGAGATAATGGGTATATAACACTTGCCATTCAGGTTGCTGACAAGGATCAGTATTATCTGAATGTAAATCCATGCCTGTCAGACGGATCTTAGGCGCGAGTAAACCTGCCTCACTTAAGGCTTGTAAGCGTCTTTCAACAATGCTGGAATGATGTCTTGGGTGTAGGCTTTCTTCTTCAGGACAGACGACACGGGTGGTAAAGAGGCCGTCATCCATACTGGTTGGAAATTCTCGACCAAGTATTTGGCCGTTGTAGCGTAAGGCGTCAATAAGTTGGGTAATCGCACTATCGACAGCATCAATAGTGGTGTCTTGGTAACATTCAAAAGTGAGTTCTGCAGTAAACAAGGTATTCTCTCAATGACGGCTACTGGTATTGTGTTATTTATAAATAACAATAGTCAGTAGCGTGTGGCAGGTGTAATGGCGTTATTGCGTTAATAGCGCTTTTTTCAGTGCGGCTATTTCAGCTTTTAGTTCGCTCACTTCCTGGCGTAGTGGTGTAATCTCTTCGCGTACCGATGCGATCGCGGTTGCAATCAGCGCAGCGGTTGGATCTGCTACATCTATACTCGTAGATGCAGGCGTATTTTTTGGTGGGACGACTGCATTCGGATCAAAGCGCCATGTTTTTAGAGTCTCAATAATATCGCGCATGTTTGCTGGTTGTGTGAGTCGTGATTTAATCAGTGCCATTGAGGGCTTCTTTCCTTCGAGAGCAAGCTGGTTTGCGGCATCGACAATGTGTTGTAGGCTCATGGTATTCCTTCTTCCGTATCTCTGATTGTGTGATTAGCGTAACAATGGCAAATGAGACCTTTAGGTTTGATTATCAACGCAGCATAGCATCAAGATGATCAATCACTTCAGCCCAGTCGGCATCTTCGTAAATGGCTTCTTTGAGAAACATCGCTTGCGAATCGTTCCAAAATGGCGCTTCAAATAATAATACACCGGATTGTAATTTATGCTGATGAATAAAGCGTTTCATGCTCAACTCATCATTTTCTAATCCGAGTTGCGCAAATAGCATTTCTAAGGTTTGCGTGGCTAAAAACATCATCTGGCTCCTGTGTTTTTTTTCAGTATAGCCAGAGATGAGCAACAGCGTTAGTTTATCACGGTTAATCTATTGCATAAGGGGGGACGACAAAGTGTAAAACCCTTGGCCCAGCCATGATCAATGTTCCTTGATACGCGTTTTCGCCGTTGCTGCTAAAGTCAAAATTAAACTTATAACGGAATAAGCTTCCTTTATGTGGAAACCAGGAAATCCCCGCTTGTGCTGTTGCTAGCCACTGTAATTGTTGCTGCTCACAATACTGTTTAATCAATGCATTGGCTAACTCTGCTTGTTTACGCAGGTGTATAAAGATCACTACCCCGATAAACCCAACAACAATGGCTAACAAACTTCCCATATTCAATCTACTCCGTAATGACGACTGTCTTATTTGGTATTACGCTAATTATTAGCTGCGTTTTTGACGAAACAGCAATCCGATAGCACTACCAAGCGTATTACTGCGCTCAGGATTACGCAGCATGGCTAATACTTTATTACGTAGACTTGGTATTGCAACTAAATCAGAGAATAGGTAGATAAACAGTTCTTCGCCTTGTTGCTGTTTTACCGCGGCTTCAAAGAACGCCAATAGCTGTGCGTCGTCATTAAAATCGTGCCAGCAACGACCCGCTAACGCGACAATCGTTTGGCTAATATCGTTATGTTTAAATAGCGCAGGGTAGAGTGCGGTACGTAGGCCTTGTGCTGGAGCGCTTGATAATGCACGTATCAGCATTGATAAGCGTACATCGTCTGGTTTCTCTTGTGCTACTTCTTGGTTTATTAATTTAGCTAAGGCTTCACTTAATACTGTTGGCAAAGCTTCATGCTCAAGCGCCAGACAAAGTGAATATAAAGGTTCAGTTGGCAGTTTTGGTAATGCAGCTGCAAGGTGCTCAGCATTATTATCGCGGTTTAAACGTGTGGCGATATCACAAATACCTTGTACACCGACATCTTGCCATTGGTCAAAACCAAGTTTATTGGCAAAATAGTTGTGCGCAGCTGGGTAGTATTTACTTTCTGGGCGAATAAAATCACGGTTGATGACCGCGTTTAACATAGCCACTTTATCTGTGCTTGGTTTGAATACGTATGGGTTGGTGGCTAGGTGTTCTTGTTCTTCTTCACTGGGTTTTTTTTCTAACATCAGACCAAGCGAGTCAACAACCATGTTGAGGAAGGAGTTACGTGTACCTTGGATAAGTAGACCTTGCTCATCAAGTGGGAACTTAAGAAACCAGATATAGTGCTGATTATTCTCATTTTTGTTCCAGAAGGTAATAGCAAATTGAGCATGGCGTTGTAGTGGTGCCGGGTAAGCTTGCTGTGCGGATTCAAATTGCATAAAGTCGTCGGTAGAAATTTTGCTGATCTTACGACCCATGTCATACACGCGGAACTGAGTCTTTGCTTGTAACAGAAATTCGGATAGCGTGTTGAGGGTATGCATATTTGCCATGTTCAATATGTCCAAGTTAAAAGTGGAGCTTAAGTATCGGAGTATTATACGCAAACCTTATCAAGATGCGAATTGGATTACGATGCGCTTTTGTATCTGGTCGTGGCTGGCGTATAATGCCGCTAAATTTGTTTCGTGAGATAATATTATGACGATCTATCTGCAGGCTCAGCAGTTATTAGTGGCGATTGAAGCTGAATTGAAAAGCAAGGCTTTATGGAATGATGTTACACCAAGTGCGGAAGCCTTCGCGAGTACGACGCCATTTTGTGTTGATACCATGCCTTTTACAGATTGGTTGCAGTTTATTTTTTTAGTGAAAATGGAACAACTGGTGGTGATGCAAATGCCATTACCAAATAAAATGGCAATCCACCCGATGGCGGAAGAAGCCTTTAAAGCAGTACCTGCGGATACGCGAGAGTTGTTGGCCCTGATCTTATCGTTTGATCAGTTGTTAAATAAAAATAGCTAAATAAAGCTAGTTAGGTAATAAAGCATAATGTTAGATATTTTATATCAAGATGAATACTTGGTCGCGATTGATAAACCAGCAGGTTTGTTAGTTCATCGCAGTTGGTTAGACAGTCATGAAACTCAGTTTGCTATGCAAATGGTACGTGATCAGATTGGTCAGCATGTTTATACTGTACATCGTTTAGATAGACCCACATCAGGCGTATTGTTATTTGCATTATCAAGCGAAGTAGCAAGACAGATGAGCGAGATATTTCAGGCTCATGAGTTAACTAAACGTTACCTTGCTGTGGTACGTGGTTGGATAAATGAAACGGGGACATTAGATTACGCCCTGAAAGTAGAACTCGATAAGATTGCGGATAAGCAAGCAACGCAAGATAAAGAAGCACAAGAGGCTGTAACGCATTATAAACCTTTGCATCAGGTGGAAATTCCGTATGCGATAAGTAAAAACCACCCGACGAGTCGTTATTGCTTAATGGAACTTGAACCTCAAACAGGTCGTAAACACCAATTGCGTCGTCATATGAAGCATTTATTCCACCCAATAGTGGGCGATACTACCCACGGTGATGGTCGTCACAATGTGTTTTATCGTGAACACTTTGAGTTGTCACGTCTGTTACTTATTGCAAAATCATTATCTTTTATTCACCCAATTACAGAGCAGCCTGTACATATCGAAGCCGCCGTTGGTGAAGAAGTATTAGGCTTATTCGAGCAATTTGGTTGGCCCGCACAAGAAAGTAATTATTTACCGAAAACAGCAGAACAATAGCGTTTTTTCGATTGTTAACGTACAGATAAACTTAGGCTACACTTTGTTACGTAAGTTTATCTGTAAAACTGATATCATCATCGGTTATTTTTTATTTCATTAATCTTCACGAATACGCCAACACCCATTCTTTTACTGTGTTCCAGGCTAAATTACAGCTTTGTAACGCATTTCCTAAAGCAAAAGCCGTCTATGCAATCATCTTGGTTGTTTATGTACTGACGCCGTCATTAAAAAGTACGCCCAATTGTACCGTTTTGTACCATTGTGAGTGGCTATTCAAATCTAAACTGTCGATCCGGTAATTGTTATGACTATTGTTTTTGGCAGGCTATAGTTAACGCAACAAAGGAAGCTAGCCATGCATCCTCAACAAATTTCAACTGTCTCAGCTCGCTGTTGCAGTAATATTTAGTTTGTTCACTATTAGGAGTGAGAGATGAGTAACGCGTTTGCAAATCTACAGAAAGTAGGTAAGTCATTAATGTTACCTGTATCGGTGTTACCGGTTGCAGGTATTTTATTAGGTGTTGGTGCGGCCAACTTTAGTTTTTTACCTGAAGTCGTTTCACAATTAATGGAGCAAGCTGGTGGCTCGGTATTTGGTCAGATGGCGTTGCTATTTGCCGTTGGTGTTGCCTTAGGTTTTACCAAAAATGATGGTGTTGCAGGCCTTTCTGCTATTGTTGGCTACGGTATCATGACCGCCACGTTAAACGTAATGTCGACAGTGATGGGCGTTGAAAGTATTAACACTGGTGTACTTGGTGGTATCTTTGTTGGTGGCTTAGCTGGTTGGGCATTTAACCGTTTCTATCGGATCCAATTGCCTGAATACTTGGGCTTCTTTGCCGGTAAGCGTGCAGTGCCAATCATCACGGGTTTCTGTGCCATTGCGCTTGGAGCGTTACTTTCTGTTGTTTGGCCACCAATTGGTGCGGTGATCAGCACTTTCTCAGACTGGGCTGCCCATCAAAACCCTACATTGGCGTTTGGTATCTACGGTGTTGTTGAACGTGCGCTGATCCCATTTGGTTTACACCATATTTGGAATGTACCATTTTTCTATGAAGCGGGTACTTGTACCAATAATGCTGGTGAAGTTGTGCATGGTATTATGACGTGTTTCCTCACTGCTGATGATGCAACACGTGCTGCGGGTAATGGTTTTGGCCAACTTGCTGGTGGTTATTTATTTAAAATGTTTGGTTTGCCAGCTGCGGCAATTGCGATTGCGCATTCTGCGAAACCTGAAAATCGCGCTAAAGTCATGGGTATTATGGCATCAGCTGCGTTGACGTCATTCTTAACGGGTATTACTGAACCAATTGAATTTGCATTCTTATTTATTGCTCCTGTACTTTATGCAATCCATGCTTTACTTGCAGGCCTTGCGTATGTATTAACGAACTCTTTGGGTATTGTTCACGGCCATACCTTCTCGAACGGTTTTATTGATTTTGTAGTACAAGCTCCTCACGCTGAAAATATGCTGCTGTTAGTCGGTCTAGGTGTTATTTATGCGATTATCTATTATATCGTATTCCGTACAGTGATCCGTATGCTGGACTTGAAAACACCAGGTCGCGAGGATGACGATGAGGTTGCTGCAGTTGCGGTATCTACAGATGAAATGGCGGCTGAATTAGTTGCGGCATTCGGTGGTAAAGATAACATCACTAACTTAGATGCCTGTATTACTCGACTACGAGTAAGCGTTAATTCGGTTGATAATGTTAATCAAGACAAGCTAAAACAACTTGGTGCTAAAGCGGTAGTTGTCGCAGGCAGTGGCATTCAAGCTATCTTCGGTACTAAGTCTGATAATCTACGTACTGATATGGAAGACTATATCAACACGCTATAATGACTCACTAGATTGAGTTAAGCCACTGCACTTGCAGTGGCTTTTTTGTGAATCTAAAACTAGTTGTTTGAATGTAGCTCTGCGTTTAGTTCAACCGCAGATTTGTTAGTTAAACATTCAATCGTGCCTGAGATTGAATTACGACGGAATAACAGATCATCTTTACCGGCTAAATCACGTGCTTTAACTACTTCAACAGTTTGGTTACTTGCATCTAGCATTTGAACTTTAGAACCAGCTGTAATGTATAAGCCTGCTTCAATGGTACAGCGGTTACCGAGTGGGATCCCTAAACCAGCGTTTGCGCCAAGTAAGCAATTTTCACCCATTGAGATAACTAATTGGCCACCGCCACTTAATGTTCCCATGATAGATGCGCCGCCACCGATGTCAGAACCGTTACCAACCATCACACCAGCAGAAATGCGACCTTCAACCATGCTTGCACCTTCTGTGCCCGCATTAAAGTTGACAAAACCTTCATGCATGATAGTTGTACCTTCACCAACGTGAGCACCTAAACGCACACGCGCAGTATGTGCAATACGTACACCTGTAGGTACCACGTAATCTGTCATTTTAGGGAATTTATCAACACAGCTCACGGTCAATACTTCACCTGCAAGACGTGCTTCAATTTGACGCTCTGCAAGCTCAGGTAAATCGATAGGGCCTTGGTTAGTCCATGCAATGTTATGCAATAGACCAAAGATACCGTCAAGTACCGTGCCATGTGGTTTAACTAGGCGATGTGAAATCAGTTGTAGCTTCAGATAACCTTCTGCAACAGATGTGGGTTTTTCATCCGTAGCAAGTATAACAAGTACAAGCGGTTGTTTGCTGTTTGCTGCGGCGGTTGCAAATTTAGCATTCGCGGCATTATCATTTGCGGCGAATACAGTTGCAAGTTGTGTTGCGTGTGCAGGCGTTACTTCAATGACTTGATTTTGACCTGAGTAATTAACTATTTCACTAATGTCGGCAACCAGTTTGTCACTTGGGTTTAGCAGAGGATTAGGGAAAAAAGCTTCGATAATTTTACCTGCAGTATTTTTAGTCGTACTACCGAAAGCGAGTGAAAAAGTGGCCATAGCTGAGAAATCTCCATTTAGAATAAGGGCGTGATATTCATACATCACGCCGGATCTGAGTATATTTTCTATTTATTTTCTATTTATTTTTTATTTATTACAATATTACCGTTAGTTCTATCACATTTATCTTTATTGTTTCAAAGAAAATTACCATTGTTATTTTCAGAGCAATTAGCTATCAGCCAATGCGGTAATCAAATTATGGCGTAATTCCGCTTGCTGTTCTGGTGATAGCGGCTGATTGTTATTACCCGAAATAATGAAGAAATCTTCTGCGCGCTCACCAATAGTTGAAATTTTGGCGTTATGTAGAATAATATTTTCTGAGCTCAAAATAGCACTGATTCGGGCTAGTAGCCCTGGGGTATCTAAGGTGATGATTTCGACAAAGGTACGCTTTTTCTTGGTTGCTAAGAACGTTACTTTGGTTTTTACTGAAAACTGTTTAATTTGTCGTGGAATACGCTGTTTTCTTAATACAGGCGCTTTACCTGTCTTTAATACCGTCTCTAATGCTGCTTGTAATGCATAAACACGATCCGTGGCGAGGGTATCACCGGTTTGATCCAAGATCACGAAACTATCGAGTACATAACCATTACGGCTTGAGGTGATTTTCGCATCATGAATGTTTAAGTTTTTATTCCCTAATGTAGATACAGCTGAAGCGAACAAATGCTTATTGTCTTTGGCATAAATAAACACTTCATTACCGCCGCGGGTACTATTTTGACTGATCAGTACCAGTGGTTGAGTGGGATCTTCGTGATTGAGAATACCTGTTGTATGCCAACAGATCTGGCTGGGATCATTACGTAAAAAATACTCGGAACGAAATGTGGTCCACAATGCTTGGATCTGTTCAGTGCTAAAACGGCTATTTTCCAAGAAGGCCAACGCAGTATCTTTATTATTTCTAATTCTGAATTTTGCATCGAGTGGATTTTCTAAACCTCGGCGTAATGCTTGTTGAGTTAAGAAATACAATTCACGTAGCAGTGAACCTTTCCAATTATTCCATAAGCTGTCATTCGTCGCGCAAATATCAGCGACAGTAAGGCAGTAAAGGTAATTTAAATGTTCTTGATCACCAATGGTTCGAGCGAACTCGGTAATGATTTCTGGATCGTGAATATCACGGCGTTGTGCGGTTACGGACATTAATAGATGGTATTTGACTAATCGAGACACCATTTTTCGGTCGGCCTTATTTATCCCGTGTTTCTTACAGAATGCGCGGACGTCTATAGCACCGATTTCAGAATGATTGCCCTTTTGGCCTTTCCCTATGTCGTGGAAAATGGCCGCAATGATCAATAATTCCGGTTTTTCTAAACGTGGGAATATCTCACAGCACAATGGATGAGTTTCTTTGGTCTTGTCCCATTTGTAAGAGTTAATGATCTTCACTAAACGGTGGGTATGTTCATCCACAGTATAGTTATGAAATAAATCAAACTGCATTTGGCCGAGGATGCGACTCCATTGCGGAATATAGGCAGCAATAACCCCATGCTTGTGCATTAATGTGATTGCTAAGCCGCACGCGTTGGGATGTTTAAATAACTGCATTAACTGTTCACGACACTCGGGAATATCTTCTAACCAGGTCGTGAGCTTACGTCTGGCGTCACGTAATTCACGTATGGTGCTCGCATAAATACCAGTGATGTGTTCGTTATCAGCAATATGATAAAACAATTCGATAATAGCACTCGGACGACGCGTAAATAGGTCGGTGCTGGTGGTATCAATTAAACTACCACGGAGTTGAAAGTCTGCGGTAATATTACGCACATCCATCCCCACATGCCCGAGAATCGCTTGATTAAATAGCTGCAACAGCATTTCATTTAGCTCGGTGACCCGGCGGATAGTCTGATAAAACTGTTTCATCATGGTTTCGACAGCTTGATTACCTTCACCACGGTAACCGAGTGCTTCGGCGACCGTGGTTTGTCTGTCGAATAATAGGCGGTTATCACAGCGTTTTAAACCTAGGTGCAGCGCAAAGCGCACTCGCCATAAGAAATTTTGGCAATCTTCAAGCTCGTGGTATTCACCTTTGGTTAAAAACCCGTGATTAGTTAATTCGAAGAAACTATTTGAGCCAAAATGACGACGAGTGATCCACAGAATAGTCTGTAAATCGCGCAAGCCTCCAGGACTGCTCTTTAGATCCGGTTCTAAGTTATAAGATGAACCTTTAAATTGGTGGTGACGAGCGAGTTGTTCTTCATGCTTGGCTTGGAAAAAATCTTGGCTTGGCCAAAAAGTTTCAGGGTCAATAATGTCTTGTAACTGTGCGTAAGTGTCTTCAGAACCGGTGATCAAGCGCGACTCTAATAAATTAGTCGCAATAGTGATATCAGCTAAACCTTGTTCTAAACATTCATTAATGGTGCGAACACTGTGGCCAACCTCTAAGCGTAAATCCCATAACATAGTGATGAAGAGTGATATTGCCTGCTCTTGTTCTGTGGTTAATGGCAAGGTTGTTGTAATAAGTAAATCAATGTCTGATTTAGGGTGTAATTCACCACGTCCATACCCTCCAACGGCAACCAAAGCGAATTCAGACTGTTTTGCCAAACCAAATTTTTGCCAAAGGCGATTGAGTAACTGATCCATGTATTCTGCGCGGCAAGATACTAACGCAATAATATCATCACCATCAAAAAATCGTTGTTCAAGCCAAGCCTGAAACTCTTGCATGTGTGATTTACAATGACGAAGTGTTAACTCTTCATCTAAGAGTAATGCGGGTGCATATTGAGTTGGATCCATACGACGCCTTCCTGGAGTTCGATAGAGAGATGGGAGCAGCAGGGCGCTGATCCCATGTTAGCTAATATAACATTAGCGTTATCTATTTTTTAGTTTTTTAAGATACGCGGAATAGTTTCTTCATCACGTAATGTCATAATTTCACAACCGTCTTTGGTTACAACAATCGTATGTTCCCATTGCGCTGAGTTTTTGTTGTCTTTGGTTAACACTGTCCAATGGTCATCGGCGACTTCATTGTGCTTTTTACCCGCGTTGATCATAGGTTCAATCGTGAAGCACATGCCTTCTTTAAGCACTAGGTTTTGGTTGCTTTCGTTGAAGCGTGATTTGTAATGTAATACCTGTGGCTCTTCATGGAATTTTTCACCAATACCGTGACCACAGTATTCTTCTACGATTGAGTATTTACGTGTTGGGTTCGCTTTATTATGAGTCTTGATTTTTTTCTCAATGATCTCACCAATACGACTTAAACGCGTACCTGGTTTAACTTGACGTAAACCTTCGTATAATGCTTCTTGCGCAATACGACATAACTGCTTATCACGTGGTGAAACGTCACCAACGAGGAACATTTTGGATGTATCGCCGTGTAAGCCATCTTTAATGACGGTAATATCAAGGTTAACGATGTCGCCATCTTCTAACGGGCGGTCATCTGGCACACCGTGACAAACAACGCTGTTAATTGATGTGCAGATCGACTTTGGAAATGCTGTGTCATCATTTTCATCGTAACTTGGGTAGAACAGTGGTGCAGATAATGCGTTGTTTGCTAAAGTGAATTCATGGCAACGATCATTTAACTCCTGAGTAGTCACCCCGGCAACTACAAACGGTTCTATCATTTCTAGTACTTGTGCTGCTAATCGACCCGCAACGCGCATTTTTTCGATTTGATCTTCAGTTTTAATGATTACGCTCATTTTTCACTCTTTAATATGTAGGTTTTTTGTTTTATAGCTATTATTGTAACGCTAATGAGAGTAAGAAGCCTAAATTTTTTTTGTGGATTAAGGACTCTATTTAAGCGCCTGCTATTTATAGGTATTCAGCGATAAATAAATAATTAATTTAATGCCGATAAATATCCGAGTAAGCCGCTAGATTAAAGGTTATTCGGTGTATTTATTTACCGGAACAACCGCAAAAAAGACGCCACAAAATTTGTGCTATTTATCTAAATATGATATAAAGCGCGCAATGAATTTAGTAAATGTCTGTAACTGGTTATTTGCTAAATCTCATACACATAAATTTTATATAAATCACACACACATCGTCACATTTGTCGGGGTGCTTTTATTTTGTTTGTTGATTGCTTGCTTTTGCTCGCTTTTAGTTAGAAATAAAGGTCGAAAAAATGGGATGTGTGGAGGCCTAACCCCATACAAATTTAAGGAATTTAAAATGTCTACAGTATCAATGCGCGATATGCTACAAGCCGGTGTTCATTTCGGTCACCAAACTCGTTACTGGAACCCTAAGATGAAGCAATACATCTTCGGTGCTCGTAGTAAAGTACATATCATCAACCTAGAGCAAACTGTTCCTATGTTCAACGACGCACTTGGTTTTATCAAGAACGTTGCAGACAAAAAAGGTAAAGTTCTTTTTGTTGGTACTAAAAAAGCTGCTGGTGAAACAATCAAAGAAGCTGCACTTTCATGTGACCAGTTCTACGTTGATCATCGCTGGTTAGGCGGTATGTTGACTAACTGGAAAACAGTTCGTCAATCAATCAAACGTCTTACTACTCTAGAAGCACAATCACAAGACGGTACATTCGAGCAACTTACTAAGAAAGAAGCTCTAATGAACACACGTGAAATGATCAAACTAGAGAAAAGCCTTGGTGGTATTAAAACTATGGGCGGTTTACCAGATGTTCTTTTCATTATCGATGCTGACCATGAGCACATCGCTATTAAAGAAGCTAACAACCTAGGTATCCCAGTAGTAGCTATCGTTGATACTAACTCAAACCCAGACAACATCGATTATGTTGTACCTGGTAACGATGATGCGATCCGTGCTATCAAACTTTACGCTGGCGCAGTAGCTGCAAGTGTAAACGAAGGCCGTAATCAAGACATCGCTGCACAAGCTGAAAGCGATTTCATCGAAGAAGCTAAATAATAAAGCTTTTCGATTTGATCGATGCTCTTATTAACTAAGTGCACTATTTAGTTAACAGGAGCCGTATGGCTCCTGTTTTTTTTCGTATAAGAAATTGAGGAAATTACCCATGGCAATTACTGCTGCAATGGTTAAAGAACTGCGCGAACGTACAGCTGCAGGCATGATGGATTGTAAAAAAGCGCTTGTTGCTGCTGAAGGCGACATGGAACTAGCAATCGAAAACATGCGTAAATCAGGCGCTGTAAAAGCGGCTAAAAAAGCAGGTCGTATTGCTGCTGAAGGTGTTATCAAAACTAAAATTGGCAACGGTGTTGCGATTCTTGTTGAAATTAACTCTGAAACAGACTTCGTTGCTAAAGATGCAAGCTTCCTAGCATTTGCTGATCAAGTTGCAAACGTTGCACTTGCTGGTGAATTCAACACGGCTGAAGCACTTCTAGCTGCTAAATTCGATGCTGAATTAACAGTTGAAGAAGCACGTGCTAACCTGATTGCTAAAATCGGTGAAAACATCAACGTACGTCGTGTTTTAGTTGTTAAAGGTGAAAACCTAGCTGAATATGTACACAGTGGTACTATCGGTGTTGTTACATCACTTAAAGGCGGCGACGCTGAATTAGCTAAGAAAATCGCTATGCACGTAGCAGCAGCTAAGCCAGAGTTTGTTAAACCTGAAAATGTACCAGCTGAAGTTGTTGAAAAAGAAAAAGCAATTCAAATCGATATCGCAGTGAACAGTGGCAAACCACAAGAAATCGCTGAGAAAATGGTTGCTGGTCGTATGAAGAAATTTACTGGTGAAGTTAGCCTTACTGGTCAAGCTTTCATCATGGACCCTTCAAAAACTGTTGGTCAACTTCTTAAAGAAGAAGGCGCAGACGTTGAAACATTTATCCGCATCGAAGTGGGTGAAGGTATCGAGAAAGCGGAAGATGATTTCGCCGCTGAAGTTGCAGCTACAGTAGCAGCAGCGAAAAAAGCATAATTTCATTATTGCTTAAGATTTAATACAGACCGCGGCTTAGGCTGCGGTTTTTCCACAATTAGGATAAAGAGATCATTATGACTACCAACCCGAAACCTGCATATCGTCGTATTTTATTAAAGCTTAGCGGTGAAGCGCTGATGGGAGAGGAGAATTTTGGTATTGACCCTAAAGTTCTAGATCGCATGGCACAAGAAATCAAAGAAATTGTTGAGTTAGGTGTTCAAGTTGGTTTGGTTATTGGTGGCGGAAACCTATTCCGTGGTGCAGGTCTGGCTGAAGCGGGTATGAACCGTGTAGTGGGCGATCACATGGGCATGTTAGCGACTGTGATGAATGGCTTAGCAATGCGTGATGCACTTCACCGTGCTTATGTGAATGCTCGTTTAATGTCTGCAATTGAATTACGTGGCGTATGTGACAGCTATAACTGGGCTGAAGCAATTAGCTTATTAAAAACTGGTCGAGTCGTTATTTTTTCGGCGGGTACAGGTAACCCATTCTGTACAACTGATTCTGCTGCGTGTTTACGTGGTATTGAAATTGAAGCTGACATTGTATTGAAAGCAACAAAAGTTGACGGTGTATACTCTGAAGATCCAGTGAAAAACCCTGATGCTGAATTTTACTCTAATCTTGAATATCGTGAAGTTGTAGAAAAAGAGCTTAAGATCATGGATTTATCGGCGTTTACTTTGGCTAGAGACCATAATTTACCTATGCGTGTATTTAACATGACTAAGCCAGGTGCTCTACGTCGTGTTATTATGGGTGAAGCTGAAGGCACATTGATTTCAAATGCAGCAAAGAAATAAAACTGGATCTCAAATTCAGTAAATAAATACAATAGTTTAAAGTTTAGAGGGATTATGACAAGACCTCTAAATTGAATTGATTTACACTAAGTAAGTAAATTCTCATAGATAAGACAGTGTTAAGCACTGCTCGACAAATTTAAGGAAGACGTTGTGATCAACGAAATTAAAGATGACGCTCAGACTCGTATGAGCAAAAGTATCGAAGCATTGAAAGGTCAACTATCTAAAGTTCGAACTGGCCGTGCACACCCAAGTATCCTAAACGGTATTACGGTTTCTTACTATGGCGCTAACACTCCACTAAACCAAATTGGTAATGTTGGTACTGAAGATTCACGTACACTAAGCATTACTGTATTTGATGCAACTATGGTGCAAGCGGTAGAAAAAGCTATCATGATGTCTGATTTAGGCCTTAACCCACAGTCTGCAGGTACGAATATCCGTATTCCATTACCAGCACTAACTGAAGAGCGTCGTAAGAGTCTAATCAAAGTTGTGCGTGCAGATGCTGAACAAGGCCGTGTTGCGATCCGTAATATCCGTCGTGATGCGAATGGTGATATTAAAGCACTATTAAAAGAAAAAGAAATCGGTGAAGATGACGATCGTCGTGCACAAGATGAGATTCAAAAACTGACTGATACATATATCAAGCAAGTTGATTCTGTATTAGCAGATAAAGAAAAAGACTTAATGGAAGTGTAATTTATTTTGCATGCTTAAAACGCCGTGTTTTGACGCGGCGTTTTAATTTTTGATGGATAGAAATAATGGTAAACACCAGCGAACTCGAAGCGTTAGTTAATGACTCGAAACCTAAGCACGTTGCGATCATCATGGATGGCAATGGGCGTTGGGCTGAGCAGCGTGGCAAAATACGCATTAAGGGGCACCATGAAGGTGTAAAGTCTGTCCGCCAAGTTGTGACTAGTGCATTAGCTATTGGAGTTGAATCACTTACGTTATTTGCTTTTAGCAGTGAAAATTGGCGTCGACCTGAAGCTGAAGTTAACATGTTGATGAAATTATTCATGACAGTGTTAAGCCGAGAAGTTAAAAAACTACATAAGAATAAAATCCGTCTAAACATCATCGGCGATATATCTGCTTTTAGTCCTGCCATTCAAACCAAGATCGCTGAAGCTCAAGCGTTAACCATGAATAACACCAAGTTAACCCTTAATATTGCAGCCAATTACGGTGGCCAATCAGATATTGCTCATGCAGCTAAGAAAATCGCTACCGCCGTTAAAAGTGGTGCAATTAGTCTCGATCAAATTGATGATAAAATGCTAGGTCAACATGTCGAAATGGCTGACCAACCTGCCGTGGATCTGATGATCCGTACTGGCGGTGATCACCGAATCAGTAATTTTCTGTTGTGGCAATTAGCTTACGCGGAATTGTATTTCACTGATATATTATGGCCTGATTTTGATCATGACGCCTTTGAAGATGCCATCTTTAGCTTTGTAAACCGAGAGCGTCGTTTTGGCGGTACTGGCGAACAAGTCAGAGCTATTTTAACAAAGCAGCAATAAACACATATAAGTAAGTACTTAGATCTCATGCTGAGTACTTTTCAATAGGAGAACAACTTTGCTTAAGCAACGAATTACGACCGCGTTAATTTTAGCGCCATTAGCGCTTGCCGCTATTTTTTTGTTACCCCTGCAATGGTATGCGCTTGCAATTGCGGGTGTTTTTATCTTAGCAACAAAAGAATGGGCTGTATTGGTTGATAAGAATAATAGTAAATTACCCAATGCCTTGATTGTCGGATATTCCCTTATTCTTGGTGCATCATTATTAGTTATTCCACCTGATGTTCGTAATATTTGGCAAGTTACTAATGGTGAAATTGTTTTAGTACCATTAGTCAAAGGTATTTTAACTGTCGGTGCTGTGTGGTGGTTAATTTGTGCTGGATTAGTTTTGACGTATCCAAATAGCGCTAAAGTATGGACTAAAAATACACTTGTCAAAGTTGTGTTTGGTATCGTTACGCTAGTGCCTTTTTTCTGGGCTATGTTAGCACTACGCTCTTATGATTATGCGCATGACCAGATGTCAGGTTCATGGTTAGTGATGCTAGTGATGTTCTTAGTGTGGGGCGCGGATTCGGGTGCTTACTTTACCGGTAAAAAATTCGGTAAGAATAAACTAGCACCAAAAGTTAGCCCTGGTAAAACGCGTGAAGGTTTTCTGGGTGGCGTTGCAGTATCAATGATTATTGCGTTAATTGCTGCCGTTGTGATGACAGTATCCCCTTCAGGGGAACTTGATGGCTCTAAGCTTGTCGTAGTTCTGTTCACGTGCTTTGTAACGTCAATTTCATCAACATTAGGTGACCTTAACGAGAGTATGTTCAAACGTGAAGCGGGTGTAAAAGACAGTGGTACATTATTACCTGGTCACGGTGGTATCCTTGATCGGATTGATAGTTTAACTGCGGCATTACCGGTATTTGCTGTTATTTATTTAGTTTGGTTTTAAGGGAGCGTTATTGTGATTGGATTAACGATACTGGGTGCAACGGGCTCGATCGGTAAAAGTACCCTTGCAGTTATTCGTCAAAATCCTGAGCGCTTTCGGGTACAGGCTCTAACTGCTAATAGTAATGTTACTGAGATGCTGGTGCAATGCTTAGAGTTTAAACCTTGCTACGCCGTTATGCTTAATGACGTAGCAGCAGGTCAGTTAGCGCAACAACTTAAATCACTTAATTGCTCTACGGAAGTGCTTTCTGGAATGGATGCATTATGCCAAGTTGCCGCGCTTGATGATGCAGACATGGTGATGGCTGCTATTGTCGGTGCAGCTGGCCTTATGCCAACCTTGGCTGCAGTTCGCGCGGGTAAACGGATACTGCTAGCAAATAAAGAAGCGTTAGTGATGTCTGGCGCTTTATTTATGCAAGAAGTAAAAGCCAGCGGTGCTGAATTATTGCCAATAGATAGTGAGCATAATGCTATTTTTCAAGCTATGCCAACTGCTGTACAAACTAATCTGGGTTTTTGTGACCTGGTTGCTGAGGGTATCAGTAAGATCTTATTAACTGGTTCAGGTGGTCCATTCCGTTATACTGATATTGCTGATTTGTCAGCAGTAACGCCAGCACAAGCCTGTGCACACCCTAATTGGTCAATGGGACAGAAAATTTCAGTTGATTCAGCCACTATGATGAATAAAGGCTTGGAATATATTGAAGCTAAATGGCTATTTAATGCCGATGAAGCACAAATTCAAGTGGTGATTCATCCGCAGTCGGTGATCCACTCGATGGTACAATATACCGATGGTTCGGTCGTGGCACAGATGGGTAAACCGGATATGTGTACGCCAATTGCCCATGCAATGGCTTATCCACAGCGTGTTCCTTCTGGTGTTAAACCATTAGACTTTTTCGACATGGGTGAATTAACGTTTTTAAAACCTGATTATGCGCGTTACCCTTGCTTGAAATTAGCTATTGATGCTTGCTATCAAGGTCAAGCTGCGACAACGACGCTAAATGCTGCGAATGAAATCGCGGTAGACGCTTTCTTAACTGGCCAGATTGGTTTCACTGATATTGCGCGTGTAAACGAAACAGTATTAGACGCGATGACTATCTCTGCACCCAACAATATTGATGCCTTGATTGATATTGATGAGATGGCTCGAGCTGCAGCACTGCAAACAATTAACAGAGTAACAAAATGATATCGTCTTTATGGAATTTAGGTGCATTTATTATTGCCCTAGGTATTTTGGTTGCAATACATGAGTTTGGTCACTTCTGGGTGGCACGTCGATGCGGCGTTAAAGTATTACGCTTTTCGATTGGTTTTGGTAAAACCTTGTGGATGCGTACGGGTAAAGACGGCACTGAATATGTGATTGCCATGATCCCGCTCGGTGGTTTCGTTAAAATGCTCGACGAGCGTGTTGATGACGTACCTGAAGCATTAAAATCTCAATCATTTAATCGTAAACCTGTACTAGCCAGAATAGCAATTGTTGCCGCTGGGCCTTTAGCAAACTTTGCATTAGCCATTGTTGCATTTTGGTTTATGTTCATGATCGGTGTGCCGAGTGTGAAACCTGTGATTGGTGAGGTTGCTCCTCATTCGGTGATGGCACAAGCGGGTGTTACTGACAAGGCTATTATAACCGCGATTGATGGCCAAGAAGTAAAAGATTGGAATGATGTAAGCCTTAAAATAATTGAGCACATGGGTGAACCATCGATGGCTGTTCAGTTATATCTTGAGGACACTAACTACACCGTGTCTCGTCAAATAGATTTACGGGATTGGACATTTGATCCTGAGCGCGAATCACCGATAAAAAGCGTTGGTTTGACTCCTTATCAACCAGTTGTGAGTCAAGAATTAGCTCAAGTCATGAAAGGTAGTGCTGGTGAGAGAGGTGGTCTACTTGCTGGTGATAAAATTATTGCAGTCGCACAACAACCTATTGATAACTGGTTAATGTTGGTCGAAAAGATTCAAAGCAGCCCTGATAAAATGTTAGCTGTAACCATACTTCGAAATGGTCAGCAGCTAGAATTAAACGTGATACCAAAAGGTAAAGCTGATGCGGATGGAGTATTAAAAGGCTATCTAGGCGTTGCTCCAGTTGTCGCGAGTTATCCTGAAGATTATCTTGTTGATATTCAATATGGTATTCTAGATTCAGTACAGCAGTCTGTTGAGCGTACTTGGCAATTGACTGCGCTAACGTTTAAGATGATTGGCCGTTTAGTGACTGGTGATATTTCACTAAACAATTTAAGTGGACCAATTTCCATTGCTAAAAGTGCTGGAGCCAGTGCTGACTATGGTTTAGTTTACTTCTTGGGTTTCCTCGCCTTGATTAGTGTTAATCTTGGTTTAATGAATTTAATGCCACTTCCTGTACTAGATGGTGGTCATTTGGTATTTTACACATTTGAACTTATCACAGGTCGACCTGTATCTGAAAAGATCCAAGAAGTCGGTTTCAAAGTTGGTTCAGTCATAATTATGCTATTAACGGGACTTGCCTTATTTAATGATTTTGCTCGTTTATAAGTCATTGAATTGCATTTAGGGATTATTTAATCAGAATGATAATTAATAAATATTTAGCTGGCGTACTATTTTCAAGTGCTTGCTTATTTACAAGTACGACAGCGATAGCCGCTTCTGGTAGCTTCATTGTTAAAGATATTCAAGTCGAAGGCTTACAGCGCGTGACATTAGGTGCTGCATTGTTGAATATTCCATTACGTGAAGGGGATAGCATTAGTCGTAGTGATACGGCTCTCGCGGTGAAAAAATTATATGCATCAGGTAATTTTGATGATATCGAACTGTACCGCGACGGTTCGACGCTTGTTTTTAAAGTCACTGAATTGCCCACGATCAGTAGTATTGAGTTTGTTGGTAATGAAGCGATTCCAGAAGAGCAGTTAAAAGAAAGTCTTAGTTCATCTGGTATTCGTGTCGGTGAGCCTATCGATCGTACTATTATTCGTTCAGTAGAGCAGGGACTACAAGAGTTCTATTATGGTGCTGGTCGTTACAGTGCGAAAATTAATACCATTCTTACCCCGTTACCACGTAACCGTATTGATATTAAATTCAGTTTTGTTGAAGGTAAATCAGCAGAAATTAAACAGCTTAATATCTTAGGTAACACAGTCTATTCAACATCAGAATTAAAAAACCTGTTTGAGTTGAGCGATTACACGCCATGGTGGAACGTTATGGCGGATCAACAGTATCAAAAGCAGTTGCTTGCAGGTGATTTAGAGAAACTGCGTAGTCACTATGTTGATAACGGTTATATTCGTTTTAAGACAGAATCAACGCAAGTATCAATGACGCCGGATAAGCAAGGTATTTATATTACCCTTAAACTTGATGAAGGTGAGCAATATAAACTTGGTAATATTAGCCTAACAGGTAACTTATTAGACAAAGAAGAAGAGTTACGCGGTTTATTAGCGCTTAACTCTGGCGACTTATACAGTGGTGCGAGTGTCACTGCAACGGAAGAAAGCCTAAGTCGTTATTTAAGCCGCTTCGGTTACGCTTATCCAAAAGTATCAACTTACCCAGAAATCAATGACGAAGACCATACGGTTAATCTAACGATTGCCGTCGAACCGGGCCCTCGTATCTATGTGCGCCGTATTAACTTTTCGGGTAACGATGTCACTAAAGATGAAGTACTACGTCGTGAAATGCGTCAGATGGAAGGTACTTGGTTATCGAATCGTTTAATTGACCGTTCTAAAACCCGTCTAAATCAGCTTGGTTTCTTCGAAACCGTAAACACCAATACGGTACGTGTACCAGGTGAAATGGATGTGGTTGATGTTAATGTGCAAGTGAAAGAACAGGCTGCGGGTTCGTTTAATGCGGGTATTGGCTATGGTTCTGAATCTGGCGTAAGTTTAAATATGGGGATTCAGCAGGATAATTTCTTTGGTACAGGTAACAAGGCCGGTATTAATTTTAGTACTAATGATTACTCGAAACAGGTGAGCTTAAACTATACTGACCCTTACTTCACTGTCGATGGCGTGAGTTTTGGTGGTAAAATTTATGCTACTGATTTTGAAGCAAAGGAAGCGAATATTGTTGATTATAACAACCGTACCTATGGTATCTCTGGCAGCTTAGGTTTCCCGGTTAATGAAAATAATACCTTAAGTTTTAGCTTGGGTTATGAGTGGAATAAAATTTCGAAAACCACGACCTATGCGCAAACTAAGAAATTTTGGGACATCTATGAAAAAGATGTCGATGAAGATGGTGGCTTCGTGGTATTCCAAGGTTTTGATGTGTCAGCGTCTTGGCGTCGTCGCACCTTAAACCGCGGTGTGTTTGCAACATCGGGGTCAGAGCAAAAAGCCAACTTTACAATGACAGTACCAGGTTCGGATGTACAGTATTTTAAAATGAGTTTTGATAACAAATATTATGTACCGCTATCAACAAACCACCGCTGGTCAGTATTAATGCGTGGCCGTGTTGCTTACGGTAATGGTTATGGTCAGACATCAGAAGGCGATGATCATGTGTTACCATTTTATCAAAATTATTATGCAGGTGGCTTCTACTCTGTGCGTGGCTTCAACAGTAATACCATCAGTCCAAAAGGTATACAGACCACACCTAAACCAGGTAGCGGCGATAATGGCTATGTAGCAACAGATTCTTCTATTGGTGGTAATGCATTAGCAACCGGGAGTTTGGAACTGATTTTCCCTACGCCATTCTTAAGTGAAGAATATGCCAACTTAGTACGTACAACGGCATTTGTTGATGCTGGTTCGGTATGGGATACTGAATTTGATTCATCAGTATATGAATCACAGACTTGTCTTGGCAGTTGTAAATACTATGGTGACTATTCAGACCCTACGCGTATACGAGCTTCTGCGGGCGTCAGCTTACAGTGGTTGTCTCCAATGGGCCCGTTAGTATTCTCATTAGCAAAACCGCTGAAAAAATATGACGGTGATAAAACTCAAGTATTTACCTTTAATATAGGTACAACTTTCTAAGTTAACTCATATTAATTAAATGCGTACCTTCAGCACTGAAAGTACGCTTTAAGTTGAAACTTCACTAGGAACTAAAATGAAAAAATTAATTAAAGCAACGGCATTAGCACTGGCTCTTGGTGCATCATTTACTGCAAGTGCAGCGGGTTATGCTGTTGTTGATGCGGGTAAGGTCTTACAACAATTACCGCAACGTGAAGCGATTGGTAAGCGTTTGAATGAAGAGTTTCAAACACGTGCCGTTGAGCTGAATAAATTGCAGAAAGAATTAGTTGGATTAAATGAAAAGCGTCAACGTGATGCGGCATTAATGACACAAGATGAGCAAACGAAACTGGTCCGTAAGTTAGAAGAATTAGATGCGCAACTGAAATTAAAAGGTAAGGCATTTAAAGAAGATCAACAACGTCGTGGTCAAGAAGAAAATAACAAATTGTTAGCGTTATTACAAAATGCAATTGAGACTGTATCTAAGCGTGATGGCTATGATCTTGTAGTTACCAATCAAGCTGTGCTATTTGCCGATCCAAAATTAGATATCTCTGACAAAATAATTCAAGAATTAAGTAAGTAACTATATTTTACAACATTAAGTAAGTCACTATATTTAACGGCCCAAAAAATGTAGTAAAATAGCATAAGATTTTTTATAGATAAGGTTTCACATGGCAATGACGTTACAACAAATTGCAACTGCAATTCAAGCTGAACTACACGGCGATGGCAGCATCGAGATTAATGCAATTAATTCGATGATAAATGCACAGTCAGGTAGTATCACGTTTTTAAGTGATAGCAAATACAGCGCTCAATTAGCTACTGTTGAGGCGTCCGCTGTGATTCTTAAACCGGATGATCTTGCTGCGTGTAATACCAATGCATTAGTCATGAAAAATCCGTATGTTGGTTTTGCATTAGCTGCGCAGTTACTTGATACCACACCTGCTCCTGCAACAGATATTGCCCCGAGTGCGGTGATTGCTGATGACGTGGTATTAGGTGACAATGTCGCTATTGGTGCTAACGCGGTTATTGAAACAGGTGTATCACTCGCGGATAACGTGATAATTGGTGCAGGCTGTTTTATTGGTAAAAATACCCGAATTGGTCAGAGCACTAAATTGTGGGCAAATGTTACTATTTATCATGACATCGAAATTGGCAGTGATTGCTTGTTCCAAAGTGGTGCTGTGATTGGTGCCGATGGTTTCGGTTATGCCAATGATGCTGGTAAGTGGATTAAGATCCCACAATTGGGTCGTGTTATTATTGGTGACCGTGTTGAGATCGGTGCGTGTACAACGGTTGATCGTGGCGCGTTAGATAATACCATTATTGCTGATGGTGTTATTTTAGATAATCAATGTCAAGTCGGTCATAATGTTGAAATAGGTGAAAATACGGCTATTTCGGGTGGTACTCTGTTAGCAGGAAGCTTAAAACTAGGTAAACAATGCATGATTGGTGGTGGTAGTGTTATCAATGGTCATATGGAAATAACCGATAATGTTAATATTACAGGTATGTCGATGGTAATGCGTCCGATTGATAAAGCGGGTCTTTATTCATCAGGCATTCCAGCACAAGCCAACCGTGAATGGCGTCGTCAAACTGCCCGTGTAATGAAAATTGATGATATGCACAAACGCTTATCTAAATTAGAAAAATCAAGTTAGAAAAACGGAATAAGCTTTCGTTGTGACAGGAATAAAATTTTGAGTGAACAACTAAATAGAATTGAAATACAAGAAATTATGGAATTATTGCCGCATAGGTACCCATTTTTACTTGTTGATAGAGTACTCGATTTTGAAGCGGGTAAATCCTTACATGCAGTTAAAAATGTATCGGTAAATGAACCTCAATTTACGGGGCATTTCCCAAAACAGCCTATTTTCCCTGGTGTATTAATTTTAGAAGCATTAGCGCAAGCATCTGGTCTTCTAGGTTATAAGTCATCTGGTGGCCCTAGCGATAATGAGCTGTATTATTTTGCCGGTATTGATAAAGCGCGTTTTCGTCAACCTGTAGTACCGGGTGATGTATTACATCTGCATATTGAATTAATTAAAGAACGCCGTGGTATCGGTCGCTTTACTGCAATTGCAAAAGTTGATGGCAAAGTGGTTTGTGACGCAGAGATCATGTGTGCAAGACGAGAGGCAAAATAGTGATCCATGAAACAGTTATTGTGCATGAAAGCGCAAAAATTGGTAACAATGTAAAAATTGGTCCTTGGACTACCATTGGCGAAAACGTTGAGATTGGTGATGATTGTGTGATCGCTTCTCATGTTGTTATCAATGGCCCTTGTAAAATTGGTAAAGGCAATCGCTTTTTCCAATTTGGTTCAATTGGTGAAGAATGCCAAGACCTTAAATACGCAGGTGAAAACACGCGTCTTGAGATTGGTGATAATAACGTGTTCCGTGAAGGCGTTACCATTCACCGTGGAACTGTACAAGATCAAGGCTTAACCAAAATTGGTAGCAATAGCTTGTTTATGGTGAACGCGCATGTTGCGCATGATGTGATCATCGGTGATAACTGTATTTTTGCTAACAACGCGACATTAGCTGGTCACGTACACATTGGTGATTTTGTGATCTTTGGTGGTCATGCTGCGATCCACCAATATGGTAAAGTTGGTTCTCATGCCTTTATTGCCGGTGGTTCGGTTATCATTAAAGATATTCCACCGTATGTAATGGCATCGGGTCATCACGCTAAGCCTTTTGGTATCAATTCTGAAGGTCTAAAGCGCCGCGGTTTTGATGCTGACGCGATTAAAGCGGTTAAGCGTGCTTACCGTGTATTATATCGTCAAGGCAATACCCTTGATGAAGCCTTAGCTGCATTAGAAGCAAGTGCAAAAGAACAACCGAGCGTTGCTTTGTTTACAGAATTTTTAAAAATCAATGAACGTGGTATTATTCGTTAATCGTATTCTTTATAGATAGCTTACAATGACAACGAAACCATTACGTATTGGTATTATCGCCGGGGAAGTATCCGGCGATATTTTAGCTGCCGCCCTGATCAAAGAAATTAAATCTCGTCATCCTGATGCCATTTTCGAGGGTATTGCTGGACCTCGCATGCAAGCGCTTGGTTTTAACACCTTATTCGAAATGGAAGAATTATCTGTATTTGGTCTTGTCGAAGTACTTGGCCGTCTCCCTCGGCTGTTTAAAGTCAAGCGAGAAGTACTTGCCCATTTTAAACAAAATCCGCCTGATCTCTTTATTGGTGTTGATGCGCCCGATTTTAATATTCCCATCGAATTAAAATTAAAAGCGAGCGGTATAAAAACCGTACATTATGTCAGTCCTTCAGTTTGGGCATGGCGTCAAAAACGCGTGTTCAAAATTAAAAAAGCCGTGGATATGGTGCTCGCCTTTCTGCCATTTGAAAAAGCATTTTATGATGAATATGATGTGCCTTGCCGTTTTGTTGGGCATACTATGGCCGATTCTATTCCACTGGAAGGTGCGGATAAACAGGCTGCTATTACCCAGTTAAAACTCGATCCTAAGCAACGTTACGTAGCTATTTTACCAGGTAGTCGTGCAGGCGAAGTCGGGTTGCTGTCAGCAAGCTTTTTAGAAACTGCGATATTATTAAAGCAGCGATTCAGTGATTTACAGTTCGTCGTGCCAATGGTGAATGAGGAGCGTAAAGCACAATTTTTAGCAATTAAGCAAGAAGTTGCACCTGAGCTTGAGGTTATTGTTCTCGATGGCCATGCACGTGAAGCAATGGCTGTTGCGGATGCTGTATTATTGGCATCAGGTACTGCAGCGCTCGAAACTATGTTGATGAAGCGTGCGATGGTGGTTGGTTATCGTGTTAAGCCGATGACGTATAAGATCATGCTGCGTTTGATGAAAGCCCCATTTGTGTCATTACCAAACTTGTTAGCAAAAAAAGAAATTGTCGCCGAGCGTTTACAAGATGATTGTCAACCCGAGATATTGGCTGACGAAATGGCTAAACTATTAGAAACAGACAATGCTAAACTGATTGCACACTTTACCGAACTACATCAACAGATCCGTTGTAATGCGGATAAACAAGCCGCGGATGCCGTGCTTGAATTGATTAATGATCACGAGTCGATTATAGCCCCTGATGATCGTGAACAAAATAATGATAAAAATAGTACAACGCTAGAAAAGACAGGTGAATAATATGTATGATGAAATAATTTACCCTGAGGGGAAACTTGTTGCTGGTGTTGACGAAGTGGGTCGCGGCCCATTAGTCGGTGATGTTGTTACTGCTGCGGTGATATTAGATCCTAACAATCCTATTGTGGGGCTAACCGATTCAAAGAAATTAAGTGACAAGAAGCGCCAATTGCTCTTTCCTGAGATTAAAGAAAAAGCATTAGCGTGGAGCATTGGTCGTTGCAGCCCAAGTGAGATTGATGAACTCAATATCTTACAAGCAACTATGGTCGCAATGCAGCGAGCGGTTGCAGGACTTGCTCTGCAACCAGATCATGTGTTTATTGATGGTAATCGTTGCCCTGCATTACCGATGACTGCAGAAGCCATTGTGAAAGGCGATTTGCGCGTGGCAGAAATAAGTGCAGCGTCGATCTTGGCAAAAGTAGTACGTGATGCTGAAATGGATGAACTGCATGAACGTTACCCTGAATATGGTTTTGCGCAACATAAGGGTTATCCAACCAAAGCACACATGGAAAAGTTAGCGGAACTTGGACCAACAGAAGAATACCGAAAAAGTTTTAAACCTGTGCAACGTGCGTTAGGTTTATTAAAATAAAGTCTGGTGGCTTCGCGCCACTTTACCGTTATTGTTTTTAATTTTATCTACTCTCAATTAGCAGAAAGTCTTAATTATGGCAGAACCTCGTTTTATTCACCTGCATTTACACTCTGAATTCTCAATGGTGGATAGCTTAGTACGTATGAAACGTCTAGCACCCCGTTTACAAGAACTCAATATGCCGGCGATCGCATTAACCGATCAAACTAATATGTGTGCATTGGTTAAATTCTATGGTGCGATGCAAAGGGCAGGGGTTAAACCCATTCTTGGTGCTGACTTTTGGGTGCAAAGTGAAGAATACCCAGATGAGCAATTTAAACTAACCGCCTTAGCCAAAGATAATAAAGGTTATAACAACATCACGGTGTTGATTTCTAAAGCTTATAGTCGTGGTCATGTTGATGGTCGAGCTATTATTGATAAAGCTTGGTTAGCTGAGCATGCCGAAGGCGTCATCTTATTATCTGGCGCGCGTAATGGTGATATAGGTAAAGCCCTATTAAAAGGTAATGATGTACTTGCACTGCAGTGTTTACAATTTTATCAAACCCATTTTCCTGATAGCTATTATCTTGAACTGATCCGTACCGGACGCCAGGATGAAGAAGCTTATCTGCACATGGCTGTCGATTTTGCCACCCAGTATCAGTTACCTGTTGTTGCCACCAATGATGTGGTGTTCTTACATGAAGATGAATTTGATGCCCATGAAATACGAGTGTCGATTCATGATGGTTATACGTTAGAAGACAAGCGTCGCCCTAGGCTATACAGTAAAGAACAGTACTTACGCAGTGAAGACGAAATGTGTGAGTTATTTGCTGATATTCCAGAAGCGCTGGCTAACTCAGTTGAAATTGCAAAACGTTGTAATGCGACTGTACGCTTAGGAGAATATTTCTTACCTAACTTCCCAACGGGTGAGTTGTCGACAGAAGATTTCTTAGTCAAAGTATCTGAAGATGGCCTAGTTGAACGTCTTGATTTCTTATTTCCCGATCCCGAAGAGCGTGAACGTCAGCGTCCTGCGTATGAAGACCGCCTCGATGTTGAATTAAAAGTAATTAACGACATGGGTTTTCCGGGTTACTTTCTGATCGTGATGGAGTTCATCCAATGGAGTAAGGACAACAATATTCCAGTTGGACCTGGTCGAGGGTCCGGTGCTGGTTCATTAGTCGCTTATGCATTGAAAATTACCGATCTTGATCCACTGGAATACGAATTACTGTTCGAACGTTTCTTAAATCCAGAACGTGTTTCCATGCCCGATTTCGACGTCGATTTCTGTATGGATCGTCGTGACGAGGTGATTGACCACGTGGCCGAATTGTATAATCGCGATGCGGTAAGTCAGATTATTACCTTTGGTACGATGGCGGCAAAAGCGGTTATTCGTGACGTTGGTCGTGTACTAGGTCATCCGTTTGGTTTTGTTGATCGTATTTCTAAGTTAATTCCAGGTGACCCAGGGATGACCTTAACCAAAGCGTGGGAGGTTGAGCCACGTTTAGATGAAATGTATCAAGCTGATGAAGAAGTACGTGCATTGGTTGATATGGCACGTATTCTGGAAGGTGTCACACGTAACGCCGGTAAACATGCGGGTGGTGTTGTTATTTCACCAACAGTGATTACTGATTTTGCGCCCTTGTATTGTGACGATGAAGGTAATAACCCAGTTACCCAGTTTGACAAGAACGATGTGGAAGAAGCTGGACTGGTTAAATTCGACTTCTTGGGTCTACGAACCTTAACCATTATTCAGTGGGCACTGGATATGGCGAATCCGCATCTCGTGAAGCAAGGCAAAGAAGCGATCCGTATTGAGTCGATTGATATTACCGATAAAAGGTGTTTTGACTTATTACAGCGCTCAGAAACGACCGCGGTATTCCAGTTAGAATCTCGTGGTATGAAGGATCTGATCCGTCGCCTAAAACCCGATAGCTTTGAAGATATGATCGCATTGGTGGCCTTGTTCCGTCCCGGTCCATTGCAATCAGGCATGGTAGATAACTTTATTGACCGTAAGCATGGTCGAGAAGAAGTATCTTACCCAGATGCTCAATATCAACATGAATCGTTGAAAGAAATCCTTGATCCGACCTACGGCATTATCTTGTATCAAGAACAAGTAATGCAGATTGCCCAAGTCTTATCTGGTTATACCCTCGGTGGCGCCGACATGTTACGTCGTGCTATGGGTAAGAAAAAACCAGAAGAGATGGAAAAACAACGTGGTACTTTTAAAGAAGGCGCGATAAATAACGGTGTCGACGGTGACCTGTCGATGAAGATCTTCGATCTGGTAGAAAAGTTCGCGGGTTATGGTTTCAATAAATCGCATTCCGCGGCTTATGCACTGGTATCATATCAAACGCTGTGGATGAAGACTCATTACCCTTCTTACTTCATGGCGGCTGTAATGTCTGCTGATATGGATAATACCGAGAAAGTGGTCACCTTGGTTGATGAAGTGGAACGCATGGGACTAACCTTGTTACCGCCTGATGTAAACAAAGGTTTATTTAAGTTTAATGTCGATGAAGACCAGACCATTATTTATGGTATCGGTGCAATTAAAGGTGTAGGTGAAGGACCTATTGATGCAATTATTGCCGCCCGTGAAAGTGGTGGTGAGTTCTCTGATCTGTTTGATTTCTGTAATCGTGTTGATTTGAAAAAGATCAATAAACGTATTATGGAAAAGCTCATTTACGCCGGCGCATTAGATAAATTAGGTCCTCATCGCGCGGCTTTGCATGCGACATTACCTGAAGCCATGAAAGCGGCAGCGCAACATGCGATAGCCGAAGCACATGGTCAAAGTGACTTGTTTGGTATTTTAACCACTGAACCGGAAGAAGTTGAAAGTAAGTTTGCTGATGTTCCTGAGTGGCCTGATAAAGTATGGCTAGAAGGTGAGCGAGAAACCTTAGGTCTTTATCTTACTGGCCATCCAATTAATCAGTATATTAAAGAAGTTAAACGTTATTCAAGTAATCGCTTGAAAGATGTAAAACCGACCGAACGTGGTAAAGTTGTGACAGCGGTTGGTTTAGTTATTTCTGCACAAGTTAAAGTGACGAAGAAAGGTACCCGCATGGGGATCTTAGAGATTGATGATAAAAGTGGCCGCTTAAGTGTGATGTTCTTCTCAGAAGCGTTTGAACGTTATGAAGAATATATAGCTAAAGATCGTATTTTAGTTATTACTGGAGAGGTCAGCTTTGACGATTTCAATGGTGGGTATAAGATGACCGCCAGAGAAGTTATGGATATTGAAGCTGCGCGAGAGCGTTATGCGCGTGGCCTCACATTGCAGTTAAATGCAGACAAAATGAATGATACGTTTATGGGTAAGTTTATGGATACACTTGAACCTTATCGTGCGGGTACTTGTCCCATAAATATATATTATCAACGCGCCGACGCGAGGGCTAAATTAACTTTAGGTGTCGAATGGCGAGTATCGCCCACTGATGAGCTTTTATATGGATTAGAGCTGATGTTAGGGTCGGGAAATGTTGATCTTGAATTTGATTAGTGCTGACGTTACAAGGTTGTCGTCATTAGCCATTAGTAATAATATTAGATAAGGAAGCAGCGCCTCATGGCCATAAATTTTTTAGATTTTGAACAGCCGATTGCAGAATTGCAGGCTCAAATCGATGAATTAAAACTTGTGACTAACAATTCTGATGATGTTGATCTACAAGATGAGATCTCTCGTTTAGAAAAGAAGAATGCAGAACTAACAACAAAGATATTCAGTAGTCTGAAACCTTGGGATGTCGCTAAGATGGCTCGTCATCCACAGCGTCCTTATACCCTTGATTATATCGAGCATGTATTTACCGATTTTGATGAACTTGCTGGTGATCGCGCATTTGCCGATGATAAAGCGATTGTTGGTGGTACAGCGCGTTTAGATGGTATGCCTGTAATGATCATTGGTCAGCAAAAAGGCCGTGATACCAAGGAAAAATTAAAACGCAACTTTGGTATGCCGCGTCCAGAAGGTTACCGTAAAGCGTTACGTTTAATGAAAATGGCAGAAAAATTCAAGATGCCTATCATTACCTTTATTGATACTCCAGGTGCTTACCCTGGGGTTGGTGCTGAAGAACGTGGTCAAAGTGAAGCGATTGCACGTAATTTGAAAGAAATGGCTGAGCTTACAGTTCCGGTTATTTGTACTGTGATCGGTGAAGGTGGTTCGGGTGGTGCATTAGCGATTGGTGTTGGTGATCGTGTTAACATGCTGCAATACAGCACTTATTCGGTGATCTCTCCTGAAGGTTGTGCGTCAATCTTATGGAAGTCAGCTGATAAAGCACCTTTAGCTGCTGAAGCAATGGGGATCACTGCTGATCGACTTAAGAGCTTAGATTTGATTAATACCGTTATCTCAGAACCACTCGGTGGCGCACATCGAGATATGGCTTTAATGGCAGCTAACTTGAAAGAGTGTATTAAAGCGGATCTTGCTGAGCTTAGACCGCTTGGGCATGAGACATTGCTAGAACAACGTTATGAGCGTCTAATGTCATTTGGCATGTAAGCCGCTATAACGCTAGATTGTTATAAAGATAATCGAATAATATTGATTAAACCGCTAATAGCTTTATCAGCGGTTTTTTTATATCTACCACTTTTCGGTATATACTGTTCTGGTCTATTCTAACTGTGATGATACCTGTGGTTACTAACGTCGATCTCTTTTCAACATTTCAGCACTCGTTACAATCGTTAACGACAAAGCCTATGCAGATTGTACTTGCTTATAGCGGTGGTCTTGATTCCCATGTGTTATTACATTTACTTGCCCGTTATCAGCAATTATATTCTCAGCATGATTACCTTGCCGTGCATGTTCATCACGGTTTAAGTGACAATGCGGATGCTTGGTTAACGCATTGTCAGCAAACTGCTGCGGCGTTAGGGATTAACTTTATCGCTGAAAAGGTCGTGCTTAATCTTGGCAGTCGAGAAAGCTTAGAAGCACAAGCGCGCACCGCCCGCTATCAAGCGATAGCAAAGTATCTCAATGATGGTTCATTATTATTACTTGGACAGCATCTTGATGATCAGCTTGAAACATTTTTGTTGCAGCTTAAGCGTGGTGCTGGTGTAAAAGGCTTGTCGGCAATGGCTGCGCAGATGCCTTTTTCATTACAAGCAAACTGCCAAATAGTCCGTCCTTTACTGACTCATTCGCAACAAATGTTGGTAGATTATGCCAGCCAAGCAAAATTATATTGGGTCGAAGACGAAAGCAATAATGACCAGAGCTATGATCGTAACTTCTTGCGCCATCAAATTATCCCCAGTTTAAAACAGCGTTGGCCAGGTATAGCGCATGCTGTCCACCGCAGCGCAGAACTCTGTGCAGAGCAACAAGCGTTAGCGGATGAGATTGCGCAAATGGATCTTGTTACTTGTGAGCATAGTTTAGCTGGGCTAAAGATTGTTGAATTAGATAAACTATCAAAAATTCGCCGTAACAATGTCATTCGTTTTTGGCTTGATACTCAACGACTACCTATGCCAAGCCGTCACCATTTAGATAAATTATGGTTAGAGGTAGTGAACGCGTCTGATGATGCCAATCCACAATTAAGTTGGCAGGCAGGTGAGTTTCGCCGTTATCAAGGTGTCCTTTATAATCAGCAGAAATACGCTGAGCTAAAAGACGTAGTGATAGGGCTTAGGCATACTAAACCTCAACGTATTGTGTTACCAGACAATATCGGCTTCTTGTATCTACAAGACTCGATACAAGATAAGCGTGGCGTTGATACCGGTAATACAATTGATGAAGGTGCCAGTACGATTTGTTTGAAAGCGCCACTCGAACATGAAAAGGTGACCATTCGTTTCCGCGGTGAGGGGAAGTGTCATCCTGTTGGGCGTATTGGCTCGCGTAGTATTAAAAAGTTATATCAAGAGTATCAGGTAGCACCTTGGCTACGCGATCGTATCCCATTAATCTATTATGGCGAAGAACTGGTTTGTGCGGTCGGGCTTTGGGTGTGCAAGGGTTATGAAGCGCAAGAAGGCTTATATTGGCATGTCACTCGTGAACAATAGCGTGTAATGACAGTATATCATGAGAGTATGGAATAAGCTGAGTTGAGTCAGTTACAGAAAAGCAGATGAATAAACCCCACCTGCTTTTATTCCTATCTTTTATTGAATTGGTTATCCAGCTTCAACTTTTTCTTTGACTTGTTGATGACCTTGTTCCAGGTGCACGAAGTCAATATCGTCATTACCGTTAACGGTATAAGCTTGACCAAAGCCTTTTACGTAACGACCTGTCTGTGGTTCGATACGGAAGAGACGGAAATCACTTAAACCACTTAAATTAGTGATTATTTCACCAAAACGAGTTTCTAGTGCAGGGATTGCTTGTGACCAAGATTCGCTTTCACGGGCAATGACTTCGGCATTCGCTTTGTATGTAAGACGGTGACGAGCAAAAATTTGTTTCGAATTTTGTTCATCTTCCAACAGCATAAAGGACAGATTCTTATTAACCAATAAGTTTTGCGTATGTTCAGCAACTTCACTGATTAAGATGTAATAGCCATCTTCTAAACGAACAAATGGTGCATAGCTGATATGTGGAAATCCGTCTGCGCTTAATGTTGATAAAATTAAAGTTTGACGCTCTTCTCTAAACTCTGCAATCTTTGGTTGTAAGCGATTTTCTAAGCGTTCTTTTTTATTTATCATAATGACCTTCGTGTCCGTTATTTATATTTAATTAGTAACGATAGCGATAGTTTCGTCACTTACTGTTTGCGTTGATAGTGCATGAAAACGTGCTATTTGTTCTGGGTTCACTTCGCCGTCTTTGTTACGGCCAAGATAAATTTTAAATACACTGTTACCCTTATGGTCAAAGAACTGCACGTAATAGCTTAATTTTCCACGTACCTTACGTGTGAGTAGAGCGATCGCAGATACATTATCAAGTTTTAAGTGGCCCTGTAAGCCGTCATTATCATGCGATAAATTGTAATAGCCGTAAGCATTTCTTCCTTTCGGGAAAGGCGCTTTTACTTCAAATACAAAACCAGATACTTCAATAATACAAGTTACTTTCCCCCAGTCTGCAATATTAGATAATAAGCGTTGTGCTTGTTCTGCTGGCAGCATATTCACTTCTTGCTCTGGCAATGCTTGGATCACCTGTAATTCACTGCAATTAAGTTCGAGCGCAACTTCAATGCTCCTTAATCGAGGTTGGTCAGCCATCAACTGACGAATGTCATTATGGGTAGTATTTTCTTGCATACTCTTTAGCCTTTTTAAACGACTCATCGTTATCGTAATAGTTGCAGATTAATATAGATGTAATGATAATGCAACCAATTCGCATTTGCATTGGCGGGGTTTGTTATTTACACTGTTGGGCAAGTACGAGTTAAATTTAATGACTGTATTTTAGATGAAATATCTATTTTTACTTAACTATGAAAAATATTATATTAACATTGGGTTGGAATTAAGATGCATAAGGTTTGGATTGGCGTTTGTTGTTTATTATTGTCATTCGGTAGTGTTGCCGGGGAACGTATCATTAGTGCTGGCGCGGGTGTTACCGAGTTATTGATTGCTTTGGATAAACAAGATGATTTGGTTGCTGTCGATTTGACTAGTCGCTACCCGGCCGTATTCAAATTACCTGTCGTTGGTTACCACCGTCAATTGTCTGCTGAAGGATTATTATCATTAGCACCAGATACACTGATTGGTAGTAGTGAGATGGGCCCACAATCAACGCTTGACTTGTTATCACAAAGTGGTGTTGAAGTGATGGTGTTACCGACAGAAACAACAACGACAAACCTACTTGATACGATTACCTTACTTGGTGATAAATTAGATAGAAAATTACAGGCCAAACAATTGATTACCAAGCTTGAACGCGATATTAATCAATTAGAAGCTAATCAACGGAAAATTAAAACTGCGAAAAAAATGCTGTTTTTACTGCTAAATGATAAAGGTACCTATACTGCGGCTGGTAGTAATACAACTGCGCATTCGGTGATGACATTAGCAGGCGCGGTTAACCCTGCGGCAGAGCTTAATTCTTACCAAGCATTATCAGCAGAAGCGTTCTTAGCGATGGCCCCAGAAAGTATTTTAGTCAGTGGCCGTCATTGGAAAAAGTATCAAGATATCGATACCTTAATTGCGGCAATGCCATTATTAGCACAAACACCTGCAGGTCGTAATAAAGCGATTTATGTCATTGATGGCAGTGCGCTAATCGGTGGTCTGGGACTGAGTAGTGTCGAACAAGCAAAGCAGTTACAGCGTAAGATATACCCTCAGTTATCAGCAGATTTAGATTAAGTAAGGGCATATATGTTTGTTAATAGCCGTTGGCCATTGTTGTTACCGAGTTTTATTTTATTTTGTCTTGCTTCTATGGTGGTGTTATCTGTTTCTGTGGGACCAATGGCGATCTCGTTTGCTGACAGTATTAAAGCATTATTGGTTAATTGGGTTAATTGGCAATCGCCAGTAAGCACTCAAAACGCCATTGTGGTGAGTCATATTCGCTTTCCTCGCACGCTACTCTGTTTATCTATTGGCGGTATATTGGGATTAACTGGTGCGGTGATGCAAGGTGTGTTTCGTAACCCGTTAGCTGATCCTGGTATTATTGGGGTCAGCAGTGGTGCTGCACTGGGGGCGGGTTTAGGTATTGTTATTTTTGCTGATTTGATGGTTGATTTACCTGATTGGTTACAATTGACTACGGTGTCTTTTTTTGCATTTACCTTTGCTTTAGCGGTTTGTTTATTAGTCTACAAATTAGGGACGAGTAGCCAAGGCAGTTCTGTGGTGGTGATGTTACTTGCGGGTGTAGCAATCAGTGCGATCGCTGGCGCGGGAATGGGCATGCTCACGTATATTGCCGATGATCAAAGTCTGCGTGATTTGAGTTTGTGGCAAATGGGCTCAATGGCGGGCAGTAATTGGATCAGTATTACTATCAGTAGTATCACCCTGGTATTTTTGCTGGTGGTGTTTATGTCATCAGCGAAAGCATTGAATATTTTATTATTGGGGGATGCGGAAGCGGTACATCTTGGTATCGATATTGTACGTATAAAACGTCGGTTAATATTTTGCTGTGCCATCGGGCTCGGGGTTGCGGTATCAATCGCAGGTATGATTGGGTTTATTGGTTTGATTATTCCACATCTAGTTCGCTTGTTAGTGGGGCCTAACCATCAACGTTTATTACCATTATCTGCGATGTTAGGGGCATTGTTATTATTACTTGCCGATATTTTAGCGCGTACCGTCATGGCTCCAAGTGAAGTACCTGTAGGTATTATAACTGCGTTATTAGGCAGTCCTTTCTTTATTATCTTATTACTCCAACAACGCTCTAAATTAGGAATATAGTTTGATGTCAAACACGACAAAATCGGTACTGCATTGCCAGCAGCTAAACTATCATATTGCCGGTAAATGTATTTTTAATGATCTCAATTTGACGTTAGAGGAAGGGGAGTTTTTGGCTGTTCTCGGCCCTAATGGTGCAGGTAAAAGCTCATTGTTTAAAGCCATCACCGGAGAGTTGAAACCTACCTCGGGGGCAATATTCTTAAACGGTGAAGTACGTAACAGTATTAGCATGAGAGAGATCGCGAAGACGTTGGCGGTATTGCCGCAAAGTGCCAGTTTAAGTTTTGCATTTCAAGTGATTGATGTGGTGATGATGGGTGGCTTACAGGCCGACTGTAGCCAAGCTAAAGTAAAAAATCTCGCCGATATTATTCTAACTGAACAAGAAATCGAGCATTTAAGAATCCGATCTTATCCAACATTATCGGGTGGTGAAAAGCAGCGCGTGCATTTTGCGCGAGTGCTGTTGCAATTAGCGGTGGGCAATAAGAACAAACCGCAGTTACTATTATTAGATGAGCCAACAGCAGCGTTGGATATAAATTATCAACATCAATTATTAAAGAGCGCCAAGCATCTAGCGCAGACAGGTGTGGCGGTTATTGCGGTATTACATGATCTTAATTTGGCGGCTAAGTATGCTGACCGGATTATCTTATTGAAAGAAGGTAATATCTGCGCCAATGGCAGCGCTGAGCAGGTGGTGACCACTGATAATATCCGTGATGTTTATGGCTATGAAAGCACCGTTATTAACAATTCTGATTTTTCGCACCCGATTGTGATGTAATTCTGGTGATCGTGGATATGCTGGTGTACCGTAACAAACCTATTGTTTGATTAAGGAGTTGTTGTGATTGTTTCAATGATCGCCGCACTGGCGAATAACCGCGTGATTGGTTTAGATAATAAGATGCCGTGGCACTTACCTGCTGAGTTACAACTGTTTAAACGTGCGACGCTAGGTAAACCTATCGTGATGGGGCGTAATACCTTTGAATCAATTGGTCGCCCATTACCGGGGCGTTTAAACATCGTATTAAGTCGACAAACAGATTATAAGCCAGAAGGCGTTACTGTTGTTGCTACGCTAGATGATGCAGTCGTGGCAGCTGGTGATGTGGAAGAGTTGATGATCATTGGCGGGGCGACGATTTACAACCAATGCTTAGCCGCCGCTGACCGTTTGTATTTGACCCATATTGAATTAACAACAGAAGGGGATACTTGGTTCCCTGATTATGAGCAGTACAATTGGCAAGAAATTGAACACGAGTACTATGCGGCAGATGATAAAAATCCGCACGATTACCGCTTTAGTTTACTTGAACGAGTGAAGTAGCTATTAGCTGACGAGTAGAATGGCGCAGAGTGAACTAGACTAAAAAATAAAATGCCGCGCTAGTGATAGCGCGGCATTTTTTTATCGTTAATTTTTACTATTAACTTAGTTCGTGCTGGTGGCTATTACGCCATTGTATCTAAGCTAGATTCGAATTCGTCGAATTGAGCGTGGATACTTTCGTCTTCTTGTTTACCAATCAGTGAAATGATAACAATCGCGAGAGAAGCAAGGATGATACCTGGTACGATTTCATAGAGGTCAAAAATACCGCCACTTAATTGTTTCCACACAACAACTGTAACTGCACCAACAATAATACCTGCAAGCGCACCGTTACGCGTCATACCACGCCAGTATAGCGAGATGATTAATGCTGGACCAAATGCAGCACCAAAACCAGCCCATGCGTAAGATACTAAGCCAAGTACTGAGCTGTCAGGGTTAAGGGCAAGCAACAATGCAATGATAGACAGACCAACCACACCAAAGCGACCAACAGTAACAAGCTCTTCACTTGTTGCTTGTGGACGAATTAACTGTTTGTAGAAATCTTCAGCCAGTGCTGATGATGATACAAGTAGTTGTGAATCAGCAGTACTCATGATTGCAGCTAAGATCGCAGCAAGTAGAATACCAGCAACAACAGGGTGAAAGATGCTGTTCACTAATAACATGAAGATCGTTTCAGCGTCAGCGATAGTGATATTGTTCGTATTCGTATACACCAGACCCACTAGACCTACTAACATTGCACCAAACATAGACAATAAAGTCCAAACAACCGCAATATGACGTGCTTTAACAAGGTCTTTATTACTACGTGTTGCTTTGAAACGCGCAAGAATATGTGGTTGACCGAAATAACCTAGGCCCCAAGCAACTAATGAAATGATTGCAATTGCGCTCAGGTCTTCACCTTTGCTGTTTTGCCATATTGTCAGTAGTTCCGGATTAATGTCGTTCATGGCAGATGCTAGATCGCTAAAGCTACCGTCCATCGCGCTGAGAGGCACGATTAATAGTGCCGCTGACATCAACAGGCCTTGTACTAAATCAGTCCAAGATACAGCAAGGAAACCACCGAATAGCGTATAAGAAACTACACATACCGTACCGAGTACAACTGCGATTTGATAATCTAGACCAAATACTGTTTCAAATAATTTACCGCCAGCCACTAATCCTGCGCTTGTATAGAACAAGAAGAACATTAGGATAAAGAATGCTGAACAAATTTGAATGGCCTTTGAGTTGTCTTTAAAACGACGTGATAGGAATTCTGGTAAGGTGATTGACTTAGTTACGATACTGTAGGTACGTAAACGTTTCGCACAGATCAACCAGTTAAGCCAAGTACCAATTAATAAACCACCTGCTAACCAGATCGCTTCCATACCGGCGGCATACGCATAACCCGGTAAGCCAAGTAGCAACCAGCCGCTCATGTCTGAAGCACCTGCAGATAGAGCCGCAGGCCAAGGACCTAAATTACGGCCACCTAAAAAATAGTCTGTTGAGCTCTTGGTTTGTCGATAAGCATACACACCGATACCAAGCATAACAGCAAGGTAAACAAGGAATGTAGCTGTAATAATGAAATTATTTTCAATCATGTATATAAGCCTTAGTTGTAAAGTCGTTATTTTTTACTTTTTATTTTTATAGCTAAACTCAACCAAACCACGTCAATATACTTGTTCGCGATAATATTGATGTGGTTTGGCTAAAATTAGGGTGCAGTATATACGAACAGTTATGTTATTACTTAACATTAAAGCAACACTGTGATAACCCGCGTATTATTTAATCTTATTCTAGTCAATTATGTCGCATGAGTTAGGCATGGAACGGAAAAAACTGCCTTATCTTCCCAGCGTAACATAGTTAAGCTGTTTCCCCATACGCAGCCAGTATCAAGTGTTGTCGCATTTTTATGGCTGCAATTTCCTTCTAATGCAGCCCAATGACCAAAAATAACATGGGCGCCCTCAAGGTGTGAACCCGTGACTTCATACCAAGGTATATGCTGCATATTATTATTTGTCGTTGGTGAATGCTTGTTGTGAAACTCTAGCTGTCCATTCGGTGCGCAAAAACGCATTCGGGTAAAGGCATTAATAATAAATCGCAAGCGATCGAAACTTTGTAGATCTTCTCGCCAATAATCAGGTTGGGCACCGTACATGTTTGCGAGTAATGCCAAGTAATCATCGCCACGCAATTGTATACTAACCTCTTCTGCATAGTGTTTTGCTTGTTGCTGGGTCCATTGTGGACTGATACCGGCATGTACCATGATAATATTGAAGGCATCATGATATGCAAGTAGTGGTTGCTGACGTAGCCATAATAGCAATTCATCTTTGTCTTCTGCTGCAAAGATCGCCTGCGTTTTATCCTTAGGGTTTAGCTTAGCTAACCCTGCGTCAATAGCGAGTAAATGTAAATCATGATTACCAAGTACGGTGACAGCAGCAGAACCGAGCTGTTTAACAAAACGCAGTGTTTCTAATGATTTTGGTCCTCGGGCAACAAGATCCCCTGTTAACCAAAGTTTATCTTGGCGTGGATCGAAATTAACTTGCTGTAACAAATGTTGCAGATCGTCGAAACAACCTTGAATATCACCAACAAAATAAGTTGCCATGTATAAATTACCTTTCTAGCTGAGCGTGATGAAGTATGTGCGTTAACGCGTTTAATTGATTAGTGTAAAAGATTTGGTGTGACAAGACGAAATGGTTCGATAGTGATCACCACTAATTCACTGGCACTGAGTTGTAATTCTATCTTTCCCTGAACGATACTCAATGGAGAATGGGTAATTATATCATTGCTATAGCAAAAATCTTGTTGTGAAGAGATAAGATAATCATTATCTTGAAATGGGTTGTTTAATTCGGAAACTGTGCCGTCGCCGTCAGTGAGTAATAGCTGGATATTTGATAAGTTAACAGACTGGCTTAATGGATTGGTTAAAGTAATGGTATAAGTAAAGAAGTACCTGTGTTGTGCTGGTACAGATACTTCTTCGATATATTCGGTGTCAATGGTAAGAGTGAATGAATCAGCGATACTTACCATTGATACGAACTGTCTTAATCCGCTGCTTGCATTGGATTATCGGTTACGAAATTTGCAATCGTAACATAGTTTTCAAGCGTTAAGTTTTCAGGGCGTAGAGAAACGTTAATTCCTAGCGCTTCAATGTCATCAACCGAAATCACTTTTTTCAAGCTATTACGAATTGTTTTACGACGTTGGTTAAAGGCACTTGTCACTACGTGGTTAAGTACTTTTAAGCTTTTCGCGGGATGCGGTAATACAGCATGTGGCTCTAAACGAACTACCGCTGAATCGACTTTTGGTGCAGGTCTAAATGCTTCAGGACCCACTTCAAGTACTGGTGTTACATTACAGTAGTATTGCGTCATGACTGTTAAGCGGCCATAACTTTTAGTGTTATGGTTAGCGGCTAAACGTTGTACAACTTCTTTTTGTAACATGAAGTGCATATCTTGGATATCTTCATGGAATTCAAATAAGTGGAACATTAACGGCGTTGAAATATTGTAAGGTAAATTACCAAAAATACGCATTTTCATATTCGGTTTGATTAACTGATTAAAATCAAAACGCATTGCGTCTGCTTGGTTAATGTCTAACTTTTTAGATAGTACCGGGTGTTGCTCTAGGCGTTCAGCAAGATCTCTATCCAGCTCAACAACTGTCATCTTATCGAGACAAGCTGCTACAGGCTCGGTTAAGGCGCCTAAACCTGGACCAATTTCAATTAGGTTTTCACCTTTTTGCGGATTAATCGATGCAACAATTTGACCAATTACATAGGCATCATGTAAGAAGTTTTGACCAAAACGTTTTTTCGCGGTGTGACCTAAATGGACCTTGTCGTTCATGCGTGTTTCTCTACCATTTCTATTGCTTGGTTTACTGCTGTAAACATACTGCCGGCGTCGGCTGTTCCAGTACCTGCAAGTTCAATTGCAGTACCGTGATCAACTGATGTACGGATAAAAGGTAAGCCCAGGGTAATATTTACTGAGCTGCCAAAACCAACCGATTTTAATACCGGTAATCCTTGGTCATGATACATTGCTAATACAACGTCAGCATCGTTAAGATACTTAGGCTGGAACAAGGTATCTGCAGGGAGGGGGCCTGTCAAATCCATACCCTCATCGCGAAGTTTCATTAACGTCGGAGAAATTATTTCAATTTCTTCGCGACCTAGATGTCCATCTTCGCCTGCATGTGGATTAAGTCCACATACATAAATTTTTGGTCGTTCAATACCAAATTTAGTTTTCATTTCAGCGTGAAGGATGCGAATAATATTACTTAATCGCTCTTCTGTTATCGCTTTTGCGACATACGCGAGTGGAATATGTGTGGTGACTAATGCCACTCGTAATCCAGTTGTTGCAAGTAGCATTACCACATCCGCGGTTTCTGATTGCTGCGCAAAAAACTCAGTGTGACCACTAAAAGACACACCCGCTTTATTAATAATGCCTTTATTTACAGGTCCTGTTACGACAGCGTTAAACTCTGCAGACATGTTTTTTTCACATGCGAATTGCAGAGTATCTAATACGTAGCGGCCATTCGTCTCATTAAGCTTACCTGGCTCTGCAGGTGCAGCCATTTTCATTGGTGCGATAGTTAGGGTGCCAGCACGTTGTGGTTGTGCTGGTATACTTGGGTTATATTCGATTAATTCAATCGTTTTACCCAGTATTTTTGCTCGAGATATAATGAGTTCTGGATCTGCGCAAAGTACGAGCTCTACTGGCCAGTCTTGCTTCGTTAATTCCAGTACAAGATCTGGACCAATGCCAGCTGGCTCACCTGGAGTTATTGCTATTCGATGAGTCACATTTTCACCTGTTTACGATTCATTATCTAAAATACGAATATAAGCTTCTTGTTTTAATTCATTTAACCAAGCTTGGCTTTCTTCAGCTGCACGACGATTATACAACAATTGCCATGCTTTTTGGCGATTTGCTTTATCTGTCGTATCTTGTGTACGTCTATCAAGTAGTTGTACTATGTGCCAGCCATGGCTAGAACGAAATGCAGGGCTAATTTCACCTTTTTTCAAGTCTTTTAGCGCTAATTTAAATGCAGGTACATAGATATTTGGATCTGCCCAGCCCAATTCACCGCCTTTGAGGGCAGAGCCTGTGTCATCTGAATAGGCTTTCGCTAGTTCAGCAAAGTCCGCATCACCTGATTTAATTCGGGCTAAATAATCATTTAATAATGATTTCGCTTTGTCGTCGCTTAAGATTACTGATGGTTTAACCAGAATATGACGTGCATTGACTTCTTTTGTCATTACCGTTTCTACGCCACGCATATCGGTAATTTTGATGATATGCAATCCAGCGCCACTGCGGATAGGACCTATGATGTCCCCTTTTTTGGCATTGGTCACTGCTTCTGCGAATAGTGTCGGCATTTCATTGATATTCATCCAGCCCCAATCGCCACCATCAAGTGCTTTTGGACCTGCCGAGACGGCTAAAGCGAGACTTGAAAATACTTCGCCTGCATTTAGCTGTGTTTGTATATCGGCAATTTTAGTTTGTAATGCTTCCATCGTCGCGCTATCAGCGTCGTTAGGGACACGTAGCATGATATGACTTACACGATATTGTATATTTTTCTGTCCTTGTTCGTTGATGATCGCAAGTAGATTATCAACGTCTTGATCCGAAATGGTGATACGGCGACGCATTTGCATACGCTGCACTTCGTTGGTTAATAACTGAATGCGTAATTCTTCTTTATAGTCGTTAAAATTACCACCGTCAGCAAGGATGCTTTCACGCAGCTGTTCAACGGTTTGGTTATTATCTTTCGCAATATTGTTTAACGTATCATCGAGCTGAGCATTACTAATACGCATGCCCATTTTTTTGGCCATTTGTAACTGTAGGCTATCAATGATGAGTTTATCTAACGCTTGCTGGGTCAGTATCTCTTGGGACGGTAAAGTTTGGCCTGCTTTTGTTGCTCGTTTCGTTACCGAGCTTGTTAATGCGTTGACATCACTCGCTAAAATAACTTCTTCATTAACAATCGCAATCACTTCATCGAGTTTAGTTAGCTCGGCTTGAGCTTGCCAGCTCGCTACAACTATGACTCCGGATAATAGAGTCTTAATTACTTTTTTAATCACTTTATTAATTCCTATTCAATATCGACTATAACTGAGACAGCAGTAGGCTGAAAACTATCAATTTTACCACGGGAAAGTATGAGGATTGTGTAATTCGCTGAAAACCGAGGTGAAAAAGTAAGCGGAAGTATACCTTGTCAGGCTTTCAATGCAATCGTCATGAGCTGTAAATCCCTTTTTGACTGATAACGGTGGGTTAATTACCACCGTTATCATGCTTAAGATCTATGCATAAAATTTTATAAACCACACTTATTCACGTAATTGGAACGGTTGACCGTATGTAAATAAACTTGAAGCACCTATACTATTAATATTATTCCCCATTCCGCCCAAACCTTTTAGCTCGAACATCAGTGATGGACCCTGATCAAACTCTGTTTCGCCAGTACTAATATTGTGTGATTTTAGGCGATAGCTATAATCAAGACGAATTGCCCAACAGCATGATTCATATTTAATACCAACAAAAGCGTCTTGGGTTATTTCATTTTCAACATCGTAGTAATAACTTGCACCCATGTCCCACTGATTATTGATTGGTAAGATATATTTTGAACCAACTTGGTTGATTGTCGAATTAACTTGGCGATTTGGATTTTCCAGTATAGATGCGGTATCTTCAATATAACGGTAGTTGAATTGTATCCGTTGACCACGGTCAAAGCGATATTCAATCGCTGCATCTGCACGACGTACTAGATTATCTTCGTGAGCATATTCAATACTGTTATTAAAGAATAAATTATCGTTAATCTTAACATCTGTTTCCATTACGATACTTGATGTCGTCACGTCAGTGTTATCTGTCTTCGTCTTCGCCTCTGGAGATATACCAACTTGAGTATCACCAAAGTAAATGATTTGACCAAGCGCAAAGCGGAATCGTTCACTGCCTATGTCATCGAATACACGGCTTGTTAAACCGATTGTAAATTGATTTGAATCTGCAATACGATCAAAGCCAATATAAGTACGATCACGATATAAACCGAGGAAATCTTGTTGCATCGTTGCTGAATCGTAAATACCAATGTTGTCTTGGTTTTTATATGGAATATATAAGTATTGGACTTGCGGCTCCAAAGTCTGAGTGAATTGATTACTAAACCAAGATGTCGAACGCTCAAAATTTAAACCTGCGTGTAATCTAGTTGTTGGTATTACACGAACAACTTCTTCGTCTAATTTACCTTTATAGCCATTCTTAAAATTGCCATTATCGGACTCGTTAAATGTTTGAGAGTAGTAAGTCATAGGTAGTTTAAATTCGGCAACCGCAAAACCTGCTGGGCGCTCATAAGGGAAGCTAATGCCTGGCTCTATGTGGGTTCTGATACCGCTGTATACTTGACTGTTAGAGTGTGAAAAATTAGTCATTTCACTATAAACGGACAGCTCAATCGGATTATTATCGAATTGTTGGTAACCGGTAAAAGCGATCTTCGGCAATACTTTATGTGGTGTTACAGCAGCACTTAAAATTTGAAAATCACGGACTTCAAATTGTGATGACGTCATATCTGTATTATAAGTCAAGGCTGCAGTTCTAAGTAGTGTATTGCTGTCTCGAGAACCTACAGTCGTAGTAAGGTCTGAAAAATAGTCGTCATCATTGACGTGTGTATAGCTAGCGTTGAAGTTTAAATTGGCATTTAAATTACCGTTCTGATCCCAATGGTAGAGGACGCGATCAGTATTTTTTTTGTTATCATCAGTCTTTGTATCATTGTCGGATTGGACTTTTTTATCATCACCAAGATATTCAACATGAATATTACCACTTTGCCCAGCGACTAAATAACGAAATTGAGTGGTTAATTGGACACCACGCTTCTTCATATAAGTCGGTGTTATTGTCATGTCATAGTTTGGCGCTATATTCCAATAGAATGGCTGAGAGAAGGTAACACCATTTCCTAATGTCTCTTCATATGATGGGAACAATAAACCTGTTCTACGCTTATTTGTCGTTGGATAAGTAAAATATGGCATATAGAAAATGGGAACTTCTTTAAAGTACAGCGTTGCGTTATAAGCTTCAGCAACTTCATCTTTATTATCGATGTCAATAGAAGATGCACGTAACACCCAGCTATTATCTCCATAGGGACATTGGGTATAAGTCGAGCGCTGCATTAAAATATTGTCGCCACTATTAGTAACATAAATCTTTTTAGCTTTACCATTAGCGGCTTGACCATGTAGTAAATAATCTACCTGTGTTAGTTCGGCATCTTTGGTGTCTAAGTTTGCTTTCAATGAGCGACCATTCATTGTCGCCGTACTGCCTTCTAATACAACATTACCTTCGGCGGTTAAAATATTGGTTAACTGATACAGAATAATTTCATCAGCGGATAATTCTCGATTACCTTGAGTAAAGTTCACATCACCGGTAAAAATAGCTTTGTTACCTTGGATTACTTTCGCATCATCTGATAATAGTTGGATCTCGTTAGCGGCTTTAGTATCTGCAATTGGAGGTTTTATCGCAGGCACATAAGGGAAGCATTGTTTAAACAAGCTTAACTCAGCTAATTCGGACGCAGCTGTAACGTCATCAATGATAGTTGAAATACCATCCTCATTGGTGATAATTGTAGCTGCGCTAGCTGAGAATACGACACCGCTGAGTGTTGAAAATAAGGTAAAAAGGCGCATTTTAACAATCCATTTTGTCATCGATAATTTCATTAAAATTAATAAATAGTTGGATATAATAATCCATATTACAGCGATAGACCATTTAATGGCTGGTTTTATCCCGTAAACCTGCAAAAAGATGATGAGATTGATTGATTTGTTACATTTTAAACAGTCATAATACAGCGCTTATATAAATATATGTCATTTTTGCTTGGTAGCTACTTTTATGAATATGTTGTTTTACATTTTATTATCCGCGATTGGTATTAAATTCGGCGGATTTTTTGGTGCGATTTTTATGATCTGGGTTGGCTCTATATTAAAGCGCCAGTTTGGACCTCGACTCGGTATTGATACTCGGCCTGCTGCGCATAAGCGTCAGGATATTTTCTTACATACCTCATTTTCGGTGATGGGGCACATGGCAAAAGCGGACGGTCACGTTACCGAAGCTGAAATTCATGTCGCTACGCAGTTAATGGACCGAATGAAACTGACAGGCGAAACTCGTCGTGCAGCTCAAGTATCATTCAATCAGGGTAAGGAAGCTGATTTCCCGTTAGAGCAAACGGTTCGAGATTTTCGCCGTGTAAGTGTGTTACGTCGAGATCTGATTAAAATGTTCCTGGAGATACAAATTCAGGCTGCTTTTGCCGATCTTGAATTGTCCACAGCAGAGCGTGATATCCTTCATCGTATCGGTGCGATCTTGGGTGTGACGACTCAGGATATGGATAATTTATTACGCATGATGGAAGCGGAATTACGTTCGCACCGCCATGGCAGTAAAGTAAGCCGTGAAGAAGCATTAACTAACGCCTATCAGCAATTAGGTGTGAGTGCTGAGGATGACGACAAAGTAATTAAGCGTGCTTATCGTAAATTAATGAATGAACATCATCCGGATAAATTGGTATCGAAAGGTTTGCCAGAAGAAATGATGATTATTGCTAAAGAGAAAGCCCAAGATATCCAAGGTGCTTATGACGTAGTAAAAGAATCGAGAAAAATGCGCTAATACCAGCCGAGTTTAACCAACCAGCCATAAATTATTTGGCTGGTTGCGATTTGAGTCTCAACTTGTCCCTGTAAGCCTATCACTTCAGTTTGTCTGTACTTATCTGTGTTAATACGCTTTTCTGCTATCTGTCTTAATTTTGCTTGATTAATTATCGCTAAGCTATCTGTTTGCGCATACAAATCTAAAATAGGTACTTTTAGTTGGTGCATTTGGCTAATTAGTTGAGATGCTAACGCTGGGGTGGGGCTATGTACACTAAGTAACACAATCGCATCGACGTAAATATCTTTGTTTTTAATCAATACGTTTACCATTGCCTGGCAATTAGCGCCTTGTAAGATTAGTAATCGCTTACTTTTTTGGCTCACTATTTTGTCTTGTAAGATGCGTAATTGCGCTTGTAAACGTTGCTCGGCTTGCTCTGATGTTAAGGTTTGACTTAATGGCGATATAGAATAGGTATGTAATCCTTTATCATTGAGCTGATAGCGCAGAGTTTGGATAATGTTGGGGTTATTAGCTGAGGTATAGGTATCG